>PPYF01525370.1_pt1 | contig 25699 bp, 29 predicted proteins | sample 1559871 | NCBI WGS metagenome assembly PPYF01 (sample SAMN08240021, study PRJNA423297) | Human gut metagenome, whole genome shotgun sequencing project. | reverse complement strand
TTTCGCCCGCCATGTTCTCAAAATCTTCGGTGGCAAGCTCTTTCTCGTCCAGTGACCGGATGAACATGAGATAGGTCAGTTGTTCAATGACGGTCAGCGGATTGGTGATGCCTCCTGCCCAGATGTCCGTCCAGATTTTGTCTACCTTATTTTTAATGGCTCCTGTTACCATGCGCTCCTCCTGAATGTTTGCCAATCGCAAACGCTTTACATCTTGAATTTTTGGTGATAATACCACAATTTTATTATAGCAGTGTACGATTGCATTTTCAATGTAGAGTGTTTAGCAGAAGTACTTTCTTGATCGCAAGGCAAAAAGTTAGTGGAACGTTAGAATTGACAGAAGAAGGGTAAAAGATGATGGTTTACGGCTATTGCAGAATCAGTACCAAACAGCAGAGCATTGAACGGCAAGTGCGGAACATCCTTGCAGAGTACCCCAAAGCAAAGCTCTACAAGGAAGCATTCACCGGAACAAAGCTGTCCTCACGTTTCGGCGGCTGAATCAGCGCACAAAGTTCTTCCTGCGTGTAAACGTCCTTGATGGTTTCTTGTGCCTTTACCATCTTGATTTTGAACGGTGCCATTTCGTCCTGCTCCATGCACCAGTAAAGGAACACTTTCACCGAACGTGGTGCGCTCGAGGGAACTCGAATCCCTGGCCCTCTGATTAAAAGTCAGATGCTCTACCGGCTGAGCTACGAGCGCATACGATACTGATACAATATTCAAAATATTGCCGTATTATATTACCATACCCGCCGCAAAAAAGCAAGCCTTCGGGGCAAAAAACTTTCTTTCACAAAATCTGCGGGCGCTGGCACGAACTTCCCCTTTACAAATCCGGCAAGAATCAGTACAATCAAATCATGTACACTGTATGCCGATCCCGGCGGGCGGCGGCGCGGAGAAGTGCACGCCCGGCCGATGCAATAGGAGGTCTGTTTCGTATGAAAATTTCTCGACGGTCCGTACTTCGTTACTCCGGGCTGGCGGCCGCTTGGCTGGCGCTGACCGGCTGTACCCCCACCGGCAATGCTTCGCTGGGCAGCAGTCTGCCCGCGTGGATGCAGAAGGTGCTGCGCGTCTCGCCCGCTGATTCGTCGGCTGCGTCGTCAGCCACTTCCAGTGAGGCGTCCTCTGAGATGGCTGCCTCCTCCCTGCCCGCGGGCGAGCCGCTCGACCCCGGCTTCGGCGTGATGCCGGGCTATGACGCCAATCCCCTGACTGGCGAAGAGCGCAGCGGCAACGACCGGATCGTGGGCGTCATGGTCAACAATATCTGCAACTCTGAAAGGCAGAACGCCCGCCCCCAGCGCGGCATCGCTTCCGCCGACCTGCTCATCGAGAGCAAGGTCGAGGGCGGCATCACCCGCTTCTGCGCGGTGTATTCCAGCGTGGACAACATCCCGGAGATCGGCCCCATCCGCTCCGGCCGCGACCAGTTTCTGCAGCTGCTCATGCCGTGGAACGCCCTGTATTACCACGACGGTGAAAGCATTTTCTGCACCCAGTTCATCAACGTCTACAACTACTCCGGCCTGAATATCGGCGGCAAGAGCTACTTCAACACCCCGATCCATCCCCATGTGGCCCACCGCATCAAGCGCAGTGAGAATGTCGCCTACGAGCACACCGAGTTCACCTCCGCCAAGGAGATCAAACAGGCGGCCAACGATGCCGGCATCAGCCTGAGCTACCCGTATGAGGGCACCTTCTTCCGCTTTGCCGACTACCGTACCAAGGCCGTGAACACCCTTGAGGGCACCCCCGCCGCCAAGAGCATCAGCATCACCCACTCGGCCAGCTACAAGACGAGCTTCGCCTACAACAGTTGGAACCAAAACTATAAGATGTCGATGTACAGCAACCGCACCAAAAAGTTCGAGTCCACGGTGGACGAGCTGACCGGCAAGCAGCTGGCCTTCGACAATGTGGTGGTCTGCTTTGCCAACATTGCGGCCTACGCGGGCGACTCCCACGATGTGCAGGAGGTCCAGTATGTGCAGGGTGGCGAGGCCTACCTGTTCACCCGCGGCGGCGTCCAGACCGGCCGCTGGGAAAAGAACCACCCCACCCAGCCCCTGAAGCTCTACACCGACAGCGGTGAGGAGATGACCCTGAACCGTGGCAAGACCTACTTTGCCCTCGTGGACGACGACGAGTGGGCCAATTTCAGCTACCAGTAAATCACCCGCCTTTCGGGGCAGAAGAGGAACAACATGAAATTTTGGAAGCGGACTGCTTTGTGCCTTGCGCTCTGCGCCGCGCTCTTGGCCGGCTGCGTCCCCGCGCGGGATGCGGCTGTGTCCGACACGCCCGCCGACCCCCTCACCGGGCAGGAACTGCTCTGGCCGGGGCAGCGGCCGGTGGCGGTCACCATTGAAAACGATCCTTCCAGCACGACCCAGTGGGGGCTTTCCACGGCGTCGGTGGTGCTGGAAGCCCTGACCGAGACCCAGACGCCCACCAGCCTCTGTCTGGTCTACCCTGCCGTGGACGCGGTGCCGCAGGTCGGCCCGGTCAGCGCCGGGCAGGACCTGTACTGGCGGCTTCTGGTAGGCCAGCAGGTGCTGCCCGTCCAGCGCGGCGGCGGAGCCTTTGACCAGAACTATCTCGATTACTATTCCCTGCGGGCCGTGGACGCCTTAGAGACCGGCACCAACGCCTTCTCCTGCGATAGCCCATGGAGCAACAGCCCCCTGTGGTACACCAGCGGCAGCGCCTTGGCCGGAGTGCTGGGCAAGCTGAACATCTCTTCGGTGCTGACGGAATCCCGCCTGACCGACGCAGCCGCCAACGGCAGCAGCGAAAGCGAGACGGAGACCACCGTTCTCTCGGTCCCGGCCCTGCTGCCCCAGCAGACCGAGGGCCACCTGCCGGACGCCGCAGCGTCCGACGCGGTCAGCGTCCGCGTGCAGTTCGACACCTCCAACGCCACCGGCTTTTCCTACGATGCCGCCAGCAGCACCTACAAGATGCTCCACGCCGACGGCACACCCCAGCTGGATGCCAACAACGGCCAGCAGACGGGCTTCGACAACCTGCTCGTCCTGTTCAGCGCCTCGGCCCTGCGGGACGACGGTTTGACCCTCGACTACGACCTGACCATGGGCGGCGGGGTCTGGCTCAACGGCGGGCATCTGTGGCCGATCACATGGACGCAGGGCAGCGACACCACCTTTTTCTTCTACGACGCCGACGGCCAGCCGCTGACCCTGACCGCGGGCAGCAGCTACATCGCTCTTGTCTCCAGCCTCACCGGGCAGGAACTCATGGTACTGAACTCCGCCGGGGAGAACCTGACCCCTGCGCTCGCCACCGAGGCGGACTCCGCTTCCATCAACCCCTGACGACCAAAAACACCCTCGCGGGCTGTGTGTGCAGCTCACGAGGGTGTTTTTTCGTTTTTCTGTTACAAGTCCACCACGCTGCCGACCTCGGCGGGGGTGGTGGGGACGGCGCCCAGCTGGACTTCGTCCACGTCCCGGCGCACCACGAAGTGCATGGTCTGGCCGGAAGCAAAATCGGGCTGGTAGGTCAGTTCCAGCGTGGTCCAGTCCTCCGGCGTCTCGCAGAAGCAGTGGAGCATGGCCCCGCGGCCCGCGGTCAGATTCAGCGTAAAGGCCGAGGCGTCTGCTGCGTTTTCGCCGTAGAGCGGGGCGGCGAAGCTGCCGCAGCGGACGGCCTTGCCATCGCAGACCGCCGTCAGCCCCGTGCCCAGCCGGTACAGCTGGTCGGTGGTGGTCATATCGCGGCTCTGCAGATAGCTCGTGCCGACGGCCAGCGCCTTGGCCGAGAGGTTCTCCACCGATAGGTACACAAGGGTGCTGCCCAGCTCCGGCGCAGGGGCATAACCCAGCAGCTCGACGGCAGCCTTGCCGTCCAGCAGAGCCGGTTCGCCCTCATAACAGGGGGCCAGTGCCGCAGCCGAAACGCCGGTGAGCAGGGCGGCAGCCAGACTGACCGCACCGGAACCGGCACATTTCAGGAACGAGCGGCGGGACAGGGATTGGGACATCGGGGATTCCTCCTAACGGAATAGTTCTTCTTATACAATAGTAAATTCCGGGCAGCCTGTCAAGGGATTTGCCCGGAATTTTACCAAGCCTTATTCAAACGCTTCGTTTTCTTCGTTCTCAGCCTGACCGCGCAGGGTGTCGGCGTAGCCGAAGGGCACGATGTCGATGGCCTCCACAAGGCGGTCCCGCATCCAGAGCTGAACGTCGGTCTGGACGGTGTAGCCGCAGCCGGGGTCGGCCATCCACTGTTCCGGGTGGCGGCTGGGCAGAGCCCGCTGGCTGAGCATGCTCATGATAACGCCGCCGTGGGTCACGCAAGCCGCCTCGGTGACGTCCATCCGGATCATATACTCAAACAGCTTGAGCAGCGTCTCGGAGCAGCGGGCGTGGAACTTCTCGGTGGGCTCGGCTCCTTCGGGCACGAAGCCGGAGCCGGGGGTGATCCACTTCTTGAAGTCCTCATCCTTGACCAGCTCCTTGACGGGGCGGTTCTCGAAAACGCCAAAGCCCGCCTCCCGCAGGTCGTGGACCGAGAACTGATGGGCCGCGTTGGGGAAGAGGATGTTCGCCGTTTCCACCGCGCGCATCAGCGGCGAGGAGAAAACAGTGTCCACCTGCGGATACTCGAACCGCTCCTTCAGGTCGGCCAGCTGGGCGCGTCCCTCGTCGCACAGGGGGATGTCCGTGCCGCTGCCGATGTACAGCCCCTGCAGGTTTCCGGCCGTGATGCCGTGGCGGATGAGATGCAGCTTAAATGTTTTCATCGTCAAAAACACCTCGATTTTCGCAAAGTTCGTCGCATTGTGCTAAAATTTTTGTGCGCAGCGGGCAACCTGCCCTTTCTGCGCAGCACAAAATATACGCCAGTTTCTTCTTAGTTTAACATAGATATGGTGGTTTGAGCAAGACCTTTGACAAAAATGACGAAATCCGACAGGAAATTCCGTCATTTTGCTCGCTTTACAAGTCGTTTTCCGTTGTGTATAATCAACATGCTGTAAACCAAAAATCAAAGAAGTCTCATATTTTCACTGAGGAGCCAAAGATCATGGAATTCAATCGTATCATCAAACTGCTGCGCAAGGAGCGCGGCATCACCCAAAAGCAGGCGGCGGAGGATCTCGGCGTCTCGCAGGCGCTGCTCTCCCACTACGAAAAGGGTATCCGCGAGTGCGGTCTGGATTTCGTGGTCCGCGTGGCAGATTACTATAATGTATCCTGCGATTATCTGCTGGGCCGCTCGGCGGAGCGCAACGGCATGATGCTGACCGCCGACGAGCTGCCCAACCCCGACAAGATGAAGGACAACGTCTACCACGGCAGCGTCCTGCCCACCATGAACAAAAAGCTGATCTCCAACAGCCTGAATGTCCTCTACGCCAAGATCGCCGAATGCCACAGCAAAGCCCTGACCACCGAGGTCAGCAGCTACCTGATGATGGCGGTGGCCAAGATGTTCCGGCTGCTCTACTCCGCCGAGCCCCACAACGCGCCCAGCCTGTTCAGCGTGGAGGCCCGCCGCTGGCCCGGCTACTCCAGCGCCGTGATGCAGATGAACGAATCCAATGTGGAAGCCCTGCTGGCCGGGGAGGACGTGGGCACGGGCGAGGGGGTCAAGGACCCGTCCTGCCTTGCCATGACCACCGAGAGCCTGACCCGCGAATTCCCGCTGTACACCCCCAGTCTGCTCAATCTGGTCAAGACCAGCGAGACCCGCGTCAAGGGCATCAGCCCGGAGCAGTGACGGCCCCGCATGTGAAACTCGTGTTAATTTTTGCCGAAAAGGGTTGCGCTCCGTTCCAAAAGATGTTATAAACGAACCAGAGAAGAAAAAGACATTGCCATTTGATAAGGAGGCAGTTTTTATGTCGAACAAGATCTCCCGCCGCTCCTTCCTGAAGGTCTCCGGCGCTTCTGCACTCGCACTGGGCGCCGCTTCCATGCTGGGCGGCTGCCAGTCTTCCAGCAGCAATTCTGTGGAAGTCAAGGTCGGTGATAAGATCAGCAACTGGAACAATCTGGCCGTCCAACTCACCAGCGTCTTCACGCTGGCCGACGCGCCCGATGTGCCCGGCAGCAAGTATGTTGCCATTCTGGTCACCGCCGTCAACCGCTCCAAGACCGATACCATGGCCATCGGTGCCCAGAACGTCCTTGAGATCGATGCCGCTTACCCGCTGAACACCGAGGAGCTCAAGGCCGCCAACACCGCCCCCTATTTCCACGCTCTGTCCGCCTCTACCACCGACTTTGCCGTGACCGTGGACGGCCAGACCGCCGAGGCCGGCGCTTATGTCGCTCTGTACGACAGCACCACCGAGACCTTCAACGATTCCCCGAATCTGCCCCCGCAGGGCTCCGGCTACATCGAGCTGGTCTGCATGGTCCCCGCCGATTGGCAGCAGATGACCGTGACCTACACCCCGACCTTCGTTTCCGGCAAGACCCTCACCTTCTCGATGAGCGCTTCCGACCTGTCGAATTCCTGAGTTCCGGAGGACGAAATTTCGTCGCATCGGGTTTCTTTGAGCCGTTTTTGTTCTCAAAAAATCTGTGAAAACCATTGACATCCGCCCATTTTTCGCCTATTGTATAGGCAAGGCCTTTTGGCAAATGATATGTGATCCCATATAAAAGGAGGAACCATCATGTCTTTCGAGTTTTCCCGCCGTAATTTTATGAAATACACCGCTGTCGCTGCCGTCGCTCTGGCGGGCGCAAGCCTGTTCACCGGCTGCAAGGACTCCGGCGATTCCTACAACCTGCTCAAAGAGGGCGTAGGTGAACTGACCGTCCTGCAGGTGACCGCCGCAATGGGCACTAAGAATAAGGATGGCAAATATACCTTCCCTGCTCTTCAGGATGGTCAACACGCTAAGATCAGCTTCCCGATGTCTATCACCAATGGCCGCACCAATCCTATTTATGTCACTCCGAATAATTTCAAGGTAGTCGTCACCAGCAGTGATGGAAAAACCATCAAAAAGTACTCTGTAACAATTGATGATGATCTGAAGGACACCAATCTGAAGAAGGGTTCTTCTGTTTCTGGTAAGGTTACCACTCTACAGGAAGTTGCTCTAAAGGAAGGCGATATTGTCGTCCTGACCTACTGCCCCGATCTGCAGTACAACGAGTACTCTCTGAACTGGAAGCTGACCGTTTCCAAGAAAGAGAATCCTTCTACTAGTGGTACCACCTGATTTTTCTCGATTCGCTGCATTCTCACCGCCCGGATCCGTTCCGGGCGGTTTTTGTTTGCCCGTTCCTTGGCAAAACATCTTAAATTTTCTTTCAATTTTCGGCAGTTTTGTATCTTGTGCACAGCAGCCTTTTCCTTTACAATAGAGATATGGAAAAGGATGGGAGCGCAGCGGCTCAGCACATGCCGCCGCGCTGTTTGTTTTCCGCCCGGAACCGGAATGACGCCGGACTTTTGTAGAACAGGAGTGTTGCAGTTATGATCAACATGGTAAAGCTTCCCACCAGCAAGAGCAGTCTGTTCCTGCGTGTGGCAAAGGGCCATTTCGCCACCAGCCACAGCCACATCAACTACTACATCGACGTGACCACCCAGAAATCCCGTCTGTCCGAGGCAAAGGCCGTGGCAAAGGAACTGGTGGCCGCCTATCAGCATAGTACCATCGTGGACACCGTGCTCTGCTTGGACGGCACGCAGGTCATCGGCACCTGCCTTGCCAACGAGCTGACCAAGGACGGCTTCTCCAACATGAACGCCCACCAGACCATCTACGTCATCACCCCGGAGTACACCACCGGCAGCCAGATCATCCTGCGCGACAACCTCGCCCCCATGGTCAAGGGCAAGCATGTGCTGATCTTGGCGGCTTCCATCACCACCGGCTACACCGCACAGGCCGCCATCGAGGCCGTGAACTATTACGGCGGCATGGTCGCGGGTCTGTCCGCCATCTTCGCCACCACCAGCGAGTGCCTCGGCATCCCGGTCACTTCCATCTTTGACCCGTCCAGCCTCCCCGATTACGCCAGCTTCGATTCCCGCGAATGCCCCCTGTGCAAGGCGGGCCAGCACATCGATGCCCTCGTCAACAGTTTCGGTTACTCGGCGCTGTAACAGGCTGCTTTCCACAGATCCCTTTTGACCGACCTCTTCTGCCCCGCCGCACCGGACACTCCTCTGTTCCCGTGCGGCGGGGTTTTCTCGAGCCAAAAAGAGACCGCGCGTGCGGCCTCTTTTTTGCGTTATTCACTTACTTTTTCTTCGGGAACACGAACGGGTCATGCAGGTAAACCGTGACGAGATAGACCGCCATGAAGCACCAGATGATCGGCTCGCAGAGGATGACGGCGTTGTACGCGAATTTCGGGATCAGGAGCAGGACGAAGATGATCTTGCCCACCAGCTCGATGACGCTGGAGAAGAGGGGCAGCACCTTGTTGCCGAGGCTCTGCAGCGCATAGCGGGTGGAGAGCAGGACGCCCAGCACCGCGTAGAACGGCGCGTTCCAGAGCAGATACCGTGCGCCGTTTTCCAGCACCACCGGCTCGCTGGAACCGGAGACGAAGGCCACCATCCACGGAGCCGCCGCCCGCATGAGCAGGACGGCGAGGACCGCCACCACAACCGAGTAGAGGTAAATTTCCTTCATGCCCTTGCGGACGCGATCCGGCTGGCCCGCACCGCAGTTCTGGGAAACGAAGGTCGAACCCGCCGACGCCATGCTCAGCAGCGGCATATCCGTGAACATGAACATCTTGCGGGCTGCGGTGTGGCCCGCGATGACCAGCGTGCCCAGACCGTTGATGCCGTATTGCAGAACCACCGAGCCTGCCGAGACGATGCTGCTCATCAGGCCCATGCAGATGCTCTGGCTAAACAGCTCCCAGTACAGGTGCTGGCCGACTTTGAAGTGCCTTTTCTCCGGAAGGAGAAGCTTCACCTTGGCGAAGACGTAGAGGATGCAGAGCAGGACGGACACGCCCTGCGAGATGACGGTGGCCACGGCCGCGCCCTGCACGCCCATGCCCATCTTCGCGATGAAGAGCAGGTCCAGCAGGATGTTTAAGCCCGACGAGATGAGCAGGAAGACCAGCGGCATAAAGCTGTTGCCGATGGCCCGGAGCAGACCGGCGCACAGGTTGTATGCAAACATGACGATGACGCCGTAATCGATGACGATGATGTAGCGATAGGCGTCTTCCAGAATCTCCGCCGGGGTATCCAGCAGCACCAGCAGCGGGCGCAGCCCCACCGCGCCCACCAGCGTGATGCAGAGGGAGGCGATCAGGCCGATGACGAGAGAGCCCGCCACGGTCTTCTTGAGCAGATCGTCGTCCTGCGCCCCGTAGGAGCGCGCTGCAACGATGGCAAGGCCGTTTCCGATGCCGAGGCCGAAACCCACCAAAAGCTCGTAGATCGAGCCGCAGGAGCCAATGGCGGCGAGGGCGGTGTCGCCCAGCACATTGCCCACGATCATGGTATCCACCGTGTTGTACAATTGTTGGAACAGGTTCGACACGAAGATGGGCAACATAAAGATGACAAGGCTCTTGAAGATCGGCCCGTGCATCAGGTCCACATTCATATTGAAAAGCGATTTTCTTGCGGTCTGGGTCATGCAGTTCCTCCTGTCCGGCCCCTATGAGCCGGAAAATGACCCTCCCCGCCGAAGGCGGAGAGGGTCATCACATTCTTCTGATTTTTGATCACAACTCCTGCGATTCGAAGCCGTTGGCGGTCAGCACTTCGACGCTGGTGAAACCCGCTGCCTTGATGGCAGCAGCGGCCTCATCGAAATCGAAGGTCAGGCTGGCGGTGTCGTGGGCGTCGGCGGTGATGATGACTTTGCCGCCCATCTTCTGCCACTCGCCCAGCAGCCATGCGCCGGGGTAGAAATCCTTGCGGTAGCCGCGGTAGACGCCGCCGGTGCTCACCTCAAGGCGGCAGTCATGCTCCTTGGCCACGGCCAGTGCCTTGAGGGCAGCGGCCTTATAGCGGGGGGACTCCTCGTCGAAGAACTCCCCCTCACCGTTCAGCTTCTTGATGAGGTCGATGTGGGCCAGAATGTCCGGGCCCTTGGCAGCCACCTTCTCCACCTCGGCAAAGTAAGCTTCCACTGCGGCCAGCGCATCGCCGCCAAAATCGTCGAAAATGCAGTCGTGCAGATCCTGCGGGCGGAAGTCGATCTCGTAATACTTGCCGGTGTTCTTGCCGTACAGATGGTGCGCCGCACCGATCCAGTAATCGTAGCTTTCAGGCTTATCCTCGCTCAGAGAGTCCCACTCGATGCCGCAGAGGATATCCACCTTGCCCTTGTACTCGGCCTTGAGCTTTGCGATGGTGGCCTTGTACTGAGCTGTGCGGCTGGGGCTCATGCAGTATTCGCGGTCACGCTGGGTGTAGCTATGGCCGGAGAAGCCCAGTGTGGTCAAGCCCTGCGCACAGGCGGCGCTGGCCATCTCCTGCAAGGTATTTCTGCCGTCGCACATCGTCGAGTGGCAATGAACGCTGGACTTCTTATAATCTGCCATAAAAAACTCACTGCATCCTTTCCTGTTTGACCTTGTGGTCAATGACATGTCGCTTCTCCAGCTCACGGGTGATGTCCTCCACCGTGATGCCCGCCTGAACCATCAGCACCAGCACATGATACGCCAAGTCGCTGATCTCATAGATGGTCTCGGCTTTGTCTTCCTTTTCGCCCGCAATGATGACCTCGGTGCACTCCTCGCCCACCTTTTTCAGGATCTTCTCCTTGCCCTTTTCAAACAGGTAGGTGGTGTAACTGCCCTCCTTGGGGTCGGTCTTGCGGCCTTTGATGAGCTCATACAGCCCCTGCCAGCTGAACTGCTTCAGCTCCGGCGAGACGTATACTTCGTTGAAGAAGCAGCTCTCGGCGCCGGTGTGGCAGGCGGGGCCGTCTTTGACCACTTCCACCACCAGCGCGTCCTTGTCGCAGTCGGCGGTGATGGACACCACATGCTGCACATTGCCGCTGGTGTCGCCCTTACGCCAGATCTCCTGCCGGCTCCGGCTCCAGAAGACCGTCCGCCCCTCGGCGATGGTCAGCGCCAGCGTCTCGGCGTTCATATAGGCGAGGGTCAGCACCTCTTTGGTGTAGTGGTCCTGCACGATGGCAGGAATGAGGCCCTTTTCATCAAATTTCAGTTCCATAATCTTCTCCTCCCCTTCAAAGGGGATACTTACAGTTTATCCTAAATGGGCCCGAAACGCAAGAGCTCAGACCCGCATTTCGATGCCATTTTCATTCAAGTAGGCTTTCAAGTCGGAAATCGAGAGCAGCTTCTGGTGGAAGATGCCCGCCGCAAGGCCCGCGTCGATGCCTTTGTGGTGGAACAGCTCCAAAAAATCCTCCTTTTTGCCCGCGCCGCCGCTGGCGATGATGGGCACATGGACCCGCGCCGCCACAGCGTCCAGCATTTCGAGGTCAAAACCGTTCCGCACGCCGTCGGTGTCGATGCTGTTCAGGCAGACCTCCCCCGCGCCGTGCTGGGTGCACCACGCGATCCAGTCCAGCGCATCGCGGCCGGTGTCCTCCCGCCCGCCTTTGGCAAAGACCCGGAACTGGCCGTTCACCCGCTTGACGTCCGCCGAGAGGACGACGCACTGGTCGCCGTAGCGCTGGGCCGCCGCCGGGATAAGGTCCGGGTTCTTGAGAGCGCCGGAGTTGACGCTGACCTTGTCGGCCCCGCACTTGAGCACCCGGTCAAAATCCTCCAGCGTATGGATGCCGCCGCCCACGGTCAGCGGGATGAAGATCTCGCTGGCCACTTGGGTCAGGATGTCGGTGAAGAGGGCGCGCCCCTCGAAGCTGGCCGTGATGTCATAGAACACCAGCTCGTCGGCCCCGGCTGCGTTGTAGAGCCGGGCCATCTCCACCGGGTCGGCCACATCCTTGATGCCCTCGAAGTTCGTGCCCTTGACCACCCGGCCGTTCCGCACATCAAGGCAGGGAATGATGCGTTTTGTTACCATGTTCAGCTTCCTCCCTGTTTATTTCTGCACCAGTTTTACGCAGCGTTGCAGGTCGAGCGCCCCGGTGTAGAGGCTTTTGCCCAAGATCGCCGCCGCGACGCCCATCCGATCCAGCTCCAGCAGCTCGGATTCGAAGGAGATGCCGCCGCTGGCCGTGAAGTTCATGCCCGGCACCTCGGCCTGCAATTGGCGGTACAGGGCCATGTTCGTGCCCTGCATCGCGCCGTCACAGGCGATGTCGGTGTAGATGACCGCCGTGCAGCCCGCATCCGCCAGCCGCTTGCAGAAGTCGATGCCCTTTTCGGCGCTGACATCCTTCCAGCCGTGGATGGCCACAAAGCCGTTCTTAGCGTCCACGCCGACGGCGATCCTGTGGCCGTATTTTTTCAGCATCCGGGCCGTGAAGTCAAAATCCGTCACGGCCACACTGCCAAGGATGCAGCGTCCCACACCGAGGGAAAGGTACTTCTCGATCCGCTCCTCGGTGCGGATGCCGCCGCCCACCTCGATGTACAAGCCGCCCTGCTTTGCCAGCGCGGCAATGGTGTCATAATTGGAAAGGGTGCCGTCCTTCGCGCCGTCCAGATCGACGACGTGGAGGTTCTTGGCCCCCGCCGCGAGGAACTGCCGCGCCTGTGCGCAGGGATCCTCGCCGTAGACGGTCATACGGTCGTAGTCGCCCTGCGTCAGCCGGACGACCTTGCCGCCCCGCAGGTCAATGGCAGGAAATAATTGCATCGGGTAGATTCCCTCCTAACTTTAGCACTTCCTTCGTACAACCTCTCCGTCACGACTTCGTCGTGCCACCTCTCCTTGTAGGAGAGGCCTTGGCAGAACGATAAAGTTTCCGGTTTTGCCAAGGGCTCCCCTATTAGGGGAGCTGGCGAGCGTCAGCGAGACTGAGAGGTTCATAATTCACGGAACGCCTTCAAGATCCTCAGCCCCGTATCCCCGCTTTTTTCGGGGTGGAACTGGGTGCCGTACACCTTCCCCGCCCGGACCACGCCGGTGACGGGAAGGGAGTAATCGCTGACAGCCAGCGTGCTTTCCGCGCAGTGTTTGCCGTAGTAGCTGTGGACGTAGTACACATACTCGCCTTCCCGGATGTACCGGAACAGCGGGTCGTCTTTGAGGATGTGCAGGGCGTTCCAGCCGATCTGCGGCACCTTCAGAGTCTTGTCCGCAAGGTCGGGTTCCAGCGGGCAGACCTCGCCTTTCACAAAGCCGAGACCCGCGTGCTCGCCGTACTCGTAGCTTTTTTCAAACAGAAGCTGCATCCCAAGGCAGATGCCCAGCAGCGGCTTCTGTTGGGCCTCCTCTTGAATGACCGGCACAAGGCCGGTGGCGGTGAGCTTCGCCATGGCGTCGCCGAAGGCCCCCACGCCGGGCAGGATCAGCCGGTCCGCTGCCCGGATCACGGCCGGGTCCGCCGTGACGACGGCTTCCTGCCCCAGATGGGCAAGGCTCGACTTCAGGCTGAACAGGTTGCCCACACCATAATCGATGATCGCGATCATACCAGCAGTCCTTTCGTGGAGGGGATCTCGTCCCGGTGGGCGGCGTCGATCTTTACTGCGGCGGTCAGCGCGTGCCCGGCCCCCTTGAAACAGGCTTCCAGAATGTGATGGGTGTTCTCCCCCGCGAACTGGACGAAATGGAGCGTGGCGGGCACATTCCGGGCAAAGCCCAGCCAGAATTCCGAGGCGCACTCCACATCGAAATCGCCGACCTTTTCGGTCTTGCAGTGGACGTCCCAGTTCAGGGTGCACCGGCCCGAAAGGTCCACGGCGCAGAGCACCAGCGCCTCGTCCATGGGCAGGTAGAAGCTGCCGTAGCGGCAGATGCCCCGCATCTCGCCCAGCGCCTTGGCAAAGGCTTGGCCCAGCGCAATGCCGATGTCCTCGGCGGTGTGGTGGTAGTCCACCTCCACGTCGCCGTGGCAGGTGAGCACGAGGTCGAACCGGCCATGCCGCGCGAACAGCTCCAGCATATGATTCAGAAAACCGCAGCCGGTGTCCACCTGATAGCGGCCCGCGCCGTCCAGATTCAGGGTCAGTTCGATCTGCGTCTCGTTGGTGTTGCGTTCCAGACTAACTTCCCGCATGGGTCACACCTCCAAAATCTCATCCAGTGCTTTGAGCAGGGCCCGCATCTCATCCGGGGTGCCGATGGTGATGCGCAGCCAGCTGCCGATCCGCGGCGCATCAAAATGACGGACGAGAACGCCCTTTTCTTTCAACTTTTTGTAAAGTTCCCCGCCATCTTTGCGGACTGTACTTGCAAACAGGAAGTTGGAGCGGCTGTCCAGCACGGAGAAGCCCCGCGCTTCCAGCTCCTGTTTCGTCCAGCCGCGGGTCTCCACGATGGCGGCGCGGGTGGTGTCAAAATACGCCGTATCTTCCAGCGCAGCCTGTCCGGCCTTCAGGGTCAGCCGGTTGATGTTGTAGGGGTTCAGGCTGAACTTGACCCGGTTCAGGTCAGCGATGAGTTTCTCATTGCCCATGGCAAGGCCCAGCCGTGCACCCGCCAGTTGGCGGGATTTCGAGAAGGTCTGCACGACCAGCAGGTTCTCGTATTGGTCGATGAGGGGCACGCAGCTCTCGCCGCCGAAGTCCACATAGGCTTCGTCCACGATCACCACGTTGTCAGGGTTCGCCTTCAGGATGCCCTCGATGGCACTGCGGGGCAGGGCCAGACCGGTGGGGGCGTTGGGGTTGGCCAGCACGATGGTGGCACCGAGGCCGTAGTAATCGGTGGGATCAAGGGTGAAATCCTCCTTCAGGGGGATGATCCTGCTGGGGATGTGCATCAGCCCGCACCAGACGCCGTAGCAGCCGTAGGTGATGTCCGCATAGGCCAGCGGGTGTTCCTCGTCGCAGAAGGCCCGCAGCGCGAAGAAGAGGTTTTCGTCGCTGCCGTTGCCGGGCATGATCTGGCTGGGCTTCAGCCCGAAGTGCTTGGCCGCCGTGTTCAGCAGCTCGGCACAGGCCGGGTCGGAGTAGAGCCGCAGTTTTTCGACCTCGGCGCGGCTCACGGCGTCCAATACCGCCGGGGAGGGCGGGTAGGGGCTCTCGTTGGTGTTCAGCTTGATGTATTTCTGATCCTGCGGCTGTTCGCCGGGGGTGTAAGGGGTGACGTTCATCAATCGTTCTGATAGAAACCGGCTCATTGGGGTCGTCCTCCGTTTTTCTGCAACTGAATCATTCTTCGTACCGGATGGTCACGCTCTTGGCGTGGGCGTGCAGTCCCTCGCGCTCGGCGAAGTCGGCGATGCGGGGAGCGACGGCGCCCAGCGCCTCGCGGGTGTAGTAAATGAAGCTGGACTTCTTCACGAAGTCGTCCACGCCCAAGGGGCTGGAGAACCGAGCCGTGCCGCTGGTGGGCAGGGTGTGGTTCGGCCCGGCGAAGTAATCGCCCAGCGCTTCCGGCACATTGCGGCCGAGGAAGATGCTGCCTGCGTTTCGGATCTCGTTCAGCACACCGAAGGGGTCCTCCACGCAGACTTCCAGATGCTCCGGCGCGATGATGTTGCACGCCTCAATGGCCTTGTGCAGATCGGAGCAGACGATGATCTTGCCGTTGTCGTCCACGCTGGCGCGGGCGATGGCGGCGCGGGGTAGCTGGGGGATCTGGACTTCCAGCTCCGCCTGTACGGCCTTGGCCAGCGCCTCGCTGTCCGTCACGAGGACGGGGCTGGCCAGCTTGTCGTGCTCGGCTTGGCTCAGCAGGTCGGCGGCTACCCACGCGGGGTTGCAGCCGCCGTCCGCCAGCACCAGAATTTCGCTGGGGCCCGCGATCATGTCGATGCCTACCTTGCCGAAGACCTTCCGCTTGGCCGTGGCAACGTAGATGTTGCCGGGGCCCACGATCTTATCCACCGCCGGGATGCTCTCGGTGCCGTAGGCCAGCGCGGCCACGGCCTGTGCGCCGCCGGTCTTGAAAATTTTGGTCACGCCCGCCGTGGCTGCTGCCGCGAGGATGACCGGGTTCACCTTACCGTCCTTCCCCGCCGGGGTGGTCATGACGATCTCGGACACCCCTGCCACCTTAGCCGGGATAACGTCCATCAGCACCGTGGAGGGGTACGCCGCCGTGCCGCCGGGCACATAGACGCCCGCCTTCTCGATGGGGGTATATTTCTGACCCAGCACCACGCCGGGCTTGTCGTTCATCACAAAGTTTTTGTGCACCTGCTGGCGGTGGAAAGCCTCGATGTTGGCGGCAGCCTCCCGCAGTGTCTCAAGGAAGTAGGGATCCATGTTGGCAAAGGCCTCGTGGATCTCCTCCTGCGTCACCTGCAAATTTTCGATGGCCGCGCCATCGAATTTCAGGGCGTAGTCCTTCAGAGCCCCATCGCCGCGGGCACGGACGTCGGCAATGATGCCGTCCACCACATCCTCCACGTTCTTCTCCGCGCGGATGTCGCGGTTCAAGATCTCTTCGGGTCTCAGTTCGTCGAAGTTATACAGCTTGATCATTTTGCAGCCTCCTGTAAGGTATCCCGCAGTTTTTCGAGCATTTCGTCCATTTCCTTGTGCTTGAACTGGTAGCTGGCCTTGTTGGCGATGAACCGGGCCGAGATGGGCAGGAACTCCGTCACGACCTTGAGGCCGTTTTCCCGGAGGGTCGTGCCCGTCTCCACGATGTCCACAATGACGTCCGAAAGCCCTAAGATGGGGGCCAGCTCGATGGAACCGTTCAGCTTGATGATGTCGATATCCCGCCCCATGGACGCATAATAGTTTTTCGCGATGTTCACGAACTTGGTGGCGACCCGCACCGGGCGGCTGGGGTCGTCCTGATAGTCTGCCGGGGCGGCCACGCACATCCGGCACTTGCCAAGGCCGGTGTCCAGCAGCTCGTAGACGTCCGCCGAGGCTTCGGTGAGGATGTCCTTGCCCACGATGCCCACGTCCGCCGCGCCGTGCTCCACGTAGATGGCCACATCGCTGGGTTTGACGAGGAAGTAGCGGATGCCCGCCGCCGGGTTCTCCACCACCAGCTTCCGGGTGGCGTTGTAGTCCTCCGTGCAGCCGTAGCCGATGCGGGCAAGCAGATCATAAACCTTGTCGCCCAGCCGGCCTTTGGGCAGGGCCACATTCAGCATGGTCTTTTCGGTCTTCTGCTGCTGCACCGGCGGCAGCGGGGCGCTCAGGCGGTCCAGCTCGTCGAGGTAGACCGCAAAGCCGATGGCGTCCGCGCCGGGGGTGAACTTCTGCATCAGCCGGTCGTACCGGCCGCCTTTGAGCAGCGGCCGGGGCAGACCCCGCAGATACCCCTGAAAGACCAACCCGTTATAGTATTCCATCTCACCCGCCAGCGAGAGATCCAGCCGGATGCTGCCGCCCGCCGCTTCCAGCGGTTCGGTCAGCGCCCGCAACTCGGCAGCGGCTGCCCGCATCCGGTCGTTCTTGCTGAAGGCTTCGGCCCGCGTCAGCGTCTCTTCGTACCCGCCGCAGAGGCTCAGCAGCCCGCACAGGGTCTCGGCCCCGGCATCGTCCAGCCCGGCAGCCTTGGCCGCTGCCCGCAGCTCGTGGGCATTTTTCTCCCGCAGTGATCCCAGCAGGGCCGGGCGGGCGTTTTCCGGCACTGCCAGCGCATCCAGCAAGCCGAAGAGGTAGCCCATGTGGCTCACTTCCAGCACCCACGCAGCCCCCAGCTGCCCCAGCGACTGCGCCGCCAGCCGGACGGTCTGCTGGACCTGTGCTTCGCCCACGGCTCCCAGCATCTCAAGGCCCATCTGGGAGATCTCCTTGAAGGTGTGGCTCTCTGCCGAGGGGCGGTAGACGTTCTCGTGGTAGTAATATTTCAGCGTCTCACCGGCTGCGGGCTGGGCCGTCTTGGCGATGGAAAGGGTCACGTCCGGCTTGAGCGCCAGCAGCCGCCCATCCAAGTCCGTGAAGGTGATGACCTGTTCCGACGACAAAAAGCTGCGGTTTTCCTGATACAGCCCATACTCCTCGAAGCGGCCCATGTGGTATTTGCGGCACCCCGCCGCCTCGTACAGTGCCCGCAGCCCGAAGGAAGCCCGCTCCTTCGGCTGCAGATACGACAGATCAAATTCCATCTCCGTTTCCTCCCGTTCCTCGGTTTTGAACCGTTCCGGCGGCCATCCTGCCGCCTCTTTCCCAGCGCACAATTTTATGGAATCATTTTACTTTATCTCGGTAAAGTTGTAAAGTATGAAAGCGAAAGATTTTTCATCTCTATCTTACCGTTTTTCTGTGCGTTTGTACAGAAACGCGAAATTGTTTCATCGTACCACCGGATCAGATGATGTGTTCCGTAAACGCAAAAAATCCCCCGCCGGGCGCAGGGTGTGCGAGCGGCGGAGGATTTCCATCATTGATTTTATATTCGCTTACGCGGGCTTTCTCTCTGCAAGGGCACGGACTTCTTCCACCGGAAGGTCCACGCACTTTGCGATCGTCTCCACGCTCATCTGATTCAACGCGATCAGATTCCGTGCGGTTTCGCGCTTCGTTTTTTCTTCCGCTTCCTTTGCGGCCTCCATTGCGGCTTCCTTTGCGACCTCTTCAAACGCTCTGCACATCTGTGTCCGACCTCCATTCGTTTCCTTCAGGTATCGCACCTCTTCGGCCAGAAGAGGGTTCAGCATTTCCTTGGCATCCGTACAATTCATGTCGTGCATCAGCCGACCCACCGGATGCTCCAGATCCCGGAACGCACCGTTTACGTAGATAATATGCGCCCCGTCTCCAAACATCGCATCGTTCAGCTCGGTGATCTTCCGTTCCACATGGTACAACGGCAGCCCTGCACCAAAACGATCCTGCTCCGTGATAAAGATCACGTAGGTGTCCACGAGGCTTTCAAAGTCGTCGCCCTTTTCCAAAAGCGTCCGGTCGATCATGCTGCTGTGGAACCGCGCCCGCCGGACTCTGGCTCCCTTTTCGGCCCGCTGAACTTCAATGTCCATCACCCTGCCTTCGGCATCCACCGCCCGGATATCCAGCTTGATGGAGCGCTTCGTGGCACGCCCCTTGTCCTTACATGGATTTCTTTTCACTTATAAAATAGCATAGTTTCGCACAAAAGGCAAGCAAAAAATCCCCCGCCGGGCGCAGGGTGTGCGGTAGCGGGGGAAGGGTGCGGTTCTGATCTCAGGTGCTCTCAGACATCCAGCAGGGCCAGCACGCCGCTCTTGGGGCGGGCACCGACGGTCTGGTTGACGAGCTTGCCGTTTTTGAAGACCAGCAGGGTCGGGATGCTCATGACGCCGAACTGGGCGGCAAGGTCGGGCTGCTTGTCCACATTGACCTTGCCCACCTTGATGTCGCTGCGCTCTGCGGCCACCTCGTCCACGATGGGGGACAGCATCCGGCAGGGGCCGCACCAGCTTGCCCAGAAGTCCAGCAGGACGGGCTTTTCGCTGTGCAGCACCTCGGCGTCAAAATTTGCACTGGTAATGGTGATGGGTTCCATATCGGTTACCTCCTTGAGAAGTGTTTTGTTCGATGGCATTAGTATACCCCAAAACATCCCGCCGTTCCGTAACTGGGTCACACAGCACAAAAAGCGGCGGCCCGCCCGCTTGGGGTGAGCCGCCGCTCGAATTGGTTCTTTGGTGTACTCCGCGGATGCGGGTCAAGAGCAATTATGCCGTTACCCAAGCAACTGCGGTGACAGGCCACCAGCCGGCCAGATTGATTGCCGTATAGACACCAACCACAGCGTTGCCGACGGACTTGTTCAGGTAACTTGCGAAAGCATCAATACCGCTGGCTGCCAGCTCGGTAACGGACTTGCCCTTCTTGTTCTTCTGGATCCACTCACGACTCTTGCCAATGCCCCAGATCATATTTGCAATGGAAATGGTAGTACCGATCACCCAACCCACGGCGTAAGCGGTTCCAGCATCGCCACCAGAGGTGTAGGTCATCTCGTCTTCAGTCATGACATTGTAGCAAGCGGGCATCATCATTTTGTTTTCCATAATAACACTCCTTTGAAAGCAATCTATCCCAAGCGGTGCACACCGCACCGCAGGTTTCCAAATAAATGCTATGGGGAACAAGTGGACGCGGAGTCCCGGCTCCTTAGACCAGAACGAGGATCAGGCTGATGGGAGCCAGACCCACCACCATGGCGGTGGAAACACCATCGCGCAGGAAGTTGGAGGGGCTCTTGGTCATGTCCTCGCCGATATCATCCATGGCGCGGCCCAGAACCGTCAGGACATTGCCCTTACGGTTGGATTTGTTGCTCAGCCAGTTGCGGGCGGTAGAAATGCCCCAGATGTAGCTGGCGCCCAGCACCACGCTGCCAACGACGGTGGCGGCTACCTTGAAGGTATCAAATGCAGCGCTTCCGCCCTCGGTATAGGTCATTTCATCTTCGGTCATCACCGCATAATCTGCGGGCAGTCTCAGTTCATTCTTCATAGGTTATTTCCCTCTTTGCGGCGGCGCCTGTGCGCCGATCAAATACAACTTCCATGCCGCTTTCCTTCTCACTCTTCGTACGCCCATTTTACTACACCTGTCGGTTTTCTGCAATAGATTCTGTGCAAAATAGTGAAAAATCGGAAAGTCGCATGAAAACGGACACCATTCTTTGTGAAAAAGTTCTGCAATAAGCCGCTTTTCAGCCCGCGACACCCGCACGGTAGAGGTACGGGTCGCTGGTGAAGCTCGAATAGCTGTACAGCACTAGGATCGCGTCATAGTCATTGTCGGCGATGAGCTGGTCCAGCCCGTAGTTGTAATTGCGGAAGTCTACCACGTCGATGGCCCCATAGTTGGCCGTCAGGTAAGGCACGAAGCTGTTGGCGTAGCTGTCCTTGATGACGAGGATCTTCCCCGTTCCGTCGCCCTCCACCCGGCTCAGGCCGTTGTTGCCGTGGAGAAACATGGCGTACTTGTCGTAAACATCCAGTTTCGCGGTATCGTACAGGCCGGTCTCGGTGCCGTCGGTGGGCTGGCCGGGGCCGGTGACATTCCAGATGGTGAGCTTGTTCTGCAAGTCGTACCATGTGATCGTGTCCGGCTCGGCGTTCCACGTCCGCGCCTTGGAGTAATGGGTGCCGTAGAAGTCTTCCGCCGTCTCCACTGTATGCGTGCTGCGGTCAAACGGCGTCAGGCCCAGCTCCTTGCAGAAGGCTTCGTAGGCGTAGTAAGCCCCCAGCGTCGTCCAGTGGTGGTCCGTGCGATAATAGAGATACTCGTCCTTGTGGTCGTACAGAGCCGGAAGGACATTGATGAAATGCCCGCCCTGCACCACATTCGCGGCTTCGTTGATGCGGGCCTCCTCGTCCATCTGGGGCGCGGCGAGGGGCAGCTTTTCCGGGTAGACGGTGGAGGCCGACGGCACCAGCATGAAGCTGACCTTGCCGGGGCAGCGCTCGGACAGCGAACTCACCGCCGCGAGGTTCTTGTTCCATGTCTTCTCCTCGCTGGGCAGCACGCGGTACCGCCGGGCGAACATCCTGTGCTCCTTGCCCAGCAGGATGCCGCCGCTCTGGGTCTTCTGGAACAGGGTCGTCTCGGCAAGGCTCTGAAGGTCGATCCACTGATCCCGCCCGAAGACCTGATCCTTGACGTATTTCGTGTAATTGGTGAAGTAGCTGTTCAGCCCGTCCACCGACACCGCCGTGAGCTTGGGCCGCTGGGTGAGGGTGGTGTTTTCCATCTCACTGTATGCGCGGTCGGGCGCTGCCATGTCCAGCACGAAGAGGGCGATGAAAAACAGGCTGAAGGCCATCAGCACCGGGTACTGTTTGAGCGAGGACAAACGCTTTTTCTTTTCCATGATCCACGTCCTCCTCAGAAGTTAAAATACAGGAACGGGCTGTTGGTGCTGCCCACCACATAGGCCGTGGAGAGTACCAGCAGCACCAGCACCGTGGCCACACGGGTGGCAGTGCGCTTTTTCAGCGCGTTCCAGAGCGTTTCGATGAGCGGCGTACAGCAGACGGCGGACACCGCCAGCAGCACCCCGTAATTCCGCAGGAAATACACCGGCGAGACGCCGCCCGTGGGAACGAAGAGCCGGTGGAACAGTTCCCCGAAGCCGACGCCGTAATCGTTGCCCACGAACATGGCCCAGCCCACCACCACGAGGAAGAGGGTGTAGACATGGGGCCAGAGCTTCCCTTTTTCAAGGTATTTCAGCAGGAAGAGCTTCTCAATGGCCAGCAGGACAAAGTAGTACAGGCCCCAACAGATGAAGTTCCAATCCGCGCCGTGCCAGATGCCGGTGAGCAGCTCCACGACGAAGAGGTTGAAGATCTGCCGCTTGAGGCCCTTGCGGTTGCCGCCCAGCGGGATATACACATACTCCCGGAACCAGCCGGACAGGGTCATATGCCAGCGCCGCCAGAACTCGGTGATGGAGCGGGAGATATAGGGGAAGTTGAAGTTCTGGGGGAAATCAAAGCCCAGCATCTTACCCATGCCGATGGCCATCATCGAGTAGCCGGAGAAGTCGAAGTAGAGCTGGAGCGAATAGGCGATGACGCCCAGCCAGACCAGCGCCGTAGAAGCATTTCCAAGGCCCACATAGGTGGTGGAAGGGCTGCTCTGGATGCCGATGATGTCGGTCCAGAGGGCACCCACCGCATCCGCCAGCAGGACCTTTTTCGCCAGACCAAAGGTAAACAGGGTCATGCCCTCTTCGATCTGCTTTAAGTGATAGCGGTGCTCGTAGACGTGGAGCTGCGCCGAAACATCGCGGTATTTGACGATGGGGCCCGCAATGAGCTGCGGGAACATGACGACGTAGGCACCGAAGTCGATGATGTTGTGTTCGGTTTTGACCTCGCCCCGGTAAACATCGATGGTATAGGACAGGGTCTGGAAGGTGTAGAAGCTGATGCCCAGCGGCAGGGTGCTGATGCCCTGAATGGCCGCAAAATCCGTACCCAGCAGCGCGTTCAGGCTGGAGAGGACGAAGTTCGCGTACTTGAAGTAAAACAGCATCCCCAAGCTGCCCGCCAAGGCCGCCAGCAGCAGCGCCGTGCGGGCGGCGGACTTGGCCGCACATTTTTCCAGCCCCAAGCCGCACAGGTAGTTGATGAGGATAAGGGCCAGCATGACCGGGAAAAACCGGACTTCACCCCAGCAGTAGAACACCAGACTGCACACGAAGAGTACCGTGTTCTTGAGCTTTGCGGGCGCAAGGTAATACAGTGCCAGCGTGATGGGGAGAAACCGGAACAGAAAGATGATGGTGCTGAAAACCAAAGTGTTCCTCCTTTGAAAAAAGGCCGATGCCGCCATGGCACCGGCCCACAACTGTTGTTTTTACTTGAGCAGAACGTCGTTGACGGCGTCGGTCAGATCCTCCGTGCACTCGTTGGAGGCAATGGCCATCACCACGCGGTCGGCACTGCTGGCGATGACCGCATTTTCCACGTTGGCCTGTGCGGTGGCGAACTCAGCGTAGTTGCCATAGAACGCGACCTGATCCTGCTGGTAGGCCTTCAGCGCTTCCACGATGTCGTCGGCCTTGCCCTCGGCGGGTTCGATGACCAGCACGAGGCCCGCGTCGCCGTTGTCGTTGCTCTTCACGCCCTTATAGCCGGCCACATCCTCTGCCTTCAGGCCGAAATCGTACTCGATGTTCATTGCGGCGATCTCGAACTGGTTTGCGATGGGGTTCGCTTCCAGCAGGGTGTTCACCTCATCGGCCAGCTCATCGGGGCTGTTGGTGCCGTCGTCGGGCAGAGCGCTCTCCACCTGCGACAGGACCACCGAGCCGGGAGCCGACTCGGAGCTGGCGGCAGAGCTTGCCGTGGAGGAAGCGGAGGAGCCGCAGCCCGCGAGCAGAACACAGCTTGCGGCCACCGCAGCAGCTATCATCAGTTTTGAACGGTTCTTCATGAATTATTCCCTCTTTTGCATTCGTTACACTCAGGTCCCCCTCTGCGTTCTTTTACGCAGCATACCGGGACATTGCTATCTTACCATACCGCCCCCTAAAATGCAAAGGGTCCGGTAAAGTTTTACGGTTTCTTCACGGGTCTTTGCCCGCGCTTTGCCGCTCAGCCCGCAATGGCGTGCAGCTGGGCGATGTAATCCTCGAAGCACAGGCCGCTGGCGCTGATCTTGGCGGCGTTCTCCCTGCCCACATACCGCCAGTGCCACGGCTCGTAGGTGATCTCAGTCTTATCCTCGGCCCCCTTGGGGTAGCGCAGGATAAAGCCGTACTCCACCGCGTGCTCGCACAGCCAGCGGAAGGCCGTGGTGTTCTCAAAGCCCTCGTCCAGCCCGGTGTGTTCGGGGCTGTTCAGGTCAGCGGCAAGGCCGCAGTTGTGCTCGGAATAGCCCGGCGGGTTGACGACGGCGGCGGCCATCTCCTTGGCGGTGGCGGTATCGTAGCCCCGGTCGGTGTAGTACTTCGTTTTCCGCTCGTACAGGCCGGTCTGGTACTTGACGCTGCGGTAGCCGCTCTGCATCCAGACGGTCACACCGTCGGCTGCGGCGGCTTTCTGCATCTCCAGAAAGGCATCGCACGCCGCGGTCTGCAAGGTCTTATTCACCGCCGTCTGGGAGCCGCACTCCTTTGTATCAAACGTGTAGTTGTCCGGCATCTTGTTGGTGTGGTTCACCAGCACCATCATCGGGTCGGCCAGCATGGCGGCGGCCTCGGCCTTGGTCAGGCCCAGCGCATTGTCCCGGCTCTCCTCGGCCCCTTCGCTGGCGGCAGCGCTGGTGGGTCCGGCGGTGCTGCTGGAGGACAGCCGGTCGGTCAGCAGCCCGTTCGTCTCGCTGGCGGCGCTGCTGGCGGGGGCACCGGCGGCGCTGGCCGAGGGCACCGGGGCCTTGCGGTTGAGCAGGAAGGCCGCGCCGCCCACGACGAGGCAGACGACGGCGGTCAGCCCGGCCACCCGGCGGATGGCACGGCTGCGCCGACGGCGACGCACTTCCGCGCGGGTCAGGCGGCGGTGGGTGGGTCGATGTTGTTGGTCCATAACGAGCCTTCTTTCTTGTCAGCGGCCCTGCCTTCTCAGGCGGGCAGGCCGCAGTTTGCTTGCATAGTTCCTCAGGTTCCGGAAATACTACCTTCGGAGGTGTTCCCATATGAAGATGACAGCGCAGGAATATGCGCGGCGGGTGAAAAAGGTCGGCCCGCACTCTCCCCTCGGCACCGACTGCCTGTGGGCCTTCGGGGTAGGCGGCGGCATCTGCCTTCTCGGCGAGGTCCTCCGCCAGCGGTATCTCGCCCTTGGGCTCGAAGCCGACCTCGCGGGCACCCTGACCAGCTGCACCCTCATCGCCCTTTCGGCGGTGCTGACGACGCTGGGCCTTTACCAGAAGCTCGCGGCCCGCGCGGGGGCGGGGTCGCTGGTGCCCATCACCGGCTTTGCCAACGCCGTGGTCAGCGCGGCCATCGAGTTCAAGACGGAGGGCCACATCCTCGGCACCGGGGCCAAGATGTTCACCATCGCGGGGCCGGTCATCGTCTACGGCACCCTGTCCGCCGTGGTCTACGGCGGGATGCTCTGGCTGCTGGGCGGCTGAGCGCTTTCCTTTACAATACGCACAGCCGGGCGCGAAGATTGCACCACCCCGGCGAATTCTCAGTATACCACAAAATTCGCAAAAAAACAGCCCTGAAAGGAGGAATTTCTGATGGCGACCCGGCGCGGCGATACCCTGATCTTCTCCGATCCCCCCGTCATCGCATCTCACGCGGCGGTGGGCGGCAAAAAAGAGGGGGAGGGCCCCTTGGCGGC
>PPYF01525357.1_pt1 | contig 25703 bp, 22 predicted proteins | sample 1559871 | NCBI WGS metagenome assembly PPYF01 (sample SAMN08240021, study PRJNA423297) | Human gut metagenome, whole genome shotgun sequencing project. | reverse complement strand
GTATGAAAAAAAATCATTCATTTATTGCATTATATCCTAAATATGCTTTAAATCTAAAACTACCTTTAGTTATGAGGATCAGTCTGGTACTACTTTTTGCTGTGATTTTACAGCTTTCAGCTGAGAATAGCTATGCCCAGCGAACACGAATAGCTATTTCTATGTCTAATGCTACAATAGAGCAAGTGTTGAATAAAATAGAGGAAATGTCAGAGTACGTATTCCTTTATAATGATAAGACGATTCAAACGGATCGTGTCGTTTCTGTAAGTAATAAGTCAGGAAAAATATTGGATATTCTTAGTGAAATTTTCCAAGGGACGAATATTGCTTACACTGTGGTGGATAAACAGATTATCCTTTCTACAAATAAAATACAGGTTGTTCAGCAGAACCCGTTGATTCAGATAAAAGGAGTAGTGAAGGATACGAAAGGAGAACCTTTGATTGGTGTAAATATCAAGGTGAAAGGTTCGACAGTCGGCGCTATTACAGATATGGATGGGCAGTTTACACTTCAGGCAGAGAAAAATGCAGTGCTAGAGGTTTCCTATATCGGGTATACACAGCAGGAATTGAAGGTCACGGATAATCCGAATTTAGCTATCGTGATGGTAGAAGACAATCAAGTGCTTAGTGAAGTCGTAGTGACTGCGCTGGGTATTAAACGTGAGACGAAATCTTTGACTTATAATGTGCAGGAAATGAAAGCAGCAGATTTGACGAGTGTAAAAGATGCCAGTCTCATGAATAGTTTGGCGGGAAAGATTGCCGGAGTAACTATCAACCAGAGCGCATCCGGTATTGGAGGTTCCACCCGCGTTGTGATGCGTGGATTGAAATCTATAACCAATGATAACAATGCCCTTTATGTAATTGATGGTATCCCAATGGCTTCCATGCGTACTAATCAGGACAAAAACTTCTATGAGAGTGCAGATGGGGGAGACAGTGATGGAATTTCCAGTATAAATCCTGATGATATTGAATCCATGTCGGTATTGACGGGTGCTGCCGCTGCCGCGCTTTATGGATCTCAGGGAGCCAATGGTGTGGTTCTGATCACAACGAAGAAAGGGGAAGAAGGTAAATTGAGGGTTAATTATTCTAATGACACGCAATTTATGAGTCCATTGGTGTTGCCTGAATTTCAGACAACGTATGGATCGGTAGAAGGTGAGTTTGATAGTTGGGGAACTGCCAAAAAGGCTACTTGGGAACCGAAAGACTTTTTTCAGACTGGTTTTACAGAGACTAACTCTTTAGGGTTATCGGCGGGCAATGATCGCAATCAAACTTATTTTTCGGCCGCATCGACCAACGCACGCGGCATTATACCGAACAATACATATAATCGGTATAACTTTACATTGCGCAATACAACCGAACTGATAAAAGATAAACTGACGTTGGATATGAGTGCTTCTTATGTGATCACTAATGACAATAATATGCTGTCGCAAGGACAGTACCATAACCCGCTTGTCGCACTTTACCTTATGCCCAGGGGGGATGACTTAAATAAATATAAGGTGTATGAACGCTATGACAGTGAAAAGTATTACGACGTGCAATACTGGCCTTATGATAATCAGGGGCTTGCCATCGAAAATCCTTATTGGATTGTGAATCGTGAGAATATGAGTAATCATAAATCACGTTATATGTTTTCCACTAACCTGAACTATAAGGTGGTCGATTGGATGAATATCGTGGGACGTCTGCGTGTCGACAACAGCAATGATATATATGAACGTAAGATATCAGCCTCTTCCGACCAGCTATTTGCGTCAGAGTATGGTAATTATATGAATATGAAATCCGGTTATAAAAATACTTATGGAGATGTGATGGCACAGGTGAACAAGCGCTGGGAGAACTGGGGCATTACTGCGAATCTGGGAGCTAGTTTCAATCGTCAGATGTATGAAATGACAAATTATGAGGGACATTTGGCCACTGTACCGAACTTCTTCGCTTTCAATAATATAAGTAAAAACGGAGCGAACACAAAGGCTGAACAAGGTGGATATACAGATGATAATCAGGCTGTATTCGCCACTTTCCAATTGGGGTATAAAAGTTGGGCATATTTGGACCTGACTGCCCGAAATGACTGGTACTCTACTTTAGCCAATACGGATAAGGAAAAAAGTGGTTTCTTTTATCCTTCGGTAGGTATATCGGCAGTGGTTAGTGAAATGTTTGATTTGTCTAAAGTTCATATTTCATTTTTGAAGCTTCGAGCTTCTTATAGTGAGGTAGGTAATCCACCGATGCGTCAGATTACATTACCTGCATATACTATCAAGGACGGTGTTGTCAATACCTCCGCGAGATTGCTGAATCCGAACTTGAAGCCGGAACGTACCAAGTCTGTAGAATTCGGTATGAACCTGAAGATGCTTCAGAATGTACTGAATCTTGATTTTACCTATTATAATAGTAATACTTACAATCAGTTTATTAATTATACGATGCCGCCAAGTACGGGTTACAGTAGTTATATGTTGAATGGTGGTAAAGTCAATAACTGGGGAATTGAAGCCCGCCTGGGAGTTAATGCCGATTTGGGACCTGTAAAATGGTATTCGAGCCTAACTTTTACAATGAATCGTAATGAGGTTGTTTATTTGTTGCCCGGAGGGGCTACTAATCCAATCACGGGAGAACCTATTTCGATCACGGAAATAGAACCTTTCAATCCACAAGGTAGTTACAAGATGATCGTGAAGGAGGGGGGGACTCTGAGTGATATTTATGTGACAGGTTTGAAGATGGACTATAAGGGAAATATTAAGGTCGACGCAAATACGGGTGCTATTGAGGCAGATCCGAATACCTGGATAAAAGCCGGCAGTACAGCTCCGCGGTTTAATTGGGGATGGAACAACAGTTTTAGTTGGAAAGGTATAAATCTTAGTTTCCTGATTGATGCGCGTATTGGTGGAGTAGGCGTCTCGGCTACACAAGCCAAAATGGACTATTACGGAACCTCTAAAGTATCAGCCGTGGCACGTGATAACGGAGGAGTGACTATTAATAGCGGTCGTGTGCCGGCAAAAGATTACTACTATGTGATGGGTAACGGGGCAACTGGTGTATTGGCGAATTATGTGTATAGTATGACGAATGTGCGACTGAGAGAAGCAACTTTAGGATATACATTCCCAACGAAGTGGTTCGGCAATCAAATACAGAACTTAACAGTATCCCTCATTGGAAAAAACTTATTTATGTTCCATAATAAAGCGCCTTTTGACCCTGAATTATCTGCTTCTACGGGCACTTATTATCAAGGATTTGATTATTTTATGCAACCAAGTGTGCGTAGCATAGGTTTTAGCGTGAAATTTCAATATTAATTAATCAGAAAGGAATCATACAATGAAAAAACTAGGAAAAATAAAACATATAGTATGTGCGTTGGGAGTAGCTGTGCTAATCAACTCATGTACGGATAACTATAAAGAATGGAATACGAATCCAAATGAAATTCCTGAAGACATGCTGGTAGGATTGATGAAAATCGGGAATTTCTTTCCTGCGATGGAGATAGATGTGATACCGACGAGTGACGTGGACGCGAACCAATTTCAACGTGCGCAAAATCTATGTGGTGATATGCATTCGGGATATATGGCTCCTATCGGTACATGGGGAGGCAATTCGGCTTGTCATTATAATCTAAGATATGATAAATGGAATGATAATGCTTTTAAAGTTGCGTTTACTAATGTAATGCCTGCTTGGAAGCAAGTCCGTGATCATGGTAAAGATGAATTTCCCGAGGCTTATGCGGTGGCGCAAATCTTGAAGGTGGCAGCTATGCATCGTATTACAGATATATATGGTCCTTTGCCCTATCTATTATTTGGGTACGGACGCCTGGAGACTCCTTATGATTCGCAAGAGGACATTTATAAATCTTTCTTTGTCGATTTAGATGAGGCTATTGATGAATTGCAGGACTATGTCTCCATCCATCCCAAAAGCAAGCCGTTGCGTAAGTATGATTTGGTTTATGGGGGAGATTTCGCGAAATGGTTGAAGTTTGCCAATTCGCTCAAGCTGCGTCTGGCTATGCGTACATCTTATGTAGAAGGATTTGAAGTAAATGGAAAAACATCTCAGAATCTTGCTGAGGAAGCCGTGAAAGACGGTATTATTACGGAGAACGCAGACAATGCTTTGCTGCGGTCGGGCAATGGGATTTCTGTATTCCATCCGTTGAAAATATGTTGGGACAATTATTCAGATGTGCGTATGGGAGCAGATATCGAGTCTATTATGAAAGGATATGATGACTTGCGCCTGACTAAATATTTTCAGGAATCAGAATATGGGGAAGCAGGTGATAAGTTTCATGGCACCCGCGTAGGGGTGACTGTATCGGATAAGAAGAATTATCAGAAATTGTCTTCTCCGAACATATTTGCAGAGACGCCTGTTCAATGGATGTGCGCGGCGGAAATCTATTTCTTGCGTGCAGAAGGTAAACTTCGTGGTTGGAATATGGGTGGCGAAATGAAAGATTTGTATGAGAAGGGCATTGCGGTTTCTTTTGAACAGTGGGGAGTTGCTTTGGGCAATTACCTGACAAGGGAAGATACTTATAAGCCTATAGCATTTAAAGCATCAACCGGAACATCCGGAAGTGTTAATGCTGTATCAACCATTACTATAGCATGGGATGATGGTGATAACGATGAGAGAATGTTGGAGCGTATCATTACTCAAAAGTGGATAGCTATGTTTCCCGAAGGACAGGAAGCCTGGAGCGAGTATCGCCGTACGGGTTATCCCCGATTATTCGATTTGTATGGAAGAAATGCCAGTTCCGGTCAAGTTGATAATTCCGGACCTCGCCGTATTCCATTTCCGTCTACCGAATATGATACCAATACCACGGAAGTGGATAAAGCGGTTGCGACTTTTCTGAATGGTAATGATTACGGAAATGTTAAGTTGTGGTGGGATAATAAATAATCAGTCATGTATCTAATAATTTTATTGCTATGTATAAAATGATAAAATCTTTTTTTAGTCTTTTCATGTTGACTGCTACCATAGTAGCGTGTGACACTGAAATCGAAAATATTCCGCTGCAAGATCCGGTGCAACGTGACGCTAGCTATTACGAGCGGTTGAGAGCTTATAAAAAGACTGCGCATCAGCTAGCATTCGGATGGTTTGGCGGTTGGACGGCAATCGGTACATCTCCTGTCAAATATCTAAGTAGCGTACCTGATAGTGTAGATGTGATTTCTATTTGGAGTAAAACTTTTTATGATCTGGATGAAGAACGTAAAGCCGATTTAAAGTATGTGCAGGAACAATTAGGGACGAGAGTGACATATACGGTGTTTTCACATAATATGTCTAACTTATTTCCAGGCACTAATACGTTTGAGAATACAGCCGAAAACATACCTGCTGCAGCCCAGGCATTAGCTGACTCTATTCACAAATATGGATATGACGGAATTGATTTTGACCATGAGTGCAGTTATAAGGATCTGTTTTATAATGCGACTAATATGACAACGTTGCTGAGGGAATTGCGTCAACATATAGGACCTGATAAATTGATTTTGGTGGATGGAAAACTTGATTTGATTACTGAAGAAGGATGGTCTTATGTGAGTTTTGGTGTTGCACAATCATATGGTGCTGGTTCGCCTTCTTCATTGCAAAGTAAATATGGAGCGGCAGATGAATATCTTGCTCCTGAGAAGTTTATTGTTACAGAAAATTTTGAGGATTATTGGTCGACAGGAGGAGTCAAATATGCCGACCCGGAATTGGGAACGGTTCCTTCTTTAATCGGAATGGCAAATTGGCAACCGGAAGGCCTAGAGGAAGGAAGACATAAAGGTGGTATCGGGAGTTATCATATGGAGTATGAATATAATCATACGGATGTTGAATACAAATATCTTCGTCAGGCCATTCAGATAATGAATCCTGCAAAGAAGTAATATTAAAAAAAATAAAAGGTATGAAGACTAAATATTTAGTATTGGTTATTGTTTTAGGAGGCTTGTTAGCTTCTTGCACAAATGCGGAACCACTGAAAGATGTATTATATTTCACTGGCACGGAAGAATCTCCTGTTGTTAAATATACAGTTGATGGTCCGGTGGAAATAGGCGTGACCGTATCGGCATCTTGTCTGGCTGCGGGTGATCAGAAAGTGATGGTTAAAGTCAATCCGAATAAGTTGAACACTTATAACGCTGAAACTGGGAAAAAGTATAAATTACTTCCGGACGATAGTTATATGCTGTCGGGGAATGAACTGGTATTGAAAACCGGTCAGAATGTTTCAGAACAACTCGTCTTTTCTTTATTGGGAGTCGAAAAATTTGAAGAAGGAGCTATTTATTGCGTACCTTTGAGTATAACAGATATAGAGGGTGGTATGCCTGTATTGGAATCTTCACGTACGATATATATTGTATTGAATCAAGTGATGATTGTTAAAGCTGCTAAAAGTACGAATATGCCTATTGCTTTTCAGAGTAATCCCTCTTTGGCAAGTGTTCCGGCGGTAACAATGGAAGCTAGAGTGATGGTTACTAAGTTTGCGTCAAGCAAGCCATTCATTAGTACGGTAATGGGGGTAGAAGAAGAATTTTTGTTGAGATTTGGAGATACGACTATTAAACCGAATCAGATACAGTTAGCAGGCGGAGGCTTTCCCGTGACAGGAAAAACGGAGTTTGAAGTTAATAAATGGTATCATCTTGCAGTGGTTTTTGATGGCTCTACCATTAAACTTTATGTGAATGGAGAATTGGACGGTCAGATAGATGCACCGCGTCCTCCTATTGTTTTGTCTGGAAAAATGGATAGCCGTAGATTCTGTATTGGTGCTTCGACCAATAGCCGATTGTTGAACGGGTATATTAGCGAGGCTCGTGTATGGAAGAAAGCTCTGACACAGAATGAAATTCAAAATAACATGTGTTATATTTCTCCTGATAATTATAAAGATATGGTTGCATATTGGAGATTTAATGAAGGAGGAGGCTCCGTTATTAAAGACTGGACAGGCAATGGTTGGGATATCAATAAAACTCTAAGTTGGACAACAGGTGTCCGTTGTCCGGAGTAAACTGTCGGAATAGGAGGTGATATTGACCTAAGGGAGAGATGTACGGCATGTCTCCCTTTGAAGTTGCAGAAAGATCCGAAAGAAGATTATAATGTGTATAATGAGAAAGAATATGCTCCTATAATTAAACAAATGAAGAAAGATATGATAGAGTTGCGTATGAAGATTGAAGATACAGATGAGAAATATCCGCAAATACAGAAACTTTTAGAAGAATGTTCAAGAACTGTATATGCTGTTATTGCTAATAATATCTGCTATGTAGATCCTACATCCGACGGTCTTCTCGCTTATTGGAGATGTAATGAGGGCACCGGAAAAGCAATAAAAGACTAGTCGGGCAATGGTTGGGACGTAACTGTTACCGGAAGCGTGTCGTGGACGGAAGGAGTACGTTGTCCTGATAATTAAGTATGTTATAAATAGATTGTATTGTCAATTATAAAAAGGGGAATTGCCGTTGCCGGCAGTTTCCCTTTTTCAATTTATGCATTTTTATTGCATATATTATTTGTTTATTTCATTAAAACCATCTACTTTTGAAATTTGTATCACTGATTTTAACCTTGATTTCTCTAATAATTCACATGAACGAACAAGAAAAAAAAAGAAAGTTTGAGCAATTTTTTATTGTAACTTTTCCTAAAGTGAAAGCTTTTGCGTGGAAAGTTTTGAAGTCAGAGGATGATGCGGAGGATATTGCGCAAGATGTGTTCGTCAAGCTATGGGATAACCCGGAGATTTGGGAAAATCAAGAGACATGGAATAGTTATATTTATACGATGGTTCGTAATCATATCTATAACTTCTTGAAACATAAATCCGTTGAATATAACTATCAGGAACAATTGGCAGAGGAAACTGCACCTTCTTTCGAAGCTGATATTCATGATCAACTTTACGCGAAAGAAATAGAACTTCTAATGAAATTGGCATTAGATAATATGCCGGAACAAAGAAAAAAGGTTTTTATTATGAGTCGGCAAAAGGGAATGAGTAATCAGGAAATAGCTGATAATCTGCAACTTTCTATTCGTACAGTGGAACGCCACATCTATCTTGCACTACAAGAATTAAAAAAAATCATCTTAATTGCATTTTTTTTCTATTTCAATTGAGTAGTCCGTTTTAGCAAGTTGTCTATATTATATAAGGCAAATCTAAAATGAAGAATTATATTCAAAAAATTATCAATGTATTCACTGCTTCCGAGCATAGTGAGAATGTAACCAAAGAAGTACATCAATGGTTATTGGATGACGAACATGTTGACGAGAAGGAAACAGCATTGAATACATTATGGAAGGAAACAGAAGGAAAAGTCGATGTCGGCACATGGACATCTTTGGCAAAAGTATATGATAAGTTGGGAGTTGGACAACAGGAAGCTAAACCAAGATTCCGTATGCGGGTATGGCAATATGCGGCTGCGGCAGTGGTAGTATTGGCGGTGGCAATTTCGGGTACTTTCTATTTCACTAAAGATATGTATTCGGAGATTGCTATGGTAGAGAAATTCACTCCTGCAGGAAATATGAATATAATAGAACTCCCGGACGGAAGTAAGGTGCAAACCAATTCCGGTACTATTTTACTTTATCCCGAAGTCTTTAAAGGAGATACGCGAACTGTATATCTGATTGGTGAAGCCAATTTCAAAGTAAAAAAGAATCCCGAACAGCCTTTTATCGTAAAATCGACAACGATGTCTGTCACAGCTTTGGGTACTGAGTTCAATGTGATGGCGTATCCCGAAAATGATGAGATTATTGCTACATTGATTCATGGAAAGATAAAGGTGGAATGCAATAATGGTAAAGAAAGTTATATACTGAATCCGGGACAACAGGTTACTTATTTGCGTACAACATCAAAGAGCTTGCTTGCCGATGCCAATTTGGAAGATGTAACCGCTTGGCAGAAAGGTATGTTTGTATTCCGGGGGGCAACAATGAAAGAAATTCTCTCAACGCTGGAACGAAGATATGCAATAACCTTTCAATACAATGCCAATTTATTCAATGAAGATAAGTATAACTTCCGTTTCCGTGAGAACTCGAGTATAAAGGAGATTATGGATGTGATGCAGGAAGTTGTAGGAGGATTTGATTATAAAATACAGGAAGAAATATGCTATATAAAGGCAACTAGGAAGAAGTAAATTAGTCAAAAAATACCGTTTGTATAACCTTGAAATAATTGTTTTATTATGAAAAAAAATACCCGGAAGAAGGATGCCGCCTAATTCCGGATATGAAATCTTACTTTTAGTATTAAAGCTATAAGCTTACTCTTGAGAAATAAATATTATGATTTAACACTAAAAACGCTCAAATCTATGAATTTTTATCGATTTAAAGCTATTCTTTTTATAATTTTTAGCTGTTTCTTATTGCAAACAGCCCTTTTTGCTCAAAGTAATCTCAAAATTACGATCAAAAAGAGAAATGTGACCTTACAAGAAGCATTACAAGATGTAGAAAAACAATCTGCTTACTTGGTTGCTTTTAATGAATCGAAACTAGAGAAAACCAAACGGATTGATTTAGATATCAATGCCAAATCTCTCGAAAAAGCTCTTACTACCATTCTGTCGGGTACAGGCTTGACTTTCAAGATTAAGGATAAATATATAATGATTGTTCCGGTTGGAAAATCTGCCCCTGAAAAGAAAACAATAACAGGGGTGGTACGCGATGCCAATGGCGAACCATTAATCGGTGTCAACGTCTCCGTTCGTGGAAGTTCTACCGGTACAGTAACGAATCTGGACGGCGAATTCTCGTTGCAGGCTGCCAAGGGAGAAGTCGTAGAATTCTCCTATATCGGATATACGCCTAATTATCAGACGGTGACAGCGACTAATGCACTTGCAGTAGTCATGCAGGAAGATGCGCAGGCTCTGGACGAAGTAGTGGTAACAGCTTTGGGTATCAAACGCGCGGAGAAGGCATTGAGTTACAACGTGCAGAAAATAAAATCGGAAGATATTACCGGAGTGAAAGATGCCAACTTCGTTAATAGCCTGAATGGTAAAGTTGCCGGTGTGACGATTAACAGCAGTGCTTCAGGGCCTGGCGGTGCCACACGTGTAATCATGCGTGGAGCAAAGTCAATTGTAGGTAATAATAATGTATTATATGTAATCGACGGTATGCCGATTGGTAATCCCTCTAGGGGAGAAGTGAAAGATGAATTTTCCGGTCCGAGTAACGGTGAAGGTATTTCGGACTTTAATCCCGATGATATTGAAAGTATTTCGGTGCTGACAGGCCCTTCGGCCGCGGCTTTGTACGGTTCTTCGGCTGCCAATGGAGTTATTCTTATCAATACAAAGAAAGGGCAGGAAGGAAAATTGAAAGTCAGTGTCTCTAATAATACGGAATTCTCTTCTGCTTATATTCTGCCGGAGTTTCAGAATCAGTATGGTAACAGACCGTCTTCTTATAAGAGCTGGGGAGAGAAATTGGATACTCCTTCAACGTTCGAGCCGAAAGACTTCTTTCAATCAGGACTGAATGTGATGAATTCTGTCAATCTTTCTACCGGAACAAAGAGTAACCAGACTTTTTTGTCAGCAGCCACTACCAATTCAAAAGGCATTATTCCTAATAATGAGTATTACCGTTACAATTTTACACTGCGTAATACTTCTACTATGTTGAATGATAAACTACATTTGGATTTAAGTGCGAGTTATGTTCTGCAGGGAAATCAGAATATGTTGTCGCAAGGACGTTATTTTAATCCGTTGTTACCGTTATACCTGTTTCCCCGGGGAGAAGATTTTGAGGCTGTGAAGATATTCGAACGTTATGATACGACCCGTAAATTCCCAATACAGGAATGGGGTTACGGTGATCAAGGCATTAGTTTGGAAAATCCTTATTGGATAGTCAATCGTGAGATGTTTACTTCGAAGAAAAAGCGTTATATGTTTTATGCCAATGCAAGATATGACATTTTCGATTGGTTAAATGTTGCGGGTCGTATCCGTATAGATAATACAAATACGGCAACTGAACGAAGATTGCACGCAACCACGTTGTTGCTTCACGCTCAGTCTGATAAGGGACACTATACAAAGAATGTGGAAGAATATTGCCAGACGTATGGTGATATCATGGTAAACATTAATAAGACTTTGGGGCATTTCAACTTAACAGCCAATATAGGTGCCAGTTATGAAGACCACCATACCACTGGAGTGGGAATTGGCGGAAAACTATTTACTGTTCCTAATTTATTTTCGGCTTACAACTTAGACCCAAGCTCCGGTCCCGGCACAGAGTCTTATAGCCGTAATCGTACTATTGGTGTATTTGCCAGCGCGGAACTGGGGTATAAGAGTATGGTCTATCTGACACTGACCGGACGTAATGACTGGGCTTCGCAGTTAGTAAACACGAACCATCCTTCTGTTTTCTACCCTTCTATCGGTCTTTCGGGGGTTATCACGGAAATGGTTAAATTGCCTGAATTCATTTCATTCCTGAAAGTAAGGGCTTCTTATACGGAAGTTGGTTCTCCTATATCCAAGCAAGGACTGACTCCCGGCACGGTAACGGACGATATGATTGGTGGAGTAATTAATCCTAATTCAATTTATCCGTTTCCTGATTTTGAACCGGAACGTACAAAGTCATACGAACTGGGTATGAATCTGCGTTTATGGAGTAACCGTATTAATATTGATGCCACTCTTTATCAATCTAATACATATAAACAGTTGTTTCTTTCTTCCTTGCCACCGGCTTCCGGTTACTCGGGGTTTTATGTGCAGACTGGTAATGTTCGCAATAGGGGTATTGAGCTTTCAATAGGCTATAATGATAAATTCGGTTCATTTGGCTATTCAACCAATGTGACTTATACGGCTAACGAGAACAAGATTCTTCGGATGGCACGGGGATATGTGAATCCGATTGATAAGTCTGTTTTTGATATAACAGAACTTACATTGACGGAAGCAGGTGGTGTGTATCTAAGAGAAGGTGGTTCGATAGGTGATGTTTATGTGAAAGGGATTTTGCAGAGAGATAGAAATAAGATGTTGGTTGAAGAAGCTGGCGGATATAAGGTGGACTATACGCAACGGGTTAAAATCGGCTCTGTAAATCCTGATTATACAATCGGTTGGAGGAATGATTTCAATTGGAAAGGTTTTAATCTGGGACTTTTGTTTAATGTGCGGGTTGGCGGTATCGTAACCTCACAGACACAAGCTTTTATGGATGCTTATGGCGTTTCAAAAGCATCGCTCAAAGCTAGAGAGCATGGAGGTGTCTGGGTAGATGGAATGCAATATGATGCAGAGAAATATTATAATACAGTGGGAGGACAAGGTCTGATGGCATATTATACATATAGTGCTACCAATGCTCGCCTGCAAGAAGCCAGTTTGAGTTATACATTCCCTAAAAAGTGGTTTGGTAATGTAATTGACCGGTTGACGGTTGCTGCTATCGGACGCAATTTGTTGATGATTTATCGGAAAGCTCCGTTCGACCCGGAAATGGTATCATCAACCGGTACATACAATCGCGGTGACTTTTTTATGCCACCCAGTTTACGTAATGTGGGATTCAGTGTAAAAATAGATTTTTAACCTTTTAAAGATACAATCGTATGAAACACAATTACATAGAAAGTAAGATTGGAAGTTTATTACTGGTGGCTTTTCTACTTTTGTTGCTGGTGACTTCTTGTCTGGATGATTTTGAAAGTATCAATAAAAATCCACTTTATCCTGATAAGGAAATGGAAAAGATGGATGAAGTGCTTTATGGAGCCTATCTGGCTAATTTTCAGAAAGCGGTTATTCCGATAGGTACGGCAGCCGACAAAACAGAGCCGGTAAACAGGTACCAGAATAGTGTGAGTCTGGCTGGTGATGCCTGGTCGGGTTATATGTCTGCACGAGAGAATAAGTGGAATAGTGGCAAGAACTTTACCACCTATTTTATGAATCAGGAGAAGGTAGATTATATTTTTAGTTTTATGGTGACTGACATATTCACACCATGGATTCATATAAAACGTAACTCGCAGGACGAAGGAACTAAAAATGATGAAATTTATGCAATGGCACAAGTCATCAAAATTGCTGCATTGCATCGTACTACTGATATGTTCGGTCCGATTCCTTATTTTAAAGTTGGAAGCGGGTCTTTTAAAGTACCTTATGATTCACAGGAGGCGGTATACCGTTCTTTCTTTAAAGAATTGGAAGAAGCTGTAGGTATGTTGACTAAATATTCAGAGAAAAGTGATAAAGTCCTCTCGAAGTTTGATGTGGTGTATGAAGGAGATGTAGACAAATGGATTCGTTTTGCTAATTCGTTGATGTTACGTCTAGCCATTCGCGTACGTTATGCAAATGCGGATTTAGCTAAGGAATATGCGGAGAAGGCAGTTACTCATCCGAAAGGTTTGATAACTTCACCGGATGAAGCTCCGAAGATGGGAAAGGGTGCCGGATTGCAGATGAAAAATCCATTGAAAACGATTAGGGATGAATATAATGACATACGTATGGGGGCTACTGTTTATTGCTATTTGCAGGGGTATGGCGACCCGCGCGAAGAAGTTTACTTTAATAAGGTGAGTGGTGCTTTTAAAGCAGTGCGGACAGGTATCCCACAGTCAAAACTTTATGAAGATTTCTCTACTCCCAAAGTCGGTGAAGATGATCCTCTTTATTGGATGAAAGCTTCGGAAGTCTTGTTCTTGAAGGCTGAAGGTGCTTTAGCCGGTTTTGCGATGGGAGGAAAAGCTAAAGATTTTTATAATGACGGCATACGTATGTCTTTTAAGGAAAATGGGGTCAATGGTGCTGATACCTATTTAGCTAATAGTTCTGCTAAACCAGTCAATTATACGGATTCAAAGAATTCATCATTGAGTGCGGAAGCTCCAAGTAAGATAACTATTCGTTGGAATGAATCTGCAGATGCTGAAGAAGAAAATTTGGAACGTATTATCACCCAGAAATATTTGGCAATTTTCCCTAATGGACAAGAAGCGTGGACAGAATGGAGACGGACTGGGTATCCACGTCAGATTGTTGTGGCTGATAATGAAACGAATGCGAATGTTAGCATTGGTAACGGGTTCAATCGCGGAGGAGTACGCAGAATGCTATATCCCCGTAGTGAATATGACCATAATGGGGCGAACGTAAGTGATGCGGTAAGCAAGTTCCTGAATGGTACAGATGATGCAGCAACCAATGTATGGTGGGATAAGAAATATAAATAAGATAACCTGTAAACTAGTATAAGTATATGAGAAATTTACTATTTATGTGTGTTAGTGCCATTATTTTAATGAGCGTTTTTGCTTGTGATGAATGGAATACACCCGAAACGTTGAATTTGGAGGATGAGGCTGTACAAGACCTTTATTCCAAGAGGGATTCTGCTAAGTGGGCGGAAGAAGATAAGCGACATGAAGAAAATGAAAAAGCATACCAGCAGTATCTTGAAAATTTGCGGGCTTATAAAAAGACGAAACATCCTATTATGTTTGGTTGGTTTAATGCCTGGCAGCCGGACGGTGCTGGTAAATATCCAAAACTTTCATTGATTCCCGACAGTATGGATGTCGTTTCTATTTGGGGAAACTGGCATTCCTTGACAGAAGAAAAAATAAAAGAACTGCGTGAAGTACAGGCAAAAGGTACTAAAGTAGTGATAGGATGGATTATCGAGGATATTGGCGACCAGATTAAATGGGGACGTGAAAATTGGCCGGCAGATGATAAAGAAGCCATTGTTGAATATGCAAAGGCAATTGTAGATACGATTAATAAATACGGTTATGATGGTTTTGATTATGATTATGAACCTTCGTATAAATCGCCTTTCAAACCGGGAAATCACTGTGGTAATCTGACTTCATGTTCTCAAAACTCAGGAAAAGCAAACGAAATCTTATTTATGAAAACCATGCGTGAGTTGCTCGGTCCTGATAAATTATTCCATTTGAACGGATCTATTCATTGGCTGGATCCAAGTGCTGCAAAGTATTTCGATCGTTTTGTAGTTCAATCTTACAGTGGCAATGCAAGCACCTTTAATGATTGGATAGCTTCTATCAAAGCCCGTTTGGATATAAGAACGGATCAGATTGTCTTTTGTGAAAGTTTTGAAAATAAAGCTGATATTGCCAGACCGCTATTTCCTAAAACGTATGCTGAATATGTCGTATCAAAAGGAGGAGATATAGGCGGTATCGGTGTTTATCATATAAATGAGGATGCAAAGGAAGATAATACTTATATCAATATTCGTACGGCTATTTCAATAATGAATCCCCCTGTGAATGAATAATGAATCTATTAAACATGTGATAAAATGATGAAACATATATATAGTAAATATTGGATTGCTTTAATAAGTTTGTCTTGCTTATTATTGACTGGTTGTGATTATGCTGATGGAGAAGGTGAAGATTCGCCCAATGCGGTATATATGGAAACTCCTGACAATAAAGGAGTGCTTCCATTTGTCTTGGAGCCGGAAGGGGGAACGATATCAATTACTCCCCGCTTGGCTAATATAACCGGGCAGAATGTGAAAATTCGGTTGGAGTATGATACATCAGTGTTGGATAATTATAATAAAGTGAATGCTACATCTTATACTGCACTTCCTGCATCAGCTTTTAAGTTAATAAGTGAAGGTCAGGAAGAAAAGACAGGAAGCCTTGAAGTAGAGGTTGCGAAAGGAGATTTCGCTACTCAAGCGTTAGTAAAGGTAGGAAAACTGGATGAGGAAGAATTTCCGAATTCTGAGAAATACGTTATTCCTTTGTCGATAACCAGCGCTTCCGCATATACACTTATTCCTTCACAACGTTCGGTACTGCTGATCCTGAATCGTCCGTTGATAACATCAGTTGCTCTTGTTTCCGGTTATTTGAAATTTAAACCGGTAAATGTATGGAGTCAACCCGAGTGGACTATTCAGATGAGTGCATTATATTCTTCTTTGACCAGGACTAATCAGACTACTGCTTCTATTTCTAATTGGGCAGGCAGTGAGTTCTACACTCGTATTAATGCTACTACAGGCATTCAAGTGAAAAATGGGCGTGATGGAGATGATACATGGACACAAGTGCCATTGTCACCACATAAATGGTTGCATATTTCATATGTTCATAAAGATAATACGGTAACAGTTTATGTAAATGGCAGGGTACATAAAGTATTCCCGACAGGAGCCATTTGGATGACTGATGAAAGTTGGATTCAAGTGGGTAATGATGGGTATAATAATGATTATTTGCGTGAACTTCGTTTTTGGAGTAAAGCTCTTTCTGAATCAGAAATCAATGATATGTTGTACACACCGGTATCTCCGGATACGCCGCATTTGGAGGCTTATTTGCCTTTGACTAAAGAGGTCGGAACCAAAGATGTAGTTGCTCCGGAAGGAACGGACAATGTTGTTGCTACCGGAAAATTTGAATATGTGGAAAATGTAAAATTCCCTTCTGATGATTTAGTAATTGTTGATAAATAGTTTTAATCGTAATAGATGAAATATATGAATAAAATAATAGCGTACGCAAAATGCATTTTATGTATAGGATGTATTCTTTTCATTGTTTCCTGTGGAGATGATGGAGTAGAGGTTGTATCACAGGATACTTCCTGGACAATTGATAATCGGTATATAGAAGAAGATATACGTGAGGAATTGGGAGTAGATCCATATGTGGATTTAGTTTATTTTAGTTACTACAATGTTCCATTAGAGGAAATCAAAGCAAATTATGACTTGGAACATGTGACAGTGGTCGGTGGCAATGATTTCTCTTTTAAGGTGAAAATAACCAAACCATTCAAAGACGATTTAACATTGAAATTAGCGGTGGATGCTGATGCAAAGTTTCCTATAAACGTAGAGGAATACGCCAAAGTTACGGATGAGAACTGTGTTTTTGGAACGGCTGTATTGAAAGCGGGTGAACTGGAAACTACTATAAAATTCAGTTTCAAAGATGTAGATGAATTGAAAGAGTTACCGGGCGCTGTGTTGGCACTGACTCTGAAAATAGAGAATCAGCCGGAACGTGTAGCTGTTTCCAAATCACGGGCTACATTCTTCCTGAAGGTGAATACCGCTATCCAGCTTGAAAATATAGAAGCTAGTAACGAACCTATTGACGGAGAACTGTTTAATGATAATGTAACATTCGAATCGGATAGGCCAAAAGGACTGGAGAGTTTGAATGATGGAGATCGAAAAAAGAATTCGTGGTGGACTTCAAATGAGCAAAGTTATTTAACTATGACTTTCCCTTCTGTTGTAACGATAAAAGGTATCCGGGTAGATACTAATTCTAGTGCTTCAAGTAGTTATGGATTGAAAAAGTTGAAAGTAATGGTAGATAAGGGGGATGGGCAATGGTTAAGTAATGGAGTTTACGATCAAGGACATATAGCCGGAGAAGTTAATATCAAATTTAAAACTCCGATTGAATGTGTCGGAATCCGTTTTGAAGAAATGCAATCTACAACTGGTAAATATGGAGTTGATATCAATGAGATAACTTTTATTAGATAAATATTATGTGTTTGAAGACTATCTATATTTTTCTGTTGATTTTCTATCTGACTTCTTGTCAACATAAAGAAGAAGTTGCTTTAGAATTACAGGTTCCTGGCACTTATATCGGTTTGGCTCCTTGTACCCATTGTAATGGTGTCTTTTCTGGAATAATATTTGAAAAGGATAAAACAGTGAAATTCTTTTCTTCACCGGAACAGCAAAATACTACATTGGAAAAAGGTATTTGGACTATAAAGGATTCATTGATTCAAGTGATTATGCGAAGTGATACATTCTACTACCGTTCGGCTGTGCCGGATAGTATTATTTCACTCTACCGGAATAGACAAAATCCTGCGGAACTTATAGAGTCTTATACATTGAAGAAATATCTACAAAATGATAAGTAGGTAAATAAGAAGAACGAGAATATGGTCAATTAAACCATATTCTCGTTTACTTTTAAATGATAGTTGGACTTTTACTTGCTATTATAAGCCACCAACATCCAAACCAGTTTTTCCTGTTCTTTCAAGTAATCGCTCATCATCGAAACGGTTACTTCGTCTCCGGCTTGTGAAGCGATAGACAGAATCTTGCGTTCCTCACCGATCAGATAACTGATAGACTGAAGGATGCTGTTCAGTGCTTCGTCTCCATTGCTCACCTTATCCACTTCGTTGATACCGGCAACTTTTAGATAATCACTGAATTTATTGGCAGGAGTACCGCCTAACATCAAGATACGTTCTGCGATTTCGTCCACCTTTTCGGCAGTGTCGTCATACATCTTTTCGAACTGGCTGTGGAGAACGAAGAAGTTATGTCCTTTGATATTCCAGTGGAAACCGCGAAGATTCGTGTAATACACTTGGAAGTCTGCTAATAGTTGTTGCAAAGATGCTACTACGTTGTTTGCTCCTGATTCGTTCAATTTGATAAATTCTAAAGTCTTCATAATCTTATTATTTTTAATGATTTATATTAATTTTCTTTTTTCTGTATTGCAAAGATAAGGCGAAAAGTGCTTGCTGTCAAACTGAAAATTTCTATCTTTGCATAGAAGAAATCTATAACTTAATATGATTTGATAGATGACTATACAACAATTAGAATATATATTGGCTGTTGACCAGTTCCGGCATTTCGCCCGTGCAGCCGAATATTGCAGGGTGACACAACCCACATTGAGCGCCATGATTCAGAAATTGGAAGATGAACTCGGAGTGAAACTGTTCGACCGGACTGTGCAACCCGTTTGTCCGACAGCTATCGGGCAAAAAGTAATAGACCAGGCTCGCGTGATCTTAGCGCAAGCAGCACAGGTGAAGGAAATTATCAGCGAAGAAAAGCAATCATTATCCGGTGTATTCCGTTTAGGAGTATTGCCGACTATTGCGCCCTATCTGCTTCCACGCTTCTTTCCGCAACTGATGGAGAAGTATCCCGAACTGGATATTCGTGTCACGGAAATGAAAACTCAGGATATTCAGCAAGCACTGCATAGCGGAGATTTGGATGCAGGGATTATAGCCAGCAAACTGGAAGATACTTTCCTAACGGAAGAAACACTGTTCTACGAACAATTTTACGCCTACGTATCCAAGAAAGAGCCCTCTTTCAAACATGATGTTGTCCGTACTTCCGATATAACCGGCGAACGCCTTTGGCTGCTGGATGAAGGACATTGCTTCCGTGACCAACTCGTCCGTTTCTGCCAGATGGAAGCAGTAAAAGTAAGTCAGATGGCTTACCGTCTGGGGAGCATGGAAACCTTTATGCGCATGGTAGAAAGTGGGAAAGGGATAACCTTTATTCCCGAACTGGCAGTATCCCAGTTGACGGAAGAACAACGGAAGCTGGTACGCCCATTCGCCATTCCGCGTCCGACGCGTCAGGTTGTACTAGCTACAAGCAAAGATTTCGTGCGTCACAGCCTTCTCTGCGTACTGAAAGAAGAGATAAAAGCGGCAGTACCTAAAGAAATGCTGACCTTACAGTCTATCCAATGTTTATTGTAACTCCATGCTTGCACTCTATGCAATGCTTGTTATAACCCGAAACTTGTTATAGCTCTGGAACTTGTTGTAGAACTGATGTATGTTGTGCTTCAAATGCAATATGCTATTCCGTACAAGTGTTTTTATAACCTGTCCGGATTCCTTTTATGCATTAATCTTCTTGAACCATTGACTTATCTCAGCTCCTTTGAAATAAATAATCAGGGAGCTGACGATAATAATCATTCCCGCCACCGTGCTGAATGTCGGATATTCGTCCGGGAGCATCATCCAACTCAATACTGCGCCGAGGATCGGATTAATCAACCGGCACATATTAATATCGCTGACCTTCGCGCCCTTGCTCTGCAAAGCAATGAACCAAAAGCTGAAAGCAAAGACAGAAATAAACACCAGGATACCAAGACTGATATAGAACCCGCCCGGTTTTCCGATAAAAGAATGATAACCTTCCGTGCCCAGTCCTACCATATATATAAGTAGACCACCAAAAAACATCTGAACAGCATTCAGGAAAATAGGATTCACCTTCCCCTTATCTTCCGAAACGGAGATAGCGGAATACCCTTGAAAAATAATACTGAGCAGCAACAGTACAATACCGGTAATTCCTTTCCAATCGAGCGGCGCACCGTCACTCCCCATTCCTATAATTAGGAACAGACCGATAAGGCTGACCACAAGACTGATTATTTTATGAACATTCAGTCTGTCATTACTAGCAAGCAAATGTGCCAAGAGCACATTGATAAGCGGAGTCATCCCCATGATAATGGACGAGATGGCGCCGCTCACAAAATCCACGCCAAAGTAGAAAGCCGTGTATCCCATAAACATATTGATAAGAATCAGATTAAGAAACAATCTGCTGTGCTGACGTATTTCCTTCCACATCCCCTTGTGCCACGTATAGGCGAAAAGGATAATCCCCACAGTCGTGAAACGAATTCCGGCAAAGTTCATCGGAGTAAAATCGTAGCTTAGTCCTTGTTTGATAAACGGATTGACAATAGCCCATAACACAGAGGCCAGTATAGCATAAAAAAGTCCTTTTTTCATTGATGTAATTTTCTATATTCGAAAAATGCCGCAAAGTTAATCATAATTATACATATAGACTTTGATTTCCGGAGTTAATTATCTACTTTTGAAAGATAAACTAATAAACAAATAAACAATTTATTGATTAAGTATGAAAAAGTACATTGCAGAAATGATTGGAACGATGGTGCTCGTCCTTATGGGATGTGGTAGTGCTGTCTTTGCAGGTGGTTTGGCCGATACAGTAGGCGCTGGTGTGGGAACGATCGGCGTGGCTTTGGCCTTTGGTTTGTCCGTAGTAGCGATGGCATATGCTATCGGTGGTATTTCGGGCTGTCACATTAATCCTGCTATTACATTAGGAGTATTCCTGAGTGGACGTATGAATGGAAAAGACGCGGGAATGTATATGATCTTCCAAGTGATAGGAGCAATTATCGGCTCGGCTATTCTTTACGCTTTGGTGTCTACCGGAGCTCACGACGGCCCTACGGCAACAGGCTCGAACGGCTTTGGTGATGGAGAAATGCTGCAAGCATTTATTGCAGAAGCAGTGTTTACATTCATTTTTGTATTAGTCGTTTTGGGCTCTACCGACCCGAAGAAAGGTGCAGGCAATCTTGCGGGACTTGCCATCGGTCTTACTTTAGTACTGGTACATATCGTATGTATCCCTATCACAGGTACATCTGTCAATCCGGCACGTAGTATTGCTCCGGCATTGTTCCAGGGTGGAGAAGCACTTTCACAATTATGGTTGTTCATCATTGCCCCGTTTGTAGGAGCAGCTTTGAGCGCAGGAGTATGGAATTATCTTGGAGATAAGAAATAAACTTTCTTTTTTTAGAGGATAAAATAACGAAGTATTAAAAGTAAGAAGGGCGGGAGTTTCACAACTACCGCCCTCTTTTGCGTAATTAATATATAATATTAAAAAAGAGTGTCTTCCATATTTCTCAGATTTTAGCAGATTAGGGAAATTTCACTTCATATGTTTTTATTTTGCCATATAGGGTATTGACACGGACTCTTAGCCCTTTCTTTCCTTCCATCTGTTCCTTGATTTTGTCCAGCTTGAAAGATACATATCCTTCGCCTAAAGTCTGAGGATAATCCCCTTCACTGTTGTGGCGGAATTCCAGATTGATAAACTCATCCTCTTCACTCTCCTCATCTGCGGTAGGAGCCGGGGTGAGATTATTGATAACCAGATTCAGGAAATGTTTCTTATCTTCGCTATGCGTACCATAATATTGGAATTCGATAGTCAGATATTTCTTATCCTTGTTAATCCACATATAAGTAGCGTTAATCTTATCGTCTCCGATTTTCTCCTCATTGTTTTCTTCCTCATCCATAGTGACGATATCCTTGGTCAGGATTTCTTTTATCTGTTTTACCTGAACATTATAGTCATATCCACCTACCGGCTCTTCCAGTTCGTTGAACATGACAAAGGCGCGCTGCCCATCCACAAAATCCGCGTTACTCCATCCTTGTCCGTTACTTGGATACATCTTTTTTCCATCATCCAAGGTGAAATAAAAATCCTTGCTATCCTGGCTCATCATATTTATTGTACTGATAACCAGTAAGTCGGACGGACTGTCATCGTCGTCCAGGCATGACTGGAAAATCGGCATTGTGGTCATAATAGCAAAGATAAAGGCAATGAATTTAAATTTCTTCATATATAAACTAGGTTTTAGATTGATTAATATTATTGCTTTGTATTCAGAAAATGCACGGGAACCCAAAATATTGCATCTGCATCTGTTAAAGAAACAAAAGTGGCAAAAGAGTTGTTCTCTCTATGCAGTATTTCTATCTTTGCTGCATTTATAAGGTAAACACGTGTATAAGCGAATGGAAGAATTTGAGTTGTCGGAACAATGCAGGCAAGGAAAGAACCGGGCCCGCAAGGAACTGTATGAGCAGTATGCGGGGCGTATGCTTGGCATCTGTCTACGCTATACCGGCGACCGTGATACGGCCCAGGACCTGCTTCACGACAGTTTTATAAAGATATTCGACTCTTTCGACAAATTCACCTGGCGGGGTGAAGGCTCCCTGCGGGCTTGGATGGAGCGGGTGGTGGTCAATACCGCTTTGCAGTATCTCCGGAAGAATGATGTAATCAATCAGGCAGCGTCATTGGAAGAGTTGCCCGAAGAATATGAAGAGCCGGATGCTTCCGATGTGGAAGCGATACCACAAAAGGTGTTGATGCAGTTTATTGAAGAACTGCCGGCGGGGTATCGCACAGTGTTCAACCTTTATACGTTCGAGGACAAATCACACAAAGAAATCGCTCAGGTATTAGGTATTAATGAGAAATCTTCGGCTTCGCAACTGTTTCGCGCGAAGACGGTATTGGCAAAAAGAGTAAAAGAATGGATAATGAATAATGGATAGATAGAGATGGAAGAGAAAGAATTGTGGATGAATAAGTTGAAGGAGAAGCTTGCGGATTATTCCGAGCCGACACCTGCTTCCGGTTGGGAACAACTGGAGAAAGAGCTTATGCCCCCTGTGGAGAGGAAGATATATCCTTATCGAAAATGGATGATGGCGGCTGCGGCTGTTATATTGCTAGCTGTCGTTTCGTCAGTAAGCCTGTATTTCCTGGGTACACCTGCGGCGGATGAAATGCGTCATATACAAACACCGACATTGGCTTCTACGCCCGATGCTTTGCCGGGCGTGCAACAACCGGACATGCAAGGCACTTCCGTCGAACCTGTCCTGCGACCTGTTGCCCGTGAGAATCGGTTGGCAAAAGTTGACCGGGATATCCCTGAGCATAAGATGCCGGTAGATGAGCCTATCGTGAAGGATGAACCGACACCTGCAATAGAAGAAAAAGAACCCGGAACAGTCATCAATGAGGGAGAGCCGACCGAAGAAACAAATGCCGGTCAAACTCAAGCGAAAGATACGGAACGACCGACAGCGAGCAACAGACCGCGACGTCCTTCCAGTAAAGATAAATATCATATTCCGACCGAGAAAGCATCTTCCCGGAAAGGTACTTGGTCGATGGGACTGGGAGTTGGGAATTCGGGTGGTGCTTCTTCAGAAGTAGGTTCGGGTGTATATCCTTCTCGCGTCAGCATGCTTTCTGTTTCAAATGGCTTGTTGCAGATTCCTAATGACCAAACTGTAGTCTTTGAGGACGGAGTACCTTACTTGCGCCAGGCAAAACAGGTAGTCGATATCGAACATCATCAACCTATCTCTTTCGGATTATCCGTTCGTAAAGCTCTAGGCAGAGGTTTTTCCTTGGAGTCAGGTTTGACTTATACGTTACTTTCCTCGGATGCCAAACTGGCAGATGCTGACCAGAAGATAGAGCAGAAACTCCACTATATCGGTATTCCGTTGCGTGCCAACTGGAACTTCCTTGATAAGAAACTCGTAACTCTTTATGTGTCCGGTGGCGGTATGGTTGAGAAATGTGTCTATGGAAAGCTCGGCTCTGAAAAGGAAACAGTGAAACCTCTCCAATTCTCAGTATCCGGTGCGGTAGGTGCGCAGTTGAATGCAACGAAGCGTGTCGGTATCTATGTAGAGCCGGGTGTAGCTTATTACTTTGATGACGGTTCGGATACACAGACCATCCGTAAAGAGAATCCGTTCAACTTCAATATACAGGCAGGTATTCGTTTGACTTATTAATAAGAATAACTATTATTCAAAATAATCATATTGGTTAATAAAGAAAATCTCGATTTGTTGAATCAAGTCGGGATTTTCTTTTAGTGCTATATTGTTGATAAGCATATATGCACTTTTCTCTATGTTTAAAGGAGGTAAGGATATACAGAAATTCTTCTTTTATTGAGTTCTTCTCTGGATACATTAGATAATACAAACTTTTCTCTTTTGTCTATTTTTGATAGATTTATTGTATTCTTTTGCTTTTGAGAAAAATCGTTCTTTTGTTTTGCCTTCGTATTATCCATGATATTTAGTTTTAAATTACTGTTTATCTTTAAAACACAAGTTATTGCAAAGATAACGAATATCTTTATATACTGACTTGAACTTTAGTAAAAATAAATATTATGCAGAAACCTTTCCGAAAAATCGGATAATTGAGAAAATATTAATAATATTGTCACCAGTTTCAGACCAACAGTAACATACCTTTGTCGCAAAACTCTAAAATATGATTGACTCTACTGCTGAAAAACTTTTATTAATCAAGTTAAAGGAAGGTTCTTTTCAGGCATTTGAAAAGTTATATACGATGTATAGTGGCAAACTGTACAATTTCATAATGCGGCTTTCTTCCGGCAATCAATATATGGCCGAAGAAGTGGTGCAATCCACCTTTATCCGTATATGGGAAGTACGTGAGAAAGTCGATTCCGACGCTTCATTTATTTCTTTTCTCTGTACGATAGCCAAAAACTTACTGATGAACATGTACCAGCGTCAGACCGTTGAATATGTTTACAATGAATATCTGCTAAAAAGTGGGGTAGATCGTGATTCGCAAACGGAAGATGCTATCGACCTTCGTTTCTTGAACGACTATATCGACTCATTGGCAGAGGAATTGCCTGCCCAGCGAAAGAAAATCTTTATCCTGAGCAAGCGTCAGAACTATACGAATAAGGAAATAGCCGAAATGATGGGAATTTCCGAAAGCACAGTCGCCACACAATTATCTTTGGCGGTGAAGTTTATGCGTGAACAGTTGATGAAGCATTACGATAAGGTAATTGCGCTTCTGCTCGCCTTTTTTGTTAATGAAATGTAATTGTAATACACATTTTTGGATAGTAGATAGGATGAAAATGTATACTTGTAAATAAGTAGGAAAGAAGATGGATAAGATATATTATAAAGAACTGATTGAAAAGTATTTCGGCGGAAATATAACGGATGCTGAAATAAAAGAGCTCTCCGATTGGATAAAGAACGACCGCCATTTACAGAACTGGTGGGAAG
>PPYF01195753.1_pt1 | contig 25706 bp, 36 predicted proteins | sample 1559871 | NCBI WGS metagenome assembly PPYF01 (sample SAMN08240021, study PRJNA423297) | Human gut metagenome, whole genome shotgun sequencing project. | reverse complement strand
CTGCAAATGAACATTGAGGCAATTATGCTGACCCATAATTTAGAAGTCATGGGAATGTTACAAACTAGCAACTAACGTTGATAAACATATATCGATCCGCAACCTTAAATGACTTAAAGTTAGCCATATGCAATTCTAGAGCCGACACTTCCCAACTTTCCGGAATACGTTGAGCAGCAATCCACGCCCTTGCTTGTTGCAACAAGATGTTTGGATCGTCAACACCATCAAATTCCACTTTACCTTCAATAATTCCAAACTCTTGTTGCAAGTCTGGAATATCAATGTAGTCCTTGCCATCGTTTACACTGGTAATGGTTAATTTAGGACGCGGAGCATTACTATTATCAACGGTTTGCGTGCCAGACTGTGGTTTTGAACCATCTCCACCTTCCTTAATTAGCTTTTGCGGGTCAAGCCAGCCACCAGCTTCTGAATAAGAATTCCTGACCGCTTGATAAAAGTCCATTTTTGTTATACCGATATGCACATGATCTGTATCACGGTAACCAATTACATCACCGGTTTTTATCTTCTGACCAACGTTAACAATAATATTGCCAGGAGAACTGAACGCTTCCTGATAAACGATATTAAAGCCATCAGACGAATGAGTAACAACGTAATTCCCAAGGCCAGCCATGTATGACTTAATAATGACTGTCCCACTATGAATACAGTGAACATCACGACCAGGATGATCGACTGAACCAAAATCAAGGCCATCATGAAAATCGGTGCCACCACGTCCAAACCATCCTGTATGGCCAAAGCGTTGAGCAGCAGAGAAATTACCTTCTCCGATGTTAGGAAATGGCCATCCCCACGAGCCAGTATCAACCACCTTTATCGGTTCCTTGCTAATTGGCGCCCCATGAGGTGACCACCCACCAGAACCGGCAATTTGTTGTCGCCAGTTTGGAATATTCATAGTTGCAATTAATTGGCAAAGGCCAGAGCCTTGACCAACCCATGTTGTAAAAGGTTCTCGTGCATAGTATCTGAAAGTCCGCTCCACAAACTGCATTAACCCCTTTGAAGGTGTGCCAGCTCTGGCATTGCTATCCCAATTATTGGCAATATTTTCATCACCGCCAGACTCAATTCGAATCCGGTTTTTCAGATTAGCAATATCTGCGTCTGATAAGTATTCACCAACGAGTTTGGCGGCATATTGCATGACGGGCGTCCAATCGCCGTTCACTGGTTCTTTTGCTCCATCACCAAAACTACCATCGCTGTCACCGGATACTTCGACTTTTTCTGGATCTAGAGTCTTCCCCAAAGGTATTACCCTAGTAATCACCTTTGTCGGATCAATCTGCATACTTGCCGACTTCATATTCTTGGCCAACTGAATTGGTGTGTCATCTTTATGATCAGCGCCAATATCAGTCAGATAATCAAGATAGTTTAGCCCGTTGGGGTTATACGTCGTTACAATATATCCACCCAATGATTTAACCAGCTTGTCATTAATTGCTTCACTAGTTTTTGGGTAGTCAATCTGGCGATACTGGTCATCCTTGTTGTTAGTAACGTTCACATTACGAACTTGGAATTGCTTGTATTCCGGTACCTGCGAATTGTGAACATCAATCAGCGTTTCAAGGAATTCCTTAGGTGTCTGACCAACGCCTTCATAAAAACGTTGAGTACTGTCCATCAAGTATGCCTCAATATCCTCAAAGATATATTCACGGATAAACTGACCGCTTTCTTCCATTGACTTTTTAGGTTTAATAGCCCGTCCTCGAAAGATAAGTTCATTGTCGTCATAGACATTTACATGTGTATGGTAAGGGCGCACATTATCCCATAGCGGACTATCCTGATTAACAGTAAGAGTTAAATCATCAATATCGGACTCTTTAAGCGTGAGCTTACCTGAGCTAACATACCGATTGACTCTCGGGTCCAGGACAATGAAGCCTGCCATGTCGGTTGGCTCATTGTAACCAATAATTCGATACACTAGATCATCTCCTCCCGCTTAAATTGAAATTCAATTGTTCCATTTCCAGACAGATGAATCTTGTTGTCACCCATCTCCAGCACAATTGTGGTTGTCTTGTAATTATCCTGAGTTAACCCAACTTCACCGATTGAATCATTCTTCAAAGTTACAGCTCCCGAAAGTTGGAATGAGCATTCTACCGGTCGTGAGCCAATGTTCCTAACGTTGACATCCTGATCACCATTAACGATAAACTTTACGGGTTGCCAGATCCAATGATCAAATGCAACGTCGTCCCAGTAATCAGTACCTTCGTTGTGGTTCGTATAAGCAAATGGATATGCCTTGAAAGTAACGGTTGCTGTCATCGTTCCCTTGTCCTGGTCATCTTCGACTTCAACACTGGTACACTTGGCAGACCAGTAGTACACCGGATCATGAGAATCAATCAGCTTACTGTAGCCATGCGGCAATAACTGTCGCTTAAGCTCTTCCTCATAAGCTTTCCGTTCCTGGTAAATCTTGCCAAAGTACATAAACTTATAAGTTAGCTCACGGATCTTAAAGAAGCGTTCCTGATCATACATGGAGAAATCATACTCTCCTTGCATGTAAGGGACGCTTTCTGTTATCTCCTGTTCCTCCGGCGTAGTTGCCGTTCTCTCAGTTAACCACCAATCAGAATCAGCAGAATTAAAACCAGCAAAGTCAATATATTCCAAATTATCCAGATATTTAGGTTCTGCATTCGTTGGTCCTAACCCGCGAAACACATAATCATTACTGAAAAATCTCATCGACTCCACCTGTCTTTCAATGCTGTATTTTGCCCTAACCGTTGATCATACTGAGCGGCAGTGTAACCAACCAACGTGCCATCATCAAGAACCATTGTTGTGTCCTTATTAACCAGGCGACGAAGCAACGCGTTATTTTGTATCTGCAGCTGGCTATCCTGAATAGCAAGATTACCAGAATAGTTAGAATTAACAGATCCAAGGTTACTAATGTTTGCACCAATATCAAAACCAGGATCAGCAACAGCCTTCTGAATCTGATCGGCCATGCCACTAACGTTTGATTGAACATCACCAAAGCCGTCAATCAGTCCGTTGTTCAGACCATTCATAATGGCCTGCCCAGCTGGAATCAGAAGCTTACGGTCCAAACTAATTGGCCCCTTGTGAGCCTTGATCCATCCGGCAATACCACTAACAAAACTCTTAATGCTGTTCCAGACAGACTTTAATCCTTTAAAGAAAGAATTCATAATGGCACGACCTTCAGCACTCAAGTCAATATGAACAACTGACTTAATAAAATTAACACCTGCGCTAAACAGTGATTTGATTCCGTTCCAAACTGAAGAGATAACCGCTTGCATCGCGTTCATAACAGAAGAAACAATTGCACGAGCAGCATTAAAACCGGCTGATACAACTGAACCAACAGCACTGGCAGCTCCACTAACTACTGAGATAATCGTGCTCCAAACAGCACTGATAACGCTAACTAAACTTTCCCAAACTGCAGAAGCAACGGAAACAATTCCGCTCCAGATTCCAGACATAAAGCCAGAAAAACCAGACCAAACTGCCTGAATGGCCGTAACTACAGTTGTTATAACGGTAACCAGCATCGTCCAGATAGTAGTAGCAATTGTTACGATTCCAGTCCATAGAGTAGTCAAGAATGTCGTAAAGCCTTGCCAAGCTGTCTGAATAGCTATAACTACCGTTTGAACAACAGTAACTAGCATATTCCAAATGGTTGTTGCTACCGTTACAATTCCAGTCCACAGAGTAGTTAAAAAGGCTACAACGCCGGACCAAATGGCTTTAATCTGGCTCACAACGGTAGTAACGATTGCCACAATAACTTGCCAAGTAGCAGATGCCACAGTAGCAATCGCTTGCCAGATAGTACTGAAGAAAGAAGCAACACCAGACCAAATACCCTTAATGATTCCAACAGCTGTAGTAAATACAGTTACAATATTGTTCCAAACCGTTGTAGCGGTGGTAACCAATTGATTCCATAGCCCAACAAGGAACGAAACGAAGCCGGACCAGAGTGCGCGCCCTACCTTAGTTTGCGTAAAGAAGTAAACCAGACCTGCAACAACGGCAGCAATAGCAGCTACCAATAATACCCAAGGGTTAATACTCATCGCCGCAGCTAAGTTCTTAAACATGCCAATGGCTGTTTTGCCCTCTGCAATCATGGACGTAAATGCTTTAACAGTTTCAAAGCCCTTTATTACAGCTTGAACGCCTTTAATGCCAACAGTTAATACTTTAATGGTACCAAGGAAACTGGCAACACCAACAGCTAACGGTGCCAGCCATGATCTATTTTGACTGATAAAAGAAAATAAACCCTTGACCACTGCAAGTAAAACCTTAAAGGCCGTTATTGCCACAGATGTTCCGGCCGTAACCGCTGGGCCAATTGCCTGGAAAGCACCATTAACCGTTGATTTCATGCTATTCAAAACCTGTGCAATGCTACCAAGGCCAGCATTCTTAAACCCTTTATCAATATCGGTTAGCATTTCAGCCAAATTATTTTTCACTGAATTTTTTAAGTTGGTGAACGATGTCATAATTCCGGCACTGTTCTTTTTAGCCAACTCTGCGAAACCATTCTGACCTTTATTCAGCTTGATAAACCGGTCATTAAGCTGATCCATAGTGATCTGACCAGACTGTAACGCTTTGAAAAGATCTTGTTCAGCAGATTTCCCAGTAAAGCCAAATGAATTAGCAACCTTACGCAAAGCAATGGGCATGGTTTCCATCAATGTCCGCCAAGACATCATATCGACCTTACCAGTTGACAACATTTGCGTATATTGCTGTAATCCACGTGAACTATCAGCAACACTAGCACCAGATGCCAAAAACGCATTGTTTAAAGCAATTGCTGACTTCGATGCCTTTGTAGCGCTACCAGTTAATGGCGCTAGTTGTTGCGCTACACTAGTTACATCTTGCAAAGTAGTTGGTAACCCATCTACACCTTTTTTCAAGATAGCTGTAGACTTCGCCGTATCACGGGCCGAATATCCCAACGCTTGCATGACAACAGGAAACTTATTCAGGGTATCAAAACGTTCAACAGCACCACCAATTGAATCTGATAGTACGTTAAAGGCCTTAGCTCCAATCGCAACTAAACCAAGGGAACTAGCAAGTTGTTTAATACCACCTGCACCAGCACTACCAGCTGGAGCAGTTTGCTTAGACTTATCAATTACTTCGCCAAGCGACTGAACAGCCTGTTCCATCGTCTTAGTAAAATTCTGGTCAACAGCTGACAAAACCGCTTCAATACTCATGCTTTCAGCCATTTAGTCAGCCTCCTCTCTTTGCCATGCAGTTTGATCAATTCGACCAGCTTGCTTGAGTTGCTGGTATTCTTCGTAACGCTGTAAGAACAGCTTTGCCACATTCTCTTTCTTGCTCTTTGGTAAAGCATAGGTATCACCATATTGCCGACGTATTTTAGCTTCTGCCGCATTGCGATCAAAGAAAGATTCAAAACGTTTGAATTTTGGCTTTGGGTGCTTAGTACCTGTAGTAGCTTGCACCGTCTGATTAGCCCACGCAAGAGAGGCAATGGCTTCTTCTTCTGACAACTTTCTTAGCTGGTATGCTTCCCAACGGAGACTGTACTCACGAAGCGTCATTCGCTCTATCTCGTGGATATCAGTAAAGCCTAGATAAGCGAGAGACTTAAGCAGAATCTCACGGTAGGCTTGACTGCTGCTTAAGCTCACACCATCTAGGCTTTCAGATTTTTTGTAGCTACCTTTACAGCATTAGCTTTCATCATCTCAGCCGTTACATCATCGAATAGTTTTTCAATATCGGTCTTGGGATCATCCAAGAAGTTGTCCACGTCAAGTTGAGATGGCCGCTTCTTGTTGTCCCAAGCTGCTGCGTAGATGATAGTAGACAGCATCGCTGAATCATATGACTTAAGGCCAAGTACAGCCTTAGTTAGGCCAAAACCAAGTGACTGTTTACTACCTTGAATATTCATCTCTACACCGACGAGTTTGTCAATTTCACGTACGAAACGTACACCAAAGTTAAGATCTAGGTTCTTCTTCCCAATTGTGATTTGCATTAAGCATTACCTCCTTGCCCTTTGTTGTCAGATGGTGCATCGTCAGCTTCGACACCAACACCAGAGTCAGTTGCCTTGTTATAAGCAGCGCCATTACCATCAGTACCATCGTCCTTTGTTTCACCTTCAATAACGCCCACACCACGGAAGATGAAAGCCAGCTCAGCTTCTTGTTCATTAGTCAAAGCAGTCCAACCACGAACAGGACCATAGTCAACTGTGATGGTAGTATCACGGCTCGACACATCATCTGGATCGTTGTCGTTACTATCTTCAGTAACCGTTCCACGCATATAGAAAGCAAAGTACTTACCATCAGCATTCTTACGCTTACGATAGATGATCCAGAATTCCATCTTCTCTTGGTCGAAAAGGGAGTCCCAAAGTTGGTCCGCAATCTTTGACCAGTTATTGACGAATTCTACTTCCAGATCTGTTTCCAGCGAAGAAGTCGTTGCTACCGATCCAGATTTCGTTACAGTATTGTCACTGTCACGTTGTGGATCAAATGACAGTGAAGTTTGATAAGGGACTAAATGACCTGGTTCAGTCTTAGCGGCGGATAGTTTCCGTGCGTACAAAACCACGTCAATACCCTGCAATGCAGGAATATCTTGTGCCATATTTTTATTCCTCCTAGTTCAAATTAAAAACGAGTGTAATGACACCATGATATAGGACGGTATCAGGAACACTCGTATCCGTTAAAACCTGTTGATCCTGGGCAGCTGGGCGACCAACAAAGTGAAAATGCTTTGTTCTAATTGTCCTGGCTCCCAGTAGTGATAGTTGATTAATTACTTTCGTAACCAGTGGGCGGCTTTCAGCGTCTCCCCACATGTCTAAGGTTTGACTGATTCGACCACCCAACGCATCCTTATAAGTTACTGGTAAAAGCTGAGTCATCCCCATTGCAATAAAAGGATACTCAGCGTTTTCGCTTTCTAGTGGCAGATGGTCATAAACTGTGTAACCTAGATTCTCACATTCAATCATAAGCTGATCGAATAACTCTTGTGATGGGTTCATTTCATCACCGCCTTTAATTGGTTAATGAATTTCACTGACTGATAAGCAAAAGCTGGATGCAAGGTTGGCCGTGCCGACATGAAACGTGTTCCAAACTCCAAGTAAGAAAAATATTCTGTATGAGGAGCAATAGTAGCAGTCATGCCGGCTTGACTCAGTTCATTAGTAATACTTCGAGCCGTTGTCCCCTTCGAATATCCGGCTGTATATGCCGCTTCCATATTGGCAACAGTTTTATCTTTCAACTGCGCCGCATTGTTTTTTACAATTGGCCGTACCTTTGAGGCCAGCAACTGTGGGCGTTTGCTCAGCTTAGCCTGGAGCTCTTTAGCTCCTTGAAGTTTAATCTGTATTATCCTTCCCCCACAATCAAAGAAACGCCCTTCAACGGACGCCTTTCAGTATTCAGTCGGTACTTTACCGGACCATCATCAATGGTTAAGTAAGACCAACTGACCGTTACTGGTTCGCTAAAACGAATGGTCTTAGCACGCTGGTCATACTTGCCGAACAGCTCAACAGACCGATTAGTACCAACATCAGTCACATTTCCATACCGTATGGCCACCAATTCTGTGCCACCCTCATATTTTGAAGTATGTGGGTTATAGCGGCGCTTAGACTCAGAATAGAAACTAATCTTGCTGTCCATTCGCATTGGTATCACCCCGATATGGATTAATGAACTGAACTTTGCCTAAGGTTTGCACGTCTTTTTGATTACGCCGCTTCCAAAGGTTGATATCGTCCAAGAAGTCATCAAAATCAGAAGCCTTGAAAGTGATTGACTCGCCTTCCTGACTGTAAGCAGTCATTCCTTCATTCCTGATTCGGTTAAATCGCCGGACACTGACTTCCAATTCGATATAGTCCAGCTCTGGAGGTACCGTCTTGCTTTCCAGCTTAAAGCACAGTGCATGGTCTGTGTTCGTAATGATCAGGTTGAGCAAGGCATCCTGGTCGTTATCTTTTAGGCCAAGCATTGTCTTCAAATTCTTCAGTACATCTGTTGTCTCGACTTGCTCACCCACGATTCATCACCTACTTACCAGTAGACTTGCTACCAATCGTTGAAAGTACGATACCGTCCAAGCGTTCCGTAGTTAAGACGTTGGCCATCGTTACAACAGTTTCGTATGACAGGTTGTTGTTAACTGCATCGTGAGTTACACCAATCAAACCAGTTTCATCAGAAGTCATGTTGAACAACTGACCTACTGAAGAAATTGGAGCGTAATAGTAGTTGATGTTGTCAGCTACAGTAGTAGCAATCGTCCCTTGTGGAATAGCTGCGCTCAGAATAATGGTGTTGAAACCAAGAAAATTCTGGATGTACTGCAGGCCAAAAGCAGATTGTACACTGATTGTTTGATTACCTAACCAGCCGTAAAGGTCCAGCGGGTTGGCAAAGGCGACAGTTTGAGTGTCGTAGTCTTCCCACTTTACCGACAATTGACCGAGAGCGGCAGCCATTGCCTTTTGGAAGTCATCACCAGAGGCAGTAGTCTTATTGGCGTCAGACTTGGTAATGTAATCGAACAGGTCCTTCTTAACGTCCTTTTGAACTTCACGAAGTAATTTGTTGTCAGTATCAACGATGGCTGGAGTAACACCACCAGCAGCTTGAATTGCTTCGATAGTAGTTACTTTACGATACTTCTTAAAGCCTAACGTCAATGTGTTAGCCAGCTTACGAGTAACCTTACTCAACGGAATAATTTCCCCTTCAGCAACATTGCCATCAACCTTAGTTACTTCTGACTTGTAAATCTTAATCTGTGAACCAGTAGTCATTGGTTGCAAACGAACAACCCCCAATGCACTCAGCAAAGTTTGAATTCCTTCAGAGAATTGATCTACGAAGTCAACAGACTGTGCAACCAGATCTGCAGTTGTCGTTAAATTAGTTTCAGCCATTTAAAAGTCCTCCTATTCATAAATCGACATATTATCTTTAATAGCTTTGACCCGTTTAAGCGGATCCTTGATCTTCCTAATGTCCGCCTTGCTCATTCCATTAGCAGGCTTGCCATTACTTCGTGGGGTTGTTCCACGTAAGGCTTCCTTCTTAGCAGTGTCACGAATGGAATTGACGAAATCTGTAATAGCACTGATATTGTCAACCGTTTGCTGTTGGTCAGTCGAAACCACCATCGCTAGTACTTCATTAGGAACATCCAGACCATCTTCCCGGAATGCTTCACGCGTGGACTGCAAGTCCTTCTCACGTTGTAATTGAGCTTTCAAGTCAGCGATCTGTTGATCCTTTTCATCATCTTGTTTTGTGGTTTTCTGTTCCTTCAGCAATTCTTTGACCGACATCTTGCCAGACTTCAAGTCTTCTAGCTGTTGATTAGCTTCATCCAATTTCTGCTTGTAGTCATTCTTTGAAGCAGTGATCTTATCAATTCGCTTCTCAAATTTAGCTGTTAAACGGTCAACTGCACTGTCGTCTTCCTTAGGTTGATCCTTTGGAGCTGGATCCTGGCCCTTTTGCGGATCGTCCTGTGGTTGAATATCAGTGTTTTGTTGTACTTGTTCTTCGTTTTCTGCCATAAGTAAACCTCCTATGCACGCATTTATTGACTTGGGAGTCATTCTCGGGCCTTATTTAACGTCCACAGCTCACGGGAACGGACATAAGAAAAGGGATAGCTGTTTAACTATCCCCCGTAAAATAAAAAGCACTCACAGATTAGTGTGAATGCTTAGAAGCCCGGAAGCCAATCTCTGACTTCCTTAAAAATACGATATGCTTTTTTCATCATAGAATTTTCTGCTAAATATTGTAAGCCTTCAATAGTTATTGAAGCATTATAAAGGCCACCAATAATAATGCCTTCAATTTTGGTTGGCGTAAATTTTACTCCTGAAATATAACCATGTTCGCTTAACATTTTCAGCGTTTTTGCAAACTGAGCTTTGCTGATATTGAATGTATCAGCATTAAGAATATTTGGATCAGGTTTAATTCCATTCTCATAACAGTACTTAAGGTAGCTTAGTATTTTATACGCTACCGTAAAGAAGTCATTATTACTCATAATTACCTCCGAGAATTAAGCTCGTTATCTAGCCATTTCCAAAGCAGAAATGAGTTTGACTGGTTTTCAAATTAGTAAGACTAATCAAAGTTTTCTTCAGATAAGCAAGCGAAAAAATGTACTTCAAAGTATCCTCAAAACCATTTACTACTAGATTATGATCTTTCTTACTCAAAGTGGCTGTGCCATTTTCTATATCTGAATGCAACTTAAAGGTATATGAATCTTGATCATCATGTACAATGTCAACGACTAAGAAGCCCATTATTTCCGCCTCCTTTTCTTTTTCTTGGCTTTCATCAAAGCCTCACCATAGTTATATGTTTGATTAGTTTTGTCATGGGCTTCCTCATAATCAAGCCCTTCATCATCCATATAGTGTGCTTCCAAACTTTCGTGTTCCAACATAATTATATCATAATCAAAAGCATTACCTTCATTAAGACGCTGTAGGCTTTGCGCCATATCATAATCAGGGTAAAAATGTTGTAGTGACCTATCAGTGCCATTCTGTAAATTATACTTTGAATCAAGAATATGCTGCAACGCTGTTGATACAACAGCTTCTGTTAACCCACTGTTCGCCATCATATTATGAATTAAAATGTTCCGTTTAGAATTTCGTAGTTCTTCATAATACAGTCTGGCATGCTTAGACCGCTTAACCATATATGGATCATTCTCGTTATTTAATGCACCTGAAAGTGCACCACTATCTGAAGCATTCACAGTTGTTTCCGAAATTGCGCACCGACAATTAGGATGCACTGGAATTTCAGGAACTTTACTGATCTTGTAAATTCCTGGTCCCCAGCCGTTGTCCTTACGCTCAATAGCTTGGCACTCAGGGCAAGCCTTAATCTCGGTAAACCACTGAACATATTCATAACCATTAGCCTTAATGGAATTCATTTGAGCTGTGAATTGAACCCGTGCTGATTCAGTCCGAGCAATTCTTTCAGCTACGTAACGCTGGTTAGTTACCGTATCTTTGACTTCTGATTTTAACCGCCGGGCCATCTTACTTGGGCTTTGGCCTTGAATAATACCATCAGAAATAACAACGTCCAGCTTAGCCTTCAATGCATCCTGATTGGCCCACAGCCGATCTGAAAAGGTAGCTGAATTAGTCTGGGCCATTACAATCTTAGCAACCTTAGAGCCTGTCCACATTGACGGTTGAGCAGTAACCTCCATAATACCGGCCTGCCGTTGGCACTCCTTAATGTAATCATCAGACAATTTAGCAGTTAAAGCCTTGTCAGTCTCAGCAGTTGCCTCTGTTAAATGAACACCCACCTGTGACTTCAACAATTCTAACCGGTTGATCCGCATAGTAGCGTTATAAACTCGCATTCTTCGATTGACATTATCAGACCAGTCGCCATAAGTCGGTGTTTGGCCTTGTGCCCGCATCTGATTAGCCTGTTCAACAACATGCTTGGCTTCTCGTTGATAGGCAGCCATCTGACCAGCAGTAACCGGCTGATATCCAGTGTGATTACCATTCTCATCAACAATAAGTGTGGCGTTCTCATCAATCGTCCGGTTAATTCCATCAATGGCCCGCTGGTAATATTCAGCAAGCCGCTGATTAAATTTCTGATCGTTGTCCAGATTCTGCTTCATCCAGGCCGTCTCTTGCTGACGTCTTTTCTTCCAATAAGCCGTGTTCCTGTTCGCCATTGTTTTCACCCTTCACTGCGTCCAATGCACTAGCCTGGTTTTGAAGTGCCTGTTTTACTTTATCTGCTTGTTCTTCCTTGATCCGTTCCATTTCAGCCTGCGGATCATCAACACAAGACAAGGTAGACAGTACCGTCTGCTTGGACACAATACCAGACAAGGCAGAGGCAGTTTGAGCCTCTTCAGCTAAGTTATTTGGTAAGTTGCGCTTGAATTGGAAGTTCAAGTCTTGCCAAGCAGCGGAGTCATGAACTACTGTTCCGGTGCTGAATACAATTTGATACATCTGCCGCAATGCTTGTCGGAATTTACGCTCCTTGTTGCTTGCCATGTTCCGCATAGAAAGCAGTTTATATTGGAGAGCAACACCAGACGAGTTACCACTGAAAGCTTCATCGTTGAGGTTTGGCACCATTGCCACCTGGTAAATCAGTGTAACCAGCCGATCAATGATGTGTTCTTGCATCGTGTCACCGTCTGGTTTGCTGATGAAGTCAACAGTGGCGTTAGTTGCATCAGCATCAGGGCTATAGATCATCTGATTGCCAAGTAAGTTAGCGTCTGGCAAACCGTCGCCATCATGATCCAGGTCAATACCCAATACTTTCAGATAAGCATTGTCAAAGTATTCAACCTGATTGGCTTTCTGTGACAGCACCTTATCCAATGAGTTAATCAACGTCTTGATGTTATCAAAGACGCCCTGACGCTCTTCGTTGCCATAGAATTCAACCGCCGGCACAATGCCATATGGATTAGGTTGTGATGCATCAATTAACTTACCACCAGCAAAAGCATCAAAATGATCGGCATAATAGATCACACCGGTTTGCTGACCGCTCTTAACGTCTTTCCAGTAACGAACAAAGCAGTAAGGCTGACGAGCAACTGTGTCATCGTAGACCATGAAACCTTCAGTTGGGTTCATGTACGCAACTTTCGTGTTGCTGTCCTCATCCTGATAAATAAAAGCAAACGAACGTCCGTAGATATCCGTCTGCTTACTGATCTCAGATAATTTGTCTTGGAACGAATTAGCATCATTCCAGTTCTGTAATTCTTCATTGCTAGTATCATCATCTAGCGTAATCTTAGGCGGGATCCCAGTGAAGAACCCGTTATAAGTATCCACAATGTAATGTGGCAAGTTAGCAACCAGATGATTGTCCGGGCCAAACTGACGCGGTACTTGATGCAGAATGTCATGGTCACCGGTGTACAACTTCATGTTCTCCTTATAACCAGCTGTATACTGATCATTATGGTTAATAAATGCATCTAAGTCATTCATCGCTAAACCCGGTTCATCTTTAGGGTAAACAAAAATATGCCCATCCAGTACCTGGCCTTTGCCATTGACTGTTTCAGTCATTCCAACACCTCCTAAATGTAAATATTTTTAAGGATCGTAGCCTTCGGACTAGCCATCCCATTGATCTCGTTTAACGCATACCGAATGGCATCAATTTCGTGGTTATATGCATCAACCGGTTCATTGGTGTACTCATTGGTTGCTCGGTCTTTCTTATACGTGTAGTTTTCGAGCTCTTCAATCGTCTTCACACACCGATCATCAACCACTAAGCGATATTGCTGCATGAATGAAATACCCTGGATGATACTATCCTTACCTTTCTTGGCTGGCCGAATGCGATAGATGCCATCTCGCTTGATCTCAGCAATTGATTTGGGTTCAGCAGCATCAGCCGTAATCACTTCTTTAGAGTAGCCCATGTCGGTGATTACTTTGGCAATCTCATCATTCAGCATCCCTCGCTTAGCATATTCTTCCATGATGTAAATGATGTGCTTGCGTTCATCAACTTTAACGTGCATGAATGCTGTCTCGTCGTTCGTGTAACCAAAGTCTAGTCCAAAATAACTTGGCAAATCAGCTAAAGCACGCTGATTAAGCCTTCGCTTTTCGAAGTCTGGAAAAACGAGCTTATCCAACGTTGCAAACTCACCAAGCGTATAGATCTTGTAGTATGCCGGATTGGTCTGCTTAAGATTTTCGATTGTTCTGATGTTGTCTGCATCAAGAAAATGATTGTCCTTGTATGTTGATTGATGGATCACCACACGCTTCGGATCAATCTGCACACCAGGCTCAAACCACTGCTTATAGGTCCAATTAAGCTTGGATACAGGATTGAACATGCAAAAGATTTGGCGCTTTCTATGTTTCGGTTCACGAAGTCGCAGAGTGAGCTGCGTAAAATCGTCTTGGTTGAACTCCGATGCTTCTTCCATGACGACATCTGACAGGCCCTTGATAGATTTGATCTTTTCAGGATCATCCATCCCTTTGAATAAGAAAACCGCACCATTAGGCAAGCTAATAGTACGGTCTGATTTATTTACTCTGCATAGTGGCAGCAGTTTCCACGTAGACAAACAGTCTAAAACATCAGTAAAGATCGAATCCTTAATCGTACGGTCAACCTTTCGTAGCCAGAGCACCTTGCGCGGATACTTCCATTTACCCAGTGCCTTAAGCACAACTTTCTGCACTACGCCATGCGACTTGCCTGACGATGCACCGCCATACCAGACTTCTACAAAATGTTCATAGTCAAACAGACTATCGTATATCTGGCGGTTAAATACTCGTGCAGGTTTTGGAAAGTTAAGCTTAATCGTTGTCATGGGCAACCACCATCGAAATAGCTAGCAGTTCCATAATCATTGAAAAAATAAGCGTCTTGATACCTATCACGTGTGGTTGACAGATCAGCATCGCAACGAACATCACGGGGATGCACAACATTGCACTAGTCATCTTCATCGTATTCACCAACTCCCACATCGATTTCAAGGCTACCAGATACTTCCTTTTTGTCAGTCCAGGCACCATAGCGTTTTCCGATTAGTTCCAGTGCACGAATCTGATCACTATTCTTAGTCTTAACTTGTACAATCTCACCGCTATTAGTGACTTGTTCTTCAGTAACTTCACCACGTCCAAACGATGCCAAGCGTTCCATTACTTCCTGCATGTCCATTGTTTTCTTAGATTGTATTTCGGCATTACGTTTATCCAGCTCAGCCTTAATAACAGGTTTTAACAGGTTTTCAGCACCAGTCTGCTGAGCAGATCGCTTGGAATATCCTGCTTTAATGGCTGCTTGAGTAGCATTACCCGAAATAATGTACTCATCGACAAATCGTTGTTGTTTTTGTGTTAATTTTTGAGTAATACTACTCACCTCCTAGCTTAATGTATTAGTCATAATTACGTGTAATTGTCCAATAATTACTAAATATATTTTTGCGATCTTCCATTTCAAAATTCAATTCTTCATATTCTTTTGAATTTTGTAAAATTATTTTATCTTCATTAACAGTAGAGACGCTTTTATTCTTTGACTTAACATAGAAGTAATCATCTTGATATGGTCTGTATCTGAGAAATCCTACTTCACTAGCTGAACTTGTAAATTTAACCACCATTTCTTTAAATTGGGTAGTTGTATCTTCATAATAAAAATCTGTTAAAATAACTACATTTTCATAAGGCTTAACACCTGTATATTTAACTTTTTCGGACTTCATTGACCCATTCTTTAAATACATAAAATTAACAGTAATAGAGTAAATATTATTTTTGGAAATATTTTTTATAACATAATAACTTTTGGTATCCTTCCAATCATCTAAATCAAATTTCCTATCGAGAAAGTCTTCTGTGTTTTTCAAACTATGCAACTCATTCTTCAAGGCATCAATATTAGATTGACACCCAACAAAAACAGTTTCAGTTTTCAATAACTCTTTATTAGGTACAATATGTATTGCAAAGCGAGGGCGTTGATTTTCAATATCCATTGCTCTTTGAACATCTGCTTCTTTTTTTACTTGCCAAAAAACAGCTAAAAAAGCAGCGATTGTACCAAGGCCACTCAACCAATCTGCCAAAGTACCATATTTATCTGAGGAAAATGAGACAAATGCAAATAATATACTATTTCCAATCAACGCCCCTATAAGCCCCAAACCAATATACTTTACTTTATTCATCATAAAATCACCCAAAAACATAATACAAAAGCCTAGCCATTATAGCTAGACTCTGAATGGGTGATATGTAGTTTAACGTCGTTTCGGACATTGGCGAGCATTCGGAATCGAACCGAACCATTATGTAATACCTTTACTCGCGTAAGTGCCGCAAGGGCACAAGGCTGTATGAATTGGAATATTAAATTGGCTTACCGTGGTTGCACGGCAATGTACCCCGCAGGAATCGAACCCACATCTTCCGCGTAGACATAGCGGCTGCTCGCCCATTGAGCTAAGGATACAAAAAAGCCAGCCGTTAAGCTGACTTAATTGTTGATATTACTAATTTCTTTATTATGCTGCTTTACTATTTTCAATTTTCACAATTTTTATTTCAACAACATCTTCCTTCAAATTCGAAGGATCTAATTTTGTCTTTGCCAGACATTTAAATCGAGTTTCTGTCATGAGAATATCTTTAATATCATCAACAGTAAACTCATCTTTGTCAATAAAGCTAAACTTATACCTACCTGGTCGTATTAATTCATTTCCATCCTTTATATTAATATTTCCAGTAAACTTTGTAGCATCAACTTTATATATAACACCACTTACAATTTGTATTTCATCTTGAATAGAAGTTTGCTTGACAAAGTACTTACTAGTATCCTGATTAACTTGTATTATTTTATTCTCATCTTGAGAGTCATAAATTGATATATCATTTACGGGTCCTTTTTTAGAAATTAGGCCATTTAATTCATTAAAGCTAGGGCTTAATTTTTTTGATAATTCTGGAACTATGGCAGGATAGACGTTTACATCACCGCTTCCTTCATTAATTACATTTATTGTTCCATCACTATTATTAGTTTCCACTTTTAGTCTTTCACCTTTATTTTTTGCTTTCAGCAGACTATGAACATACTTATAACATTCCGTAATCAAATTCCATAATTGCTTAGGGTTATTTAATTGGAGTAAAGGAGTTAGCGGAAGTATAACAGTTCCCATCAGTATTTGTAAGTCAGCTTGAAAAGATCCTGGTTCAATGTTTTTAATTTTTATTTTTAAATTATCCTCATCAGCATTGGTAAAACGTTCTTTGTCAGAAACAAAAGTATATGTTTTTTCTACAATATTTTGAACGGAATTTAATGATGACAATAGATACTTTAAATTATAACCTGTTTTAGGATCAAAGCCTTCTCCAGATATATGAAAATGAATATTGCTTGTCAACTCTTCATCTATTTCATTACTCACTTTATTTTCACCTCGTTCATATAATACAAAAGCCCGGTCACAATAACCAGGCTGAGGTAAAAATAAAATGATCGTAGTTTATCGTCATTTCGGACAATGACGGCCTGTGGAGTTGAACCATAGCATCCCCCTCTGAAGTATGGAGATGACCGTACCGTCTGCCTTTCATCTAAAGCCTAAATCGATCGAAAGACAAGAGAGTGAATTGCGCTACTCTCAACGGAAGCAGCAGGAATCGAACCTGCTAACGCCTTTTAGCGTTGCCACCATGCTTCCACGCTGTCGAGGACTAGCCTCGATACGTTGTCCTGGCAGGTATAAGTCGTTGATAAGCAAATGTAGCAATTAAAGCCAGGAAATGGATAGGTAAGGGACTCGCACCCTTTTTTGCGCTGCGACATGATGGTTGGAACGCAGTGCCCACCTGGGACCTTCCAGCCGGTATTGGTAGAAGAATACCGACAGCGCTGCTGTGTGTCAGCGCAATACCGCATGGCGGAATCGAACCGCCAGGAATCAAACCGTTTGCGGTGCCTAGCTTATGGTTGGGAAAAGGTTCTCGCATTAACGGGAAAGCATCATGTGGGAGTCGGACCCACGCGCAGCCGTATTTAGATCGCACACTTGTTTGTTCCTACAATAATACTTGAAAGGAGGTATCCATACGAGAATGGGTTAATGAACGTTTGTGAACATTCGGATTGCTTCTGATGTAAAATCGTCACTCTTGGCATAGTTGACATTGGATAGATAGCTGCGTGCCCGGCTGATGCATAGTAGACGCCGTAGCGCCCGTGTAACTAGTCTGGTCGAAGAAAACAGATTCTCACCCATCATATTTGGAAGAAACTTTCTCAATAGCCAATCAGGAAAGGCCTAGTGGAATAGTCCTCTGTGATATTTCTATCACTCTATTATTATTGCACCTGTCCGAACCTAGCAGTTACCTAGTTTGGCCCTAGAAATCGCCTAGTTTGGATTGACGATAAAATAAAAAAACGATACACTGTACTCGAGAATAAAGAACAGCATATCGATAACCATCAGTTAACTAACTGGTGGTTTTTTTATTTAAGTCCAAGAATGCCTTGAATCAAATCATCAACTTCTCGAGGCACTTCAACATGTTCGAGCAGCTGATGCCAACGATGATCAACATCAAGCGAAGTTAGTTGATCGCATAACAGGCTACCCTTTGTCTTAGAGTCGCCAACATTTTTTGTCCAATCAAAGGTTAGCGGATAATCACGAGGCGTTGACGTAAAAGGAATCGCCCAAACAAACGGACCATTGGCATTTAATAATTCATCACTAACCACCAGCCAAGGACGTAATCCTTTTTGTTCTCGGTTATTCTTAGGCTTAGGATCATTGGATACTAAAATAATATCGCCACGACCCAAAACATTTTTTTCTGACATTCAATGCCACCTCCATCAATATATTCTGTGTTAAGACGCGTTGTTACAGCTCGCACAGCATTAAAATTAATAGAGTTCTTCGCCAACTGCACCACCTTTATCCACAATCTCGCATGGATAAGGTTGTGAAGAATCGTAATCTTTAAATAACTTGGCTAATAATTTTTCTTTTTTAATTGGTTTCAAAACAATTTCTTCGTCTTTAATTTCATATTCAAATCGGTCGTCTTGCTTCATTCCTAACTGATTTAATACCTTTTTAGGTAGGCGAATTGATAGGCTATTGCCCCACTTGGCCAATACTAGTTCTCCTGACATAATGAATCCTCCTTTATGTTGATTCAAATATCAACAAGTATATTATATAGTTAATTGATACAAGTATCAACAAAAGCCGACATTATATGCCGGCCCTTTTTTTATAAAAATATCTGTAATGGCGGAACCAGGCCGCGATTAACCTTGTACAAATCCATCGCATATTCCATGCATTGAGCGAACTGGAAACAAGCTCGCTTATCAAGATTCGACCAAGTTGCGTTGCCTGAAATGTGCAGTGCATCCCTTACGTTGCGAACTGGCTCATTTTTGATATAATGTCGGACCAGAATATCACGGCACATACGATCACATCCTTCTAATGCATGGTTAACTGCTTGAACGGCTCTTAAACACTCAGCATGTTTGATAAAACGCTGCTCAACTCCATTATCAATACCACTACCACCACCAGTTGCGCTGAGAGCTGGCGATTTCAGTTCTCCCCACGCTCCAGACATCCGTTTCAGTTCTTGATAATTATAGCCATCATAACATTCTCGATCGCTAAAAAAGGACTTAACGGCCTGTACCGTTGCTTCACGATCAATGGGACGGAATTCACTGTCATTTATCGTCTGCTGCTGAACCACAATGCCACTCTCCTCTGCTATAATTGATGGTGTTGATTCATTAAAGGGTCGTGCCATCAAGCAAATCCTTTGTGCGGTACTCAAACATGTAGTTGTCCTTGTACCATTTCCAATTGTCGTCTAACGTGCGATATAGTGAGTCTGTCATATCGTCACCTCCTCATTGGCGTGATCTTAACGAAAACATGCGGGTCATCACTGTATCGCTTCCTGGCAACGATATCGGTGATGATGTTGTCATCAGCCCATAGCACGCCTGTGAGCGCGTCTAGCGTTGACTTGATAAAATTATCAGTATCCGGCTTAACCGTTGGGAGAACTTCATTTTTTAGCCTACGCTCGTACTCTACGTTGCTGACTGACTTCTGAATGCGTCGATAGAAGGTCAGCTCAACTTTGATAGCGTCCTTAAAAGGACTTCCGTGATACTCAGACGATGCTAGATTGTACAACTGCGTTTTATACGCCTTGACTTTGGCAGGATCGTACAAGCGGATGCTCTTTCCACGATGCACCGCTCTAGGCCGCTGCTGTTCGACTGGCTCGATAGGAAATCGAAACCACATGCTAATCCCGTTTTCACGCATCAATCTGCCACCTCAATATCTTCAAATTTTTCCGTCACGTCTGGAATGCCATTGCCACCGGTCAGCCGTACCAGTCCGACAGTCTTAAGCATCAGGTTGACTTCCACAACCAGAAATAGGCCATCATAACCTTCAACCATGACTGCCTTTTGCTCGTGCATGGCTTTCATCACCTGCTCTTTTGTCATTACTGTTCCTCCCTAGATCATGCTTGCCCGTACGTCTAACAAATCGGTGAAATCTAAAACATGCTGCGGGTTGCTAGGTATCAGCCGACTGATCAGTTTGATGTTGTACATGGCTTTCAGCTCGTTGTCATCGTTGTTGGTCGTGATAATCGTCTGTTTCTTACTAGACCGTGCATTGGTGATGTTATACATATACTCTTGCATGTCTTTGCGCACCGGTCGCAGGTTGCCTTTCATACCGCCTTCGGTGCCAAAATCATCTAGTACAAGCACATCTGCCGTTTTGGCCAATTTAACCACTTGGAACAAACGGCTACTTGCTTGACTATCACCGTCATACTTGCGATTTAGCAACTCAGCCATTTCGTCTGTTGCCACAAAGAAGACATTAACGTAGCGTTTGCTTTTGTTTTGCGTCCCATCTGGTTGCTTAATGTAGTCCCAGCGGTAGCCATGATGGCGAATATAGTCGATCATTGCTAACGCAAGGCTTGTCTTGCCAGTACCTGGTACTCCTTTTAGCAGAACGTTAAATGGCTTGTCATCAGGGCTAGTCATTTGTCCGGCTAGCTCTTCAGCTTTTTGAGCCAACTGCTCAGCATATTCAGAGTTGATTTGCAGAGAAGATTGCCAGTTGCTAAAATTAAAGTGAATTGGTGTACGACCAGACCACAAGCTCTGTTTGTAGACTCGGTCAAATTTCTGGCGTTTAAGTTGCTGATTCCACTCACCAACGTACTTATCGTTGTTGGATTTCATGTACTCGGCAACAGCGTCTTTATCATCAAGGTCAACCGGCAATGGCTGGCCTTTTTCCTTTGCAATTTTTCGCAGGCTAGCAAGAGTTGATCCTGCCATCTCAGCTACGCTATGCATTGCCATTTTGATTACTCCCTTCTTTTGAATTCATCAGACACTCGCCACTTACTACCAGCCATTACATCAAGCTGATACTGAGTGTGCTGACCGTCAATTAACTGCGAGTAATAATTCTTTCTATCATCAGGCAGAGACTTAACCGCTGTATCAATCTGAGATTGCGTCCAACGACCATCTATTTTTTCCTGATAGTAGCTATCAGAATGTTGTTCCAAAGATTGCTGTCTTGGCCCACTTTGCTTGGGCTGTTTGTATCGCTGATCAGCTGCTTTGATATCCTCGATCGTGATCAAATGTTCTCTTTCATATCGATCTAAGATACTTGCCACATACTTAGACGGCTTTTTCAGTCCTACTGTTTCTGCTGCTTGCTTTATGGCGTACAGTACAATGTCGGCACCATACTTATGGACCCACTCAGTCAGGTCAGTGGTGATGATACCGTTAGGCCAGCCCCATGTATTTGTCCAGGAATTAAAGACTTCATCCATGCCTTCAGGAGTATTTCGAAGCACTTTACTGCCATCATCTGATTGCTGAGATACTGCATTCGATTGACCAGCCGGCCAGCTAGCTGGTGTTGTAGTCTGTGTAGTATTCTCCTGGTAGTCTATGGTATTGGTTGTACAGGTTCTGTACGTTCCATTGACCAGATTCTGGTCACTCGTTGTACAGGTTCTGTACAATCGTTGTTCAAAATCCGACAACGCAGAATAGTCAATCGTGTACCATTTGGTTTTATCAAAGCCTGCCTTATTGTAGTTACCGGTGATAAGCAGCCCTTTTTTCTCTAGGTTGTTGAAGTATCTAGTAAGAGTAGTTCTGGATTTAATCCAAGGAAACTGCTGCATCCAGTTTTCCATTGAGTTGTAGACCCAGTACCGACCATTACGATAGTTCTGCTTCTTCTCGATCCAGTAGTGAATCTGCTGTAAGATCACTGCTTCATCTAAGCTTTGTAATCCTGCAGCTAAGCTTGGCAAGACAATTAGCGGTCGTTCATCTAGTAGAAGGTTGCTCATTTCTCTGCTCCTTTCTAGCGGGCATCCCACCCACTCGGTGTTCTACGTTCACTGACGACTAATTATTAGTTAAAATGGCAGATCATCCACATTTTGCTGTTGCGATTGTTGTGATTGCTGTGGTCGTTGTGGCTGGCCATTAGTAGGCATAGCCGCGTTGAAGTCGGTTTGGTTAAAGCCGTTGTTTTGAGTCTGTGGAGCTTGTTGACGATATCCGGCCGATTGACTGCGATTGCCACCAAAATTGCTCTGGCGTTCATTTTGACCGGATTCTGGTCGAGTCTTGCCGTTTGGCTGACTGCCTTCTTGCAGCAGCTTGTGGTAGCTCTTTACCCGCAGATACCAGTTGCCGTTTTGTGATTGCTCCCAATCAACGCTCACCGCAAGCTTTCGGCCATTCATGACACTGGCTAACTGTGGCAGATTCTCGACCGCCTTACCGCTAGGGATGCCAGATGCAATCATGATCGTGTTAAACCGGCGTACGGATAAGTCAAAATGATCTTCATCGTCATTCCAGACAGCATAGTCATACCGGATTGGAGCACCTGCGTATTGTCCATCCAATACCTCATAGGTAAACTCAATCATTGGATTACCGCTGCTCTTGCTGTTTGTGGCCACTGCGCTAGTGACACGCACGTTGTATGTGCCAGCTTCCTTAAGACTCTTGCCAAATACGTTATTTTCATCAGTTGTGAATAGCATTATTAGTCCTCTTCTTTCTTAATTAGTTCACTTGCTTTGATTAACTTGCGATTATCGATTCTGTTCTTGGCATGGTTACCTTGCTCAGGGTCCAGATCGATGAGCCGTTCGCCATCTTTGATGTAGATCCGTCCAACCAGGTCAAACATTGATGTGAAGGCGTTGAACGTCTTCTCGTTCATATCCGCAGAGAACCTTCCCTGCATCTTGTCTGGCCCGTTGTCAATCTGGTGTGCTGTAGCATAGACAGTCAGCCCACAGTCACGTAGATAGGTCCCTAATTGGCGGAACCATAGCTGCAACTTCTGGTAGTTCTGCCGGTTATCCTTTGATGCTCCGTCAATGTTCTCCAGCACCATGTTTTGCAGTGCCGTCACGTTGTCTAAGCAGATTGCCTGATAGCGTCCGGAGCCAATCGCCCGGCTTAACAGATTACTCAGTTCTTGTTGCATGACTGGCATGTCACGCTCCTCCAACTTGAAGACGTCGATTGACTCATCGCCAATCAAAACGTTGGTAGACAAGTCAAAACTAAAAAGCAGCTTCTTGCCTTCAAAGTCCTTAAAAAGACTCGTCTTACCAGTTCCACCATCGCCATAGATGAAGTACATATGCGGCGTTGGCGGAATCTTGCCCTATTCATAGAATTTCATCATTCATCATCTTCCTTTGGTGTCTTGATCATGACCTTGATTGCTTCATGAGCGGTGACTGGGACAACCTCACCATCTTCATTGACGCAACGGCCATCGTCCATAACGGTCAGTGTCTTCTTGTAAGCCGACCAATCAAGCTTCTTGGTGGTCTTGATGTACTTGTCGTCAACCATTTCAAGCAGCTCATTGTCGTTACGCTCGTATTCGGTGCTCTTACGCTTTGATACATTGCCATTACGGGACTTAAAGCGGTAATGCGGATTCTGCTCGTATTGGCGCATGTAGAAGTCACTGATCAGCGCTTCTACGTTAGCAATCTGCATGCTGCGTGTTTCTTTGTCTGGCTTGTACCAGGCATCAGTTTCAGCCAGCTCACGGTCACGCCGTTCATCAGCTTGTTGCTGTTCTTTCTTTAAACAGCGCAAGTAGTAGAGCTTCTTGTATAGTTCATCTTCGTTCTGAATACGTCCGTCTTGGATCTGTTGTTCTTGTGCTTCTTCAGTCATGTTTAGGTTCCTCCTTATCGTCCTTCTTAGTATCGTTCAGGCCATCTTCATAGCCTTCCCAGTAGGCGTCTTTAACTGCCTTCTGCAGTTTTACAATTCGGCCATCAATAAGTGTTTGGTCTACGATGCTACCGGCTACTTCAATTAGGTGGCGTTTGGCTAGGTCTAACTGTGCGTTAATACTGCTTACTTCATCAATAAATTCGTTTTCAGTAAGTTGCTTAAGTGCCACCTTCTTTGGCAGGTTAAGAGCGTACTTACTTGCATAAAAAGCTTCGTCAGACACCACAGTCAGCTTGTGACTTTGTGCGGCGTTTAATTTAATTTTTTCCATGTGATATAATTACCTCTGATTAAATATTTTGATTTTTGCGTAACTAGTGGCGACTAGTTGCGCTTTTTTGTTGCAACAAATCCATCGTGTCTTGGCCGAACAGCTTGACTGCCAGCTTTGAGTGGATAAATGGGCTCCAGAGTACCTCAAAGCTGACTAAGGTAGTCAGTGCAAATGCCGTTGTTGTGAATCCGTCTACCCAGCACCAGATGGTCAGGTAGACTAAGACAAACCAGTTAATCCGGGTAACGTTGCTCATAGCGCTTCAACTCCTTCCCAAGTTTTTCAATCTTTGCGTTCAAGATGCTGTGATCCACTAGCAGCAATGCCATCAGCAAAATCCCAAAAAGCGGTGCGAATAAATCCATGTTGTTCCTCCTAATACTTCTGATATGCGACTAAGCGAGGGTCTTGCTTCTTATCGTGCTTCTTCTTTGCCAACCAGGTCATAAAGCGTTGATACTCTTGGATATCAACGCGACCATCTGGCAGGAAAACACGCCATCCGTCTGGATAGTCAGTTGCTTCCCGCCGCCTTCGCTGATACGTTGACTCAGACATTGGCTGACCATTGCTGTCATGCCATTCAGACATGAACTCTGCTTTGTTTAGCTGATACCGATACGGGCTCATTCCTACATCTCCTTTCTGCTACAATTGACTCATCTCCTAATGAAAGGAGGTGAACATCATGTTTGAACATGTTAATTTGGAATACGATTATTCAAATAATGGTTTTCCAGGTGCTGAAGTTACTAAAAACCTAGTTACTGGTTACGATCAATCAGTTAATGTAACTACGTACACAGCAAAATTTGATAGCCACACCGTAACTATGCTCGTATACAGTACAGGCCTTGTAGTTTTTGTAGATGTCTACCCTGGTAGAACTGTTATCAGAACTAATCGTGAGTTCAAACCTGGTGATGATGGGAATCTACACTTGGTTGACGCCTAACTGTAGCTTCTAAGCCTTTAGCGGTTATCTTGATCGTTGATTGAGATAACCCTTTTTTTATGCTTAAATTTAATCCCGCATTATCCTTCTTAATTTTCATCATCGTTATTTCCTCCCTTTCTAGTCCCTATTCCTGGTTTGCCGAAGAATCCAAGTTTTGTTGATCGTCATAAGCCTTAAAAGCTTGTGGTTTAAAGACGATTGACTCTGCATCAACATAGATAGTCCCTTTATTAAGTTGAAGGCGACTATTTTTTTTATTCCGTTCTGTCATCTTTGTCCTCCTACAGCCCTAAGTCGTCGTCTTGGATCTCCAATGCGTTGTCCTGGAACACTTTCAGCGCTTCAGGGAAGTATCGCCAAGCTCCATCGTGATCACGGTAGCTCATGTCAGCATCGCGCTTGACGCCAAGTT
>PPYF01525356.1_pt1 | contig 25710 bp, 18 predicted proteins | sample 1559871 | NCBI WGS metagenome assembly PPYF01 (sample SAMN08240021, study PRJNA423297) | Human gut metagenome, whole genome shotgun sequencing project. | reverse complement strand
CAATGAAAACATGGCTAAAGAAAAAGTTGCTAAGAAAGCTACTCGTACTCGTCGTTCTAAGAAGAGTGCCGAAGCTGCTTCTGTTGCTGTTGAAGCTCCTGCAACTGAAGCTCCTGCAGCTGAAGCTCCGAAGGCTGAAGAACCAAAGGCAGAATCAGCAGAATAATTCAACAATTATTCTTATAGATATAAAAAAGGCTACTCCTAAAGGGGTAGTCTTTTTTGTTAGTAGCCTGTTTACTTATCCTAAGATAAATTAAAAGATACCCTAAATGAACTTTTCATAAGTAGAATCTGTTATATTTGCAAGAGAATATGGCAAAATTTGTAAAGGTAATATTGTTTCTGTTGCTGACAGTTGCCCTTCACGGGATTGCAGGCAATGTTTTCACTGAAAAAACAGTGGAACAGACAGAGAATGCTGTTACCTATTCAATGAAACAACATGGACAGATCAGTGCTCCCGAGTTTCCTTGTTCGCCTGTGGCCGAACTGACAAATTTGCAAAGTCATCAAATATCTGTGACACGTATCCAACGTGTACAGCTTGGGGAGTACTTCACTACATTGAGGAATTTGCAGCAATGCGGTGCTGAGCGTGAAAATTCTCTTTCTCAACATCGGGGACGGATTTATAACACAACAACTTCCTATTATTGCCAACCAGCGAGTGAATACTATGTGTTTACTCTAAGGCATATTATTATTTAGCAATTAATTTATTGGTATTATTTCTTTTATGATTACTGGTATAATCCGTATACTGGTGATCCTTCCTATCTTTATATTTTTACTAATAGATTAAATTTTAAATATTATGGCAACTACTCAAGTTATTGATGCTACTATATTTGCATCTTCACATCCCGATATCGCTAAACGTACCAGTGTTTCTGGTGTTATCATCTCTTCTGTCATGTTATTGGTGGGGATTTTAGCATTCGCTTCCACTTTTCAACTGGAAGACAAATCATCTACTGTCAGCATGGCATTAATGGTTCTTGGAACCGGACTATTCCTGATGGGAATTTTCCGTTTTTTCTGGAAATCTAAGGAAGTCGTTTATTTACCTACCGGAAGCGTGGCTAAAGAGCAGAGCATCTTTTTTGATTTGAAGCACATGGACTCTTTGACGAATATAGTTAATTCGGGTTCATTCTCTACCAACTCGGCTATTAAGAGCGAGTCAAGCGGCAATATACGTATGGATGTGATACTTTCTGAAGACAAGAAGTTTGCAGCCGTACAGTTGTTCCAGTTTGTACCTTACAATTATCAGCCGATAACGTCCGTGCAGTATTTTACAAATGACGGAGCTTCTGCTGTAGTAGCTTTTCTTTCAAAAAGCAAGCAGGGATAATGTGAACAAAACAGAACTTTGATTTTCATACATAAGGATGGGGGTTAGTCGTCGATAACGGCTATCCCCATTTTTTTCATTAAGAAGCAGGCATTCATATTTTGCGCAACTCCATCTCTCATTTGATAAGAGAAGGTAAGCTCATTATTCGTGATATCTGCTTCAAAACAATAGTTTCGGATATTCTGTGGGAAAGAATCTATTAAAGTTCCCAATAGAAGATCATGAGTTGCGATGATGCCATTGGCATTCATATTCATAAACTGCTTGATGAGAGCAAAAGAACCTTTCTGCTTATCCATAGAGTTTGTACCCTTCAGAATTTCGTCCAGGATGATGAAGAGTTCTTCTCCGGCTTCCAACTTATCTATGATTAACTTTAGCCGTTTCAGTTCGGCAAAGAAATATGATTCGTTATCGGTCAACGAATCACTGGTACGAAGGCTGGTGATAAGACGAGCTGGATATATCTCCATTTGCTCAGCCCAGACAGGAGCACCAATGCATGCTAAGAGATAATTTATGCCTACAGTACGTAAATAAGTACTTTTCCCTGCCATATTCGCTCCGGTGATAATAATAAAGAAAGGACGCTTGTCGATGTCTATTCCATTGCGCACGCATTTGTTGCGATTCATTAAAGGATGGCCGAGCCCTTTTGCCTGTAAATGAAAAGACTGGGAGCAAACCTTTGGATAAATATATTCAGGATGATTGTATGTGAATGTTGCTAACGAACAGTAAGCATCTATTTCCCCAATCGTTTCTATCCAGCGGGGAAGGTCATTGGCATGCGTATCCTTCCATTGCTCAATTCGCATAACCTGACGTAGTTCCCAAAATATAAGTCCGTTAAGAATAGTACTCATTAGCAAATTACTCCGTTGGTCCAGTGCATTCATTAATTTAGAAAGCTGGCGGACAGCTTGCGAAGCTGTTTGATTCTGACTGGTAAGTTCTGCTTTTAATTGCTGCAATATAGGGCTGTGCATCTCTTTTTTCTCCGTAAGAAGAATTTGATCGGCATATGTGGAGAGAATTTGCAGCTTTTCACCATAAGTAGTTTGCAGTTTTGTGATTCCTTTAGAGAAGATAGAACTGAATATAACAAAACTAATAAATACCCCGCCAGCAGCGCTGGCAGGCAAAATGCCTAAAAAGGCAAGACTTATGCATACGAGATTGATGATACTTACCGTTACCGGGATAATACGTAATAACGCATGCTTCCGGTAATAGCTTGGGCTGTCGGCCCATTCTTTAATTTCGGTAGTATCAGCAGGTTTTCCTTTATAAAGTAATCCAAGTAAACGAATTTGTTGGCGGTATTCCAATTCAGTGGATAATTCACGGATAGCTTCCTGGCGTTGTTCAATGGCTTCCTTATTTTCCAGATGCCTATTGAACCAATCCGCAAGATGCTGTTTGCCGACAGGTGTTGATGTCCGGTTAATATACTGGAAAAGAGAATGTTCTCCGAACACATCCAGGTCGAAAGTATAGAGATGTCCCGGATCAATATATTCTTCACCATCTTCAAAACCAGAGAAATCATATTGGATAGCCCTCAACTCCTGTTCGTTGATTACTATTTTCTTTTTCAGAAAATCTTTCCGGTGAAACCAAAAATTGTGACGTTTTACCAGCCACACAAATAAGATAAAAGGCAGGATGGCAAATACAGAAATATACAGCCACCCGTCAGTCCAGAAAGTGATTGCGCCGGCTATGGCACCGACGAATAAAACCAATCGTAATAGGCTGATGTAATAAATACGTTTCCGGGCACTTTGTAGCTCCAACTCTGCATTTTGAATAATCTGTTGATATGTAGCGATAATATGTTCCAGTTTTTCCATGACAAATTCAATACTTTTTCGCAAAGGTAATATAATTCACAACGGTCGTGATAACAGCTTGTTTTAGTCGGGAGGAGATTTACTATTTATTAACGGTAGGCGATTGAAATATCGATTCGACAATAATTATCCGAATATATCGCCTGATAATGCGTGTGGAGAAAGTGCACCAAGGAAGCAAATATTGGTTTCCTGTTCCTTTTTTTTCGATATTTCTGTACTCCCCCTTGCATTTATCCGCTAAAATTTATAACTTTCCACTCTAAAATGCGTTTTGAAAGGAAAGGAGGATGGCTTATGAAGAAAGGATGTATCTTATTGTTGCTGATGAGCGTGATTAGCCTTCCGTTAATTGCGCAAAATATAATTTATTCCAACTTGAAAGAGTTGCTTGCTCAAGATGGCGATACCGTTGCTGTACTACGGGTAGAAAAGCGTTCCCGGAATCAGATCGTGCTGACTGGCGGTGCCGATTACCGGATAACGGCAGGTAGTGACGAGTCTATGGGACGGCGGTTGAAAAAGCGTTGTTTTGCTGTGCGTGATGAAAAAGGAGATTTATATGTGAATTGCCGTAAGTTGCGATATAAAAAGCTGCGTTTCGGAGCTTGGTATGCTCCAGCTGTTCAGTTAGATAAAAAAATCTATTTCTGCGCTATGCCTTTGGGCTCCGTTGTCGGTGGAAATTTTGTAGAAGACGATGATGTGAAGCTGGGTGGAAATATCGGTGACGCCCTTGCAACTTCGAGTTTAGTCACCAAACGTGTCTGCTATGAATTGAATGCCGAGACAGGAAAGATTGAATTTATGGACAAAGACAAGATGCTTGAATTATTAAAGAAATACCCCGAATTAAAACAAGCCTATTTGAAAGATGACAGTCCGGAGGCGAAGCATACTTTTAAATATTTGCTGGAAATGCGGGATAAGCAGAAATAATAACTTTCTGACAAGAAAAGTGAAGTTTTTCTTGTCTTTTATCTTCTTTTTTTCTATCTTGCGAAGAGTTATACGGCTGTATTACTTACAGTTTGTAATCCTTAATTCTGCTTTAGTATGAAGATGACTCTTGGCAACACACTACCGTCTTATCCGGATTTTGTAAAAGGTATCCGGAGAGCTCCCGACCGTGGTTACACACTTACCCCGGCTCAAACAGTTACAGCACTAAAAAACGCTTTGCGTTATATCCCCTCTGAATGGCACGAGCAGTTAGCTCCCGAATTTATGGAAGAACTGCGTACTCGCGGACGGATTTACGGATACCGCTTTCGGCCTGAAGGCGATTTGAAAGCGAAACCGATAGATGAGTATCGCGGTAGATGCCTGGAAGGCAAAGCCTTTCAGGTGATGATTGACAATAATCTCTGCTTTGATATAGCCTTGTATCCCTACGAACTTGTCACGTACGGTGAAACCGGACAAGTCTGCCAAAACTGGATGCAATATCGTCTGATTAAGCAATATCTCGAAGAACTAACCCAAGAACAAACCCTGGTCATAGAATCCGGGCATCCCTTAGGGCTTTTCCGTTCCCGTCCCGACGCTCCCCGCGTCATTATAACCAACTCCATGATGATTGGCCAATTCGATAATCAGCACGATTGGCACATTGCCGCCCAAATGGGAGTGGCGAATTATGGTCAGATGACAGCCGGCGGTTGGATGTACATCGGTCCTCAAGGAATCGTCCATGGCACATTTAATACCCTGCTCAATGCCGGACGCTTGAAACTCGGTATTCAGCAAGATCAAGATTTGCGGGGACACTTGTTTGTATCTTCCGGTTTGGGTGGAATGAGCGGAGCGCAGCCTAAAGCTGCCGAGATAGCCGGAGCCGCTTCCATAATAGCCGAAGTAGACAGCTCCCGTATTGAAACACGTTATCGCCAAGGCTGGGTAGGACATGTCACGCAAGATATGGCGGAAGCATATCGGATGGCAAACGAAGCGATGCAGCGCCGTGAACCCTGTTCGATAGCCTATCATGGAAACGTAGTCGACCTGCTCGAATATGCGGAACAAAGGAATATCCCCATTGAACTATTATCCGACCAGACCTCTTGTCATGCCGTTTATGAAGGCGGCTATTGCCCTGCCGGACTGACTTTTGAAGAGCGCACACAATTTCTTCACGAATCTCCCGAACAATTCCGTCGTTTGGTGGATGTCTCCTTACACCGTCATTTCGAAGTAATCAAAAAGCTGGTAGCCCGAGGCACCTATTTCTTTGACTATGGCAACTCCTTTATGAAAGCGATCTACGACGCCGGAGTAAAAGAAATCTCCCGCAATGGTGTGGATGAAAAAGACGGATTCATCTGGCCGAGCTATGTAGAAGACATTATGGGACCTCAACTCTTTGACTACGGTTACGGCCCGTTCCGATGGGTTTGCCTGAGTGGAAAACATGAAGACCTGATAAAGACAGACCATGCAGCTATGGAATGTATCGACGTCAATCGACGCGGTCAGGATTTGGATAATTATAATTGGATACGCGACGCGGAAAAGAACCAATTGGTAGTAGGAACACAGGCACGTATCCTTTATCAGGATGCTGTGGGAAGAATGAACATTGCGCTACGCTTCAATGAAATGGTTCGCCGTGGCGAAGTAGGACCTATCATGTTGGGGCGCGACCATCATGACGTGAGCGGCACGGATTCCCCCTTCCGGGAAACATCAAATATAAAAGACGGAAGCAATGTAATGGCAGATATGGCTGTGCAGTGCTTTGCCGGAAACTGCGCCCGTGGAATGAGCCTTGTCGCTTTGCACAATGGCGGCGGAGTCGGCATTGGAAAAGCGATAAACGGTGGCTTCGGTATGGTATGCGATGGTAGCGAACGGGTGGACGAAATACTTCGTTCCGCCATGCTTTGGGATGTAATGGGGGGTGTAGCCCGGCGCTCCTGGGCACGTAATCCGCATGCAATAGAAACTTGCGAAGCATTCAACGAATCCCACGCCGGAGACTATCATATAACAATGCCATATCTGGCTGATGAAGAATTAATAAAGAAAATAGTTCCAGATATTACGGTGAAGTAGTCCCACAAAATATGGGAAAGCATTCCCTCATATTACGGGAGTAATTTCCCATAAAATCGGGGAATAAGTTCCCACAATATATGGAACTACCCGAAGATGTGGATGTTTGAAGTAAAACCTATAGTTATCCTGTGAATGTAACCTATAACATATATATTTATTATGAATTGGAATAAAATCATCGAATGTGTCCCCAATTTCAGTGAAGGACGCGATTTAGAGAAAATAGATAAGATAGTAGCTCCTTTCCGTGGCAAGGTAGGCGTAAAACTACTCGATTACAGCAACGATGAAGACCATAATCGCCTGGTTGTCACCCTCGTCGGCGAACCGGAAGCCCTGTGTGACGCAGTGGTCGAAGCCATCGGAATAGCTGTCCGTCTGATAGACCTGAACCACCATAGAGGGCAGCACCCGCGCATGGGAGCGGTGGATGTTGTCCCCTTTATCCCCATTAAAAACACTACGATGGAAGAAGCCGTCGAACTCTCAAAAGAAGTTGCCGCCCGCGTAGCCGAGCTATATAACCTTCCGGTCTTTCTATACGAAAAATCCGCCACCGCGCCACACCGGGAAAATCTCGCTTCCGTCCGCAAAGGCGAATTTGAAGGAATGGCCGAAAAGATAAAACTTCCCGAATGGCAACCGGACTTTGGCCCCGCCGAACGTCACCCCACTGCTGGAACCGTAGCCATCGGAGCCCGTATGCCGCTTGTCGCATATAATATCAACCTAAGTACGGACAATCTCGAAATAGCTACCAAGATAGCCAAAAATATCCGCCACATCAACGGCGGACTCCGCTATGTCAAGGCGATGGGAGTAGAGCTGAAAGAACGGAACATCACGCAAGTATCCATCAACATGACCGACTACACCCGTACCGCCCTCTACCGTGCCTTCGAATTAACACGTATCGAAGCCCGGCGTTATGGCGTCACGATTGTCGGCAGCGAGATAATCGGTCTTGTACCAATGGAAGCCTTGATTGACACGGCATCCTACTACCTCGGACTGGAAAACTTCTCCATGCAGCAAGTCCTGGAAGCGCGCATTATGGAATAATTAACAACAACTATATGAGTGAAAACCTGATTATATTCAACGCCCGCATCGTCACCCCTACCGGCTTTTCCGCCCGTAAAGGGGAAGAAATGTCGCAACTGCAAATCATAGAAAACGGGACAGTGGAAGTAACTAAAGGCATCATCACCTACGTTGGCAAAAACCGTGGTGAAGACCGCGACGGCTACTATCAACACTACTGGCATTACAATGCCCGCGGACACTGCCTGCTACCCGGTTTTGTCGATTCCCATACCCATTTCGTATTCGGCGGCGAACGTTCCGAAGAATTCTCCTGGCGTCTGAAAGGCGAAAGCTACATGTCCATCATGGAACGTGGCGGCGGCATTGCCAGCACCGTGAGAGCAACGCGGAAAATGAACTTCCTGAAACTCCGTTCGGCAGCCGAAACCTTCCTGAAGAAGATGAGCACGATGGGAGTGACCACGGTAGAAGGAAAAAGCGGATACGGCTTAGATCGTGAAACCGAACTGCTGCAACTAAAAATAATGCGTAGCCTGAACAATGACGAGCATAAACGCGTCGACATCGTTTCCACTTTCCTCGGCGCTCATGCCCTTCCCGAAGAATATAAAGAAAGAGGTGATGACTACATCGACTTCCTGATTCGTGAAATGCTTCCGGTTGTCCGTGAAAACGAACTTGCCGAATGTTGCGATGTCTTTTGTGAACAGGGCGTTTTCTCCATCGAGCAATCCCGCCGCCTTCTCCAAGCTGCCAAAGACCAAGGCTTCCTACTGAAACTCCATGCTGACGAAATAGTTTCCCTCGGCGGCGCTGAACTGGCAGCCGAACTGGGTGCCTTATCCGCCGATCATCTGCTGCACGCTTCCGATGCCGGAATCCGTGCAATGGCCGATACCGGCGTAGTAGCCACCTTGCTACCTCTGACCGCCTTTGCCCTGAAAGAACCCTATGCACGCGGACGGGAAATGATTGACGCCGGCTGTGCCGTAGCCCTTGCCACCGACCTCAATCCGGGAAGCTGCTTTTCCGGCTCTATCCCTTTGACCATCGCCCTGGCATGCATCTACATGAAACTAAGCGTAGAAGAAACCATCACCGCCCTGACCTTGAACGGAGCCGCCGCCCTTCATCGGGCCGACCGTATCGGCAGCATCGAAGTCGGCAAGCAAGGCGATTTTGTCGTCCTGAACTCCGCAAACTATCACATTCTACCTTACTATATCGGAATGAATAGCGTAATAATGACCATAAAAGGCGGCATGCTATACCCCGCCAATTAATAACTAACTAAAAAAATAGAATACCATGTTAGCAGATTTAACCGTAAAAGATTTCTTAGATAAAGTGGCTTGCAGTGACCCTGTGCCCGGTGGTGGCAGTATTGCCGCGCTGAACGGAGCATTAGCTTCCGCCCTTTCCACAATGGTAGCCCGGCTCACCGTAGGCAAAAAAGGCTACGAAGTCAGCGAAGAACTGATGCAGCATGCCCAAACCATCACTCTCCGCTTGCTGGACGAGTTTATCGCACTCATTGACAAAGACTCCGAAGCCTATAACGAAGTATTTGCCTGCTTCAAACTCCCCAAAGCGACCGATGAAGAAAAAAACGCCCGCAGCGCCGCCATCCAGGAAGCGACCAAAAAGGCCGCCCTCATTCCCCTGGAAGTAGCCCGAAAAGCCCTGGACATGATGACAATCATCGCAGACGTAGCCCACCTCGGCAACCGGAACGCCATCACAGACGCCTGTGTCGCCATGATGTCCGCCCGTTCCGCCGTCCTCGGAGCTTTGCTGAATGTCCGCATCAACCTCGGTTCGCTCAAAGACCGGGAATTTGTCCTGCAACTGCAAGGCGAAGCCGATAAGATAGAGCAAGCCGCCTGTCAGAAAGAAAAAGAAATACTGGATGCCGTTAACCAAGACTTGCGCGTATGAGTAAGAATGTATATCATGTCGGTTCCGGCGAACTGACCTTCGAAATCATCGAACGGATAATCAATGAGAACCTGAAACTGGAACTGGCTCCCGAAGCCAAGCTGCGCATTCAGAAATGCCGCGACTACCTCGACCGTAAGATAGCTTCTTCCGAAGAACCTCTGTATGGCATTACAACAGGCTTCGGCTCCTTATGTACCAAAAACATCTCTTCTGATGAACTGGGCACACTCCAGGAAAACCTGATAAAGAGTCATGCTTGTAGCGTAGGCGAAGAAATTCGCCCCGTCATTATCAAACTAATGATGCTGCTGAAAGCCCACGCCCTCTCCCTCGGACATAGCGGCGTGCAACTCATCACCGTGCAGCGCATCCTCGACTTCTTCAATAACGACGTCATGCCCATTGTCTACGACCGCGGTTCCCTCGGAGCATCCGGCGACCTTGCTCCGCTGGCCAATCTCTTCCTTCCCCTGATTGGTGTTGGTGATGTTTACTATAAAGGAAAGAAATGCGAAGCCATCAGCGTTCTCGACGAATTTGGCTGGGAACCCGTCAAGCTAATGAGCAAAGAAGGACTCGCCCTGCTGAACGGCACCCAGTTTATGAGCGCCAACGGCGTATTCGCCATGCTCAAAGCCTTCCGTCTTTCTAAGAAAGCCGACCTGATTGCCGCTCTTTCCCTCGAAGCCTTCGACGGTCGTATCGACCCGTTTATGGACTGCATCCAGCAAATCCGCCCTCACCGGGGACAGATTGAGACAGGCGAAGCCTTCCGCAAACTACTGGCCGGCAGCGAATTGATCGAACGCCACAAAGAACATGTGCAAGATCCCTATTCCTTCCGGTGCATCCCGCAAGTGCATGGTGCCACGAAAGATGCTATCCGCTACGTCGCTTCCGTCCTGTTGACGGAAATCAACTCCGTCACCGATAATCCCACCATCTTCCCCGACGAAGACCGGATTATCTCCGGCGGAAACTTCCATGGTCAACCGCTTGCCATCTCTTATGATTTCCTTGCTATCGCCCTCGCCGAATTGGGAAATATCTCCGAACGCCGTGTCTCCCAACTAATTATGGGACTCCGTGGACTCCCCGAATTTCTGGTAGCCAATCCCGGTCTGAACTCCGGCTTTATGATTCCCCAATACGCCGCCGCTTCAATGGTCAGCCAAAATAAAATGTACTGCTATGCCGCATCAAGCGACTCCATCGTCTCTTCCAATGGACAGGAAGATCACGTAAGTATGGGTGCCAATGCCGCCACCAAGCTATATAAAGTAATGGATAACCTCGAACATATCCTTGCCATCGAACTGATGAACGCCGCTCAAGGCATCGATTTCCGTCGCCCGCTAAAAACGTCTCCGGTGCTGGAACGTTTTCTTCACGCATACAGGAAAGAAGTGCCTTTTGTGAAAGATGACATCGTGATGTACAAAGAGATACATAAAACAGTCGCCTTCCTGAAAAGGAACCAAATTGAATATTAACCATAAACCCATCCCTTTTTCGTTTTTCGTTAATAAGGGTGACTGTTATGGCCGGGTAAGTGTCGATTTTCATCGGCATTTATCCGGCCTTTATCGGTCAGAACCCTTCTGATAGCGATAAAACTTTACTTCTTATTCCTTTACTTCTTATCTTTGCCGTGTATTTGTTCCGTATTTCCTCTTAACACTTGTTTTCATATCAGTCTGTAGAATGATAATAATTCTCAAATGGATTATAAATACGTGGAAACTAGATTTGTTAATTGAGTTTTCTACTTATCTTTGTTCCGTTTTTCCTTTGTAAATGAAGAAAAAACGAAAACTGCATTAAAACAATTAAGAAGAACGAACGATGACAGAGCATGGAAAAGACGCTTCCCAAAGAGCAGAGTTAAGAGAACGGATCGTAGTGGCGGCAATGGAAGCTTTCAGATCGAAAGGTATCAAGAGTATTACAATGGACGATATTGCGGCAGCATTGGGCATATCCAAACGTACCCTTTACGAAGTCTTTTCGGACAAAGAATCATTGTTGAAAGAATGCATCTTGAAAGCTCAGGGAGACAGGGACAAATATTTGCAGCAGGTATATGAGGAGTCGCACAATGTGCTTGAGGTTATACTTGCCGTGTTCCAGAAAAGCATTGAAATGTTTCATCAGACAAATAAACGCTTTTTTGAAGACATCAAGAAATATCCGAGGGTGTATGAGATGATGAGAGCCCGTCAGGACAGTGATTCAGAGAAAACGATGTCCTTCTTTAAGGTAGGAGTCGATCAGGGCATCTTTCGTTCGGATGTGAATTTTGCCATTGTCAATATGTTGGTGCGCGAGCAGTTTGACGTGCTGCTGAATACGGACATTTGCAATGAATATCCTTTTATAGAAGTGTACGAGTCTATCATGTTTACCTATATTCGCGGTATTTCTACAGAGAAAGGAGCCAAGGTACTGGAAGACTTTATACAAGAATATCGTAAGAACCGCATTGAAGAAAAGGAAGAATGAGGTTCAGTTGACAAACAATTAAAGATTTAATTAGAAACCAGTTTATGAACAAAATGAAAAGACCGACAGGTAAGAAGGTTCTTCTGATGGCTGTAGTATTCTGTGCATTTGGCTTTGTAAAAGCTCAGGAGACTCAGACAGCGGGGAATACGCTAACCTTAACCTTAGAAAAAGCCTTAGAAATTGCCTTGGATGAGAATCCGACAATGAAAGTAGCGGCAGAAGAAATCGCTTTAAAGAAAGTTGCCGGCAAAGAAGCGTGGCAAAGTCTGTTGCCGGAAGCCAGCATCGCAGGGTCTGTGGACCACACGATCAAGGCAGCCGAGATGAAATTGAATGATATGTCGTTCAAGATGGGACAGGACGGTACGAACACCGCCAATGCCGGATTGAGCATAAATCTGCCTTTGTTCGTGCCGGGCGTGTACCGCGCCATGTCGATGACAAAGACGGACATTGAACTGGCAGTAGAGAAGTCGCGCGCTTCCAAACTGGATTTGGTGAATCAGGTAAGCAAAGCCTACTATCAGTTGATGCTTGCGCAAGATAGCTACAAAGTGCTTCAGGGAAGCTACAAACTGGCAGAAGACAATTATAATGTTGTCAACGCAAAATATCAACAGGGAACTGTGAGCGAATACGATAAAATCAGTGCGGATGTGCAGATGCGCAGCATCAAACCGAACTTGATTGCGGCAGCCAACGCAGTGACTCTCGCTAAGTTGCAGCTCAAAGTGTTGATGGGCATTACAGCCGATGTGGAGATTAAGATTAATGATAATCTGACTAATTACGAGATGGCTATGTTTGCCAATCAGTTGAAAGAAGAAGAGGTTAATCTGAACAACAATACCACCATGAAGCAGTTTGAACTGAATATGAAGTTGCTGGAAAAGAACGTAAAGTCCTTGAAAACGAATTTCATGCCGACCCTGTCGATGAGCTTCTCCTACAACTACCAATCCTTATATAATCCGAATATCAATTTCTTCGATTATACCTGGAGCAACAGTTCGAGTCTGATGTTCAACCTCAGCATCCCCTTGTATAAGGCGAGCAACTTTACGAAAGTGAAATCCGCCCGTATTCAGCAGCGCCAGTTGGATTGGAACCGCATCGATACGGAAAGACAGTTGAATATGCAGATCGTGAGTTACCGTAACAATATGACTGCCAGCACAGAGCAGGTAGTCAGCAATAAGGAAAACGTGCTGCAGGCAAAGAAAGCGGTGACCATTGCCGAGAAACGTTATGATGTAGGTAAAGGCACAGTGCTCGAACTCAACAGTTCGCAGGTATCATTGACTCAGGCACAACTCACTTACAATCAGTCCATATATGATTATCTGGTTGCTAAGGCAGACCTCGACCAGGTATTGGGAAAAGAATAAAGATAGACAACTAAAAAATTACAATTAAGGAATATGAAAACAAGTATCCAATTGGCAGCCCTATTGTTAACTGTATTTATGGGCTCATGTACAGGTGGAAAAGATAAAGTTGCCACGGAGCAGGTGGAAGAAAAACCCATCGTGAAACTGGCAGACGTAAAGGCACGTCCCGTAGATCAGATACAGGATTACACGGCAACGGTAGAAGCGGAAGCGAAAAACAACATCGCTCCTTCATCTCCCGTGCGTATTGACCGTATCTTTGTAGAAGTGGGCGACCGCGTATCCAAAGGACAGAAATTAGTAGAAATGGATGCGGCCAACCTGAAACAGACAAAGCTGCAACTAGATAATCAGGAGATAGAATTCAAACGTATCGACGAACTCTATAAAGTAGGCGGTGCGTCCAAGTCGGAGTGGGATGCTTCAAAGATGCAACTCGACGTGAAGGAAACAGCTTATAAGAATCTGGTGGAAAACACCTCTTTGCTAAGTCCTATCAATGGCGTAGTTACTGCACGCAACTATGATAACGGCGATATGTACAGTGGCGGTGACCCTGTACTGGTAGTAGAACAAATCACCCCGGTGAAACTCCTTATTAATGTTTCCGAAACCTACTTTACCAAAGTGAAGAAAGGCGAACCTGTCGACGTGAAACTCGATGTATATGGCGACGAGACATTTACAGGAAAGATCAGCCTGATTTATCCTACGATAGACGCTACTACCCGCACATTCCCGGTTGAAATCAAACTGGACAACAGGGATCAGCGCGTACGTCCTGGAATGTTCGCCCGTGCTACGCTGAACTTCGGTACGGCCGACAACGTGGTTGTTCCTGATTTGGCCATCGTTAAGCAGGCAGGTTCCGGCGACCGTTATGTGTTCGTCTATAAAGACGGTAAAGTAACTTATAATAAAGTAGAGTTAGGTAGACGTATGGGTTCGGAGTACGAGTTGAAATCCGGTGTGCCCGATAATTCTCAAGTTGTAGTTGCCGGCCAGGCACGTTTGGTGAACGGCGTAGAAGTAGAAGTTGAGAAATAAATAAACGGTTAACGATTAGTGATTGACGTTTGCTCATTAATCACTGCTCACTAACAAATTAATCCCTAAAGAAATGAGTTTATACGAAGGTGCGGTTAAGAAACCGATTATGACCTCGCTCTGCTTCCTGGCAGTGGTGATCTTTGGTCTTTTCTCCTTGTCCAAATTGCCTATCGACTTGTATCCGGACATTGATACAAACACGATCATGGTAATGACCGCTTATCCCGGCGCAAGTGCTTCGGATATAGAAAATAATGTGACTCGCCCGCTCGAAAATACACTGAACGCGGTGAGCAACCTGAAACATATAACCTCTCGTTCTTCCGAAAATATGTCATTGATTACATTGGAGTTCGAGTTTGGTAATGATATTGACGTCCTCACAAATGATGTGCGCGATAAGCTCGACATGGTAAGTTCACAGCTTCCCGATGATGTCGAGAATCCGATTATCTTTAAGTTCAGTACGGACATGATTCCTATCGTGTTGCTTTCCGTACAGGCGAATGAGAGCCAGTCCGCACTTTACAAGATATTGGACGACCGTGTCGTTAACCCGCTGGCACGTATTCCGGGAGTCGGAACAGTGTCCATCAGTGGTGCGCCGCAGCGTGAGATTCAGGTATATTGTGACCCGAACAAACTGGAAGCATACCATCTGACCATCGAAACAATCAGCTCCATCATCGGAGCCGAGAACAAGAACATTCCGGGTGGTAACTTCGATATCGGTAGTGAGACATACTCATTGCGTGTCGAAGGAGAATTTGATGATTCCAGCCAGTTGGCAGATGTCGTGGTGGGTACGCACAATGGGGCGAATGTCTTTTTGCGTGACGTAGCCCGAATTGTGGATACAGTAGAAGAGCGTGCACAGGAAACCTATAACAACGGTGTGCAGGGTGCCATGATTGTCGTTCAGAAGCAGTCGGGAGCCAATTCGGTAGAAATCTCCAAGAAAGTAGCCGACGCACTGCCGAGGCTTCAGAAGAACCTGCCGAGTGACGTGAAGATTGGTGTTATCGTCGATACGTCCGATAACATTTTGAATACCATCGACAGTTTGACGGAAACCGTAGCCTATGCCCTGCTATTCGTAGTATTGGTCGTGTTCCTCTTCCTGGGACGCTGGCGTGCGACGCTGATTATCTGTATCACCATTCCGCTTTCATTGATTGCTTCGTTCATTTACTTGGCAGTTAGTGGAAATACGATTAATATTATCTCGCTTTCGTCCCTTTCTATCGCTATCGGTATGGTGGTGGATGACGCGATTGTAGTGCTTGAAAATGTAACGACACATATCGAACGCGGTTCCGACCCGAAACAGGCGGCCGTGCATGGAACGAATGAGGTGGCAATTTCCGTTATCGCTTCTACGCTGACCATGATTGCCGTATTCTTCCCGTTGACGATGGTAAGCGGTATGTCAGGTGTACTTTTCAAACAGTTGGGTTGGATGATGTGTGCCATCATGTTTATCTCCACCGTAGCGGCTTTGTCACTGACACCGATGCTCTGTTCGCAGTTGCTACGTTTGCAGAAGAAACAGTCGAAAGCATTTAAACTACTCTTTACCCCGATTGAAAAAACATTGGACGGACTCGACACCTGGTATGCGAAGATGCTGAACTGGGCAGTGCGTCATCGTTGGATTGTCATTATGGGATGTGTCGTTTTCTTCATAGTCAGCTTGCTATGTGCGAAAGGTATCGGTACAGAGTTCTTCCCGGCGCAGGATAACGCCCGTATTGCAGTGCAACTGGAGTTGCCTATCGGTACGAGAAAAGAGATAGCACAGGAACTTTCGCAGAAGTTGACCAACCAGTGGATGACCAAGTATAAGGACATCATGAAAGTATGTAACTATACAGTGGGACAAGCCGACTCGGATAATACATGGGCTTCCATGCAGGACAACGGTTCGCATATTATCTCGTTCAACATCAGTCTGGTGGATCCGGGCGACCGTAACATCACGCTTGAAAAAGTCTGCGACGAGATGCGTGCTGACCTGAAAGCCTATCCTGAATTCAGTAAAGCGCAGGTAATTCTCGGTGGTAGTAACACAGGTATGTCTGCCCAGGCTAGTGCCGATTTCGAAGTGTACGGATACGATATGGCGCTGACCGATAGCGTGTCAGCCCGTTTGAAACGCGAGTTGCTGAATGTGCAAGGTGTAACCGAAGTAAATATCAGCCGTAGCGACTACCAACCGGAATATCAGGTAGACTTCGACCGCGAGAAACTGGCAATGCACGGATTGAATCTGGCAACTGCCGGTAACTATCTCCGTAACCGTATCAATGGTGCCGTTGCTTCCAAATATCGTGAAGATGGAGACGAGTATGATATCAAAGTGCGTTACGCACCCGAACATCGTACAAGCCTTGAAAGTCTGGAGAATATCCTTATTTATAACGCTGAAGGAAAATCCGTTCGTGTGAAAGACGTCGGAAAGGTAGTAGAACGTTTTGCTCCGCCTACTATCGAGCGTAAAGACCGCGAACGTATCGTGACGGTGTCCGCCGTAATTTCCGGTGCTCCGTTGGGTGATGTTGTTGCCGCCGGAAACAAGATTATCGACAAGATGCATCTTTCGGGCGATGTGACCATTCAGATTTCCGGTTCGTATGAAGACCAGCAGGATTCGTTCCGCGACTTGGGCACACTCGCCATTTTGATTGTAGTTCTTGTATTCATCGTGATGGCTGCTCAGTTCGAGTCTCTGACTTATCCGTTCATCATCATGTTCTCACTGCCGTTTGCGTTTAGCGGTGTTTTGATGGCATTGTTCTTCACGGATAGTACGTTGAGTGTCATGAGTTTGTTGGGAGGTATTATGTTGATTGGTATTGTGGTGAAGAATGGTATTGTGCTTATCGACTACATCATCCTCTGTCGAGAGCGTGGACAGTCGGTGTTGCACTCCGTAGTGACAGCCGGTAAGAGCCGTCTTCGTCCGGTATTGATGACTACCGCTACCACTGTTCTCGGTATGATTCCGATGGCAATAGCCGGCGGACAAGGTTCCGAGATGTGGAGCCCGATGGCGATTGCCGTAATCGGTGGTCTGACGGTATCAACCGTTCTGACTTTGATTCTGATTCCTACCTTATATTGTGTATTCGCAGGAACAGGTATCAAGAACCAGCGTCGTAAACTCCGCCGCCAACGTGAACTGGACCTTTATTACCAGGAGAATAATTAGAATATTATTAAGAAATAACAAATAAGAAATATGAAATCAGTATTGATAACATTCGACCAGGCTTATTACGAACGAATCATTGCGTTGCTCGACCGTTTGGGTTGCCGTGGTTTCACATATCTCGAGAGAGTACAGGGACGCGGCTCGAAGACAGGCGACCCCCATTTCGGAAGCCATGCCTGGCCGAGTATGTGTTCGTCCATCCTGACCGTTGTAGACGACAGTAAAGTCGACCCGCTGCTGGATACCTTGCATAAGATGGATTTGCAGACCGAGCAATTAGGCTTGCGTGCATTTGTGTGGAACATTGAACGAACCATTTGATATTCGGTCCGGTAGATAAATAAAACGAAAAGGAGAATCTAATAAATAATGTAGATTCTCCTTTCTTTTTATGGCTTTTGTCTATCTTTGCGGTCGTTTTCGGATTTAGGAACATTATGGAGATTATAAAGAATTATTTGAAATATTCGTTGTGGTTTGTATTGGTTGTGTTTGCGGCCCTGTTGGGGCTCCACTGGCTTCCGGTCATCACCATCGACGGACACACGATGAGGCGTGTAGACCTTTTGAGCGACCTTCGTTATCCGGACACGGATACTGCCGTAGCCGATTCGGACAGTATCCCCCTGCCGCCTGTGGTAAAGCCGGTTTTCGTAGATACCTGCCGTGCGGGTATGACCTGTATCGAAGATTACAGCGACTCCACCCGTCGCGGCATGGCTCCTTTTTATGAAGCCCTCGACCGCATCTCTTCCGGGACTTCCGAATCCGCCGATGATAAATTAGTCCGTATTGCCGTATTCGGCGACTCCTTTATCGAAGCAGACATCTTTACCGCCGACTTGCGGGAGATGCTTCAAAAACGATTCGGCGGTTGCGGAGTAGGCTTTGTCACCATCACTTCCATGACAAGCGGCTATCGTCCTACGGTGCGGCATATGTTCAGCGGATGGTCAAGTCACGCAGTGACGGACAGCGTCTATTTCGACAGGAAGAAACAAGGCATCTCCGGTCATTATTTCGTTCCCCGGAACGGAGCTTATGTAGAGCTGCGCGGGCAGAACAAATACGCTTCGCTACTCGATACCTGCCAGCGTGCTTCTATCTTCTTCTATAATAGAGATTCCGTTCATCTCTCCGCCCGTGTGAACAAAGGAGACAGCCGGAATTATGCATTGGCTCCTTCCGGCGGCTTGCAGGAAGTTCAGATAGACGGACGCATCGGCTCTATCCGCTGGACGGTGGACCGTGCCGACTCCACGCTCTTCTACGGACTGGCAATGGATGGCAAGCAAGGCATCATTCTCGATAACTTCTCCTTGCGTGGCAGCTCCGGCCTTTCCTTGCGCGGCATCCCTCAACAAATGTTGAGAGAATTTAACCGCCAGCGTCCCTACGACCTGATTATTCTCGAATACGGATTGAACGTCGCTACCGAACGCGGACGCAATTACGATAACTACCAGAAAGGGCTGCTGACAGCCATCGACCATCTGAAAACATGCTTCCCGCAAGCCGGAATCCTGCTATTGAGTGTCGGCGACCGTGACTATAAGAACGAGAATGGCGACCTTCGCACCATGCCGGGTGTCAAGAACCTGATTCGTTATCAGCAGAACATTGCCGCCGAAAGCGGTATCGCCTTTTGGAATATGTTCGAAGCAATGGGCGGTGAGGGGAGTATGGCGAAACTGGTTCACGCCAAACCGTCCATGGCAAACTACGATTATACGCATATAAACTTCCGGGGCGGCAAGCACTTGGCAGGACTGCTTTATGAAACATTGATATACGGAAAAGAACAACACGACAGGAGGAAAGCTTATGAAAAAGAATAACCTGCTGCCTGTCTTTATACTGATGCTGGCAGGAATCCTGACTATTGCTCCCTGTTTTCTTTCCGGGATAACAGCGCAAGACCGCATACCCGCCTGCCCGCCATTAAACAAGACTTTAAAGAAAATCAAACCCTTACGGGAAATGACCTGGGCGAACGATACCATCTCCGCGCAAATCTCCTTCCCGACCACCTTCCGCGAAACCGGGCGGAATGAGATTATCGACAGCATTGCCTTGTTATCTCCCGTATTCGAACATCTCCGCCAAGTGCGTGCCGGATTGTCTGAAGATACAGTCCGCATCGTTCATATCGGCGACAGCCACGTACGCGGGCATATTTATCCGCAGACTACCGGAGCCCGCCTGACCGAGACTTTCGGGGCTGTCTCCTACATTGACAAAGGAGTGAACGGAGCTACCTGTCTCACCTTTACCCATCCCGACCGTATCGCCGAAATCGCAGCCTTGAAACCTGAACTGCTGATTCTTTCTTTCGGAACGAACGAAAGCCATAACCGGCGTTATAATATCAACGTACATTACAACCAGATGGACGAACTTGTCAAACTCCTGCGCGACAGTCTCCCCAATGTGCCTATTCTTTTCACGACTCCGCCGGGTTCGTATGAAAGCTTCCGGCAAAGAAGGCGAAAACGTACCTATGCCATTAATCCCCGCACGACGACAGCCGCAGAAACAATCCGCCGCTATGCTAAAAATAACCGCCTGCTGGTATGGGATATGTACGATGTAGTCGGCGGCAAGCGTCGTGCCTGCACCAACTGGACGGAAGCCAAATTGATGCGTCCCGATCATGTACATTATCTACCCGAAGGATATATCCTTCAAGGAAATTTATTATACCAAGCCATCATCAAAGCATATAACGATTATGTTTCCCATTGATATAGATTTCAGCAGACTAAAAGAGGTATTTACTTACGACCCGCAAGCACCGATGATATTCAGCAGTGGTATCTTTCTTTGGCTGTTTGCTGCTTTTATGGTTGTGTATGTGTTACTGCAACGCAAGTACACCGCCCGTATCTTATTTGTCACCCTCTTTTCCTATTACTTCTACTACAAGAGTAGCGGCACTTATTTCTTTCTGCTCGCCCTCGTCACCGTTTGCGACTTCTTCCTGGCGCAGCTCATGGCTCGTGCCGAAGGCTATTGGAAATGTAAGGGATTGGTGGCTCTGAGCTTAAGTGTCAATTTGGGGCTTCTCGCCTATTTCAAATATACCAATTTCCTGGGTGGAGTCATTGCATCCTTGATGGGAGGGGAATTCACGGCACTCGACATCTTCCTGCCAGTCGGTATCTCCTTCTTTACTTTCCAGTCCCTGAGCTACACCATCGACGTCTACCGGAAAGATATAAAACCTCTGACGAACCTGCTGGATTATGCTTTCTATGTATCTTTCTTCCCGCAGTTGGTGGCAGGTCCTATCGTTCGTGCCCGCGACTTTATCCCGCAGATACGGAAACCGCTCTTTGTTTCGCAGGAGATGTTCGGACGGGGAATTTTCCTGATTCTCTCCGGCTTGTTCAAGAAAGCGATAATCTCCGACTATATCAGTGTCAACTTTGTAGAGCGTATCTTTGACAATCCCACTCTCTATTCGGGAGTTGAGAACCTGATGGGGCTTTACGGATATGCTTTGCAGATTTACTGCGACTTCTCCGGATATAGTGACATGGCTATCGGTATCGCTTTGCTGCTGGGTTTCCATTTCAACCTGAACTTTAATTCTCCTTATAAGTCCGCTTCCATTACCGAATTTTGGCGTCGGTGGCACATCTCCCTGTCCAGTTGGCTGAAAGACTATTTATACATATCCTTAGGTGGAAACCGGAAAGGAAAGTTCCGTCAATACCTGAATCTGATAATCACTATGTTTTTGGGCGGATTATGGCACGGAGCATCCTGGAATTTTGTACTGTGGGGAACCTTCCATGGTGTTGCTTTGGCATTGCATAAAATGTGGATGACAATCACCGGGCGCAAGAAAGGCGAGCAAAGCCACGGTTGGCGTCGTATGTTCGGAGTGATTATCACTTTCCATTTCGTATGTTTCTGCTGGATATTCTTCCGCAATGCCGATTTCCAAAACTCGATGGATATGCTGAAACAGATATTCACCACTTTCCGTCCTCAGCTATTCCCGCAATTGCTGGAAGGTTATTGGAAAGTCTTTGCATTGATGCTGCTCGGTTTCCTGCTTCATTTTGCACCCGATAGTTGGGAGAATGCGGTATGCCGGGGTGTCATCCGTATGCCTTTCGCAGGAAAAGCTGTCTTGATGGTAGCTTTGATTTACCTGGTTATTCAAATGAAGAGTTCGGAGATTCAGCCGTTCATATATTTCCAATTCTAATCAGTTAAATTTACTCCAGTACATTGGTTTAAAACCAAGAACTCGTTTCTCACCGAGAAACAAGTGTTTCCTCACCGAGGAAACTACAGTTTCTCGGTGAGGAAACACTTGTTGGTTAAAATTCGGAAATGAAGTTTCCAATAATCTGATTGGTAAGTTTAATTTTGCTAAATCTACGGGATGTCCTTGATACAGCGTAACCGATTATAACTATTATAAGATGCCTTGGATCTATTATATATCGTAAGACCATAATTGTCATCAATAGCACCACTTGTTGCTTCTGTTGAATCCCAACTTTTTTTAGATGCTTGTGTGGAACTCCAATATCCAAAGGAATAACTTTTTGCCTTATTTTTGTTTAATGCCTCAAATCCTGTTTCAGAAAAGTCTTTTTCTAATTCATGAACGAATATTAAAATCATGGATAGTTCCCGACTATTCGGCACACGCCAGCTTCCCGGTTCGTCTTTTCCACTCTTTCCTCTATAGGCGTAGCATCCGGTATTCGTGGCTTGTGATGGGATATCCCAATTTTGGCTATTGGCAGTATTGAGTCTACCGTTTGCTTCCGCCCAAGTCATAGTGATGCTGTTTGCTCTCGGATTCCCTTCGGTATCTTTGAGTATATCACTGGCAAGATTATTTTGCGTATCACCGTCATTGTACACGTCCGTAGGCGATACAATAAATCTGGATGATGAAAAAGAAGAAACTAAAATTTCGGGGGTAACGGTACTATTGTAGAGTATCGGATAATTTTTTCTCACGCGAGAAACTTTTTTGCCTAATGGTTGGGAAGTATCTGCTTGAGGATTGGTCGGGTCGTATTCTGTACCTTTTGTAGAATAACTATATAGATCCAATTCCTCATATAGCTCGGATTTCCCTTCGGCAGTCGTTCTATCTATGATTCCGTAAGGCAGAGTGGATAAATCTATCATGGCATAGGTGTCTCCATTGTCTATATATGTGGTTACTTTGGTTCCTGCTTTTCTTTCTGGAGGAACAGGTATGTCTCTGACACAGCGAACCCGTTTCCAACTGTCTTTACTTGTGTTGGCGGAAGTCCAGCCTGCCTGTTCTATCGACCAGCCGGGAGCACTGGTAATATTAAGTTCCGATGCTAATGCATTCGGGGCGTCATAAATAATAGTTCCGGCGGAGGCTAGTATCCCTAATGCTTGATATGTGGATGGTAAATACCATTCCAGTTCATTATTATCAGGATCGTTCGGGAGATAATCTATCACACCGTTTCCGTTTTTATCTCTATTTAAGTCATGACAGAATCTTGCATGGAAGCTGTTATAGTAATTATATTGATATAAGTCTATATTACCATTGATTTTTCGCATAGTTGGAATGATACTCTCCTTGTTGTAATTAACAACGTAGTTATCGGGATTTGTTGCTAAATTGAATGTTGCTTGTTTACCGTTCATAAAACTGCGGTAGTTTGTTTCGGCATCCTGAGTCTGATTCCATGTATAATTGGTCAGGACATTATAATATCCGGAGTATATGTAGTCTGCTGGTGTTATTTGATCGTCAATTCTGTTATTGTTTTCATTAAATGCATCGATGATGAGCCCCTCTGTGTATTGCCCATCTTTTATTTCACCGCCAAACAGACCGGCATAATGTCCTCTTTTTTGCTTAATGGTATATATTCCTTCACGTTTTTTGGAAATTCCTTCGGCGGTAATATCTTCGGTAGTCACTTTTACGTAGAGAGTTCGCTCATATACGAAATCGGAAGGGGTGTAGTTTGTAACAGCCTTATAAATCTTGTTTCTATCGAATTCGGGGGTTACAATCATCCCATTCTCATCGGTGATATACTCGTCCGCATATAGGTATAGTTTGAATCGTGTTGGCACGAAAATATTGGTTTCTATCTGATTGGTGAGTGTCTTTGCGCTACCATTGCGCACCACTTCCGTATAATTGGGGTAGGATGAAAGTTGCAGCCAGTTCTCTGTTGGAGAACCTATGTTAACTAATTGTGTGCATGTTGCATCCTTGTAAATGCCGACAGTTACTTTACGCCCTTGTGCATAGATGATAACCGGCCGCCATCCATAATGAGCGTCAAAATAAACACCAGATGCTCCATCTATTGTTGTCGTTTTATCGTCACCGGAAATTTTGCGTGATATTGCTGAAAGATAAACCTTCTGTTCGGCCGTGTATGAGCGGATACGTCCATCATTAAGATCAACAGAATTAATGATTGTCCGGAGGTCATAATAGCTGTTTATCTCCACATCAAAATTGTCCGTGTTGTTATTTCCAACATATATCTGGTGGACTGTATAAAGACTTCGACTGCTTTTGGCGTATGACCATGCTTCGATATTTGTACCGGCTTCGGGCGCTTTTCCCGTTCCGTCGGTCACTTTCCGGTATCTGTCCCTTTCGGATGCTATATCTGCTACGGTTCCTTGTTTGTTCTGCGCAACATACCATTGCGATGTGAAGAAGCCGTCCGTGTCCTTGTCTGCGTCTTCGAAAGCATTGTCGCTTTCCAGGTCTGCCATTGGGATATTGTCTATTACGTCTTTATCTGCCGATGCAGGGTTGATACATAATTTGGTGGGTACTTTGAGTAACCTCATACCTTCGAGCGTGTTTTCCGTGACATCGAATTTATGTTTCAGTGTGATGCGGGATACCAGCCGTTTTACTTCTATACCGCCGGAGAAACCATCTGGTGTGCCGTAGACAATTTCACCGTTGTCGCTATCTCCGGTTTTTCTTACGCTGACGCCTTTTGCGGCTCCGGCGTATGGAATTTCGCTCTCATTGGTTATCCGCGAATAGTAGAGCCCGTTTCTGTTGTCAACATAATCCAGTTGCAGGTTTTCAAGTTCGTTGATGTTTCGTATTTCCGCCAGGTTGGTCGCTACGGTTACTTTTTTGCCTAAAGCTACCAGGTAAAGCGTCTGGTCAGTGCCCACGCGTAGCGCGACATTCAGCAGAGCCATGTCGTTTACCATAGTCACCTCGCCGGAAACCTGCTGGGGCGAGCCATGTATGGAGCCGTCGCTATGAAACTGAAACAACCATAGATTGTACAGTTCCGTCACCTCTCCCGAACGTGTTTTGGCCGGAGATGTCTCTTTGAAGAATTCAATGGAAAAGCCTTTGCCGGCGGATTCGCTCCTCGATTGTAGCTGCTGCGGGATAGAAGCCGGGGGTATCTTAAAGCTAAGCGCTACTTTTACGCGTTCGCCTTCTTCTCCATTGCCGAAAGATGACAACAGTTCTTCTCTGACGCATGAGGTCAGAGCCATTATTGTCAGCACTATCAGTATATTTGTAGTTTTATTTTTCATGGTCACTTCGTGTTTTGGTAATAACTATAAGAGCTTGATGATATATCGCGATACCCAGATTCGTCTTTCTCTTTCATATATACAACAAAAGAAAGTCCGATAACATCCGGCGTATCATTAGCGAGTATATTCAGTTCCACGTCATATCCATGTTGGTTTCCATCTGTAATGGTTGCAACTGTGCTTTCTTCACCGCGGGGAGCGCTGAGATAAGTATACCGGACTTTAAGTTGAGCTCCTGTGGGCATGGCTACGTCGTCAGGAGTAAGTTCGATATGTATGGTATACTTGCCTCCCTCTCCTTTTATTCTATTATCGGTTCCCAGACCATTAATACTTGGTATTCCTTTGATGCTATATCTGCTCTGTGTTATCGTGAAATAATAAGTAGTCTCTTCACCAGTGAAGTGCATGGAAGTGAATTTTACTCCAAAAGTACGGTCTTCGTTTCTTGATTCTCTGCGCGCAATGTACGCTTTGGGAGTCTGGGTATAAGAACCTTCGATTTCGTGCATAACTCCTGCGGCTAAAGGTGTGAATGAGAAGTCTTCGAAATTCATGGAAGTTCCTACGTGGGCTCCGCTCTGGATAAGTTCCATTTTCCAGTATGGCACGTTGCTGTCTATATAGAAAGGAAGTCCGTTGACGGCTGCCCCCTTATAGTCTACGGAAGTAGGAGGATTGATTGTTATACGAGCTTCAGGAATGCTGTTTCTTACGCAACGA
>PPYF01545060.1_pt1 | contig 25711 bp, 20 predicted proteins | sample 1559871 | NCBI WGS metagenome assembly PPYF01 (sample SAMN08240021, study PRJNA423297) | Human gut metagenome, whole genome shotgun sequencing project. | reverse complement strand
TCCGGCTCGTGACAATATGGAAAAACTGTACAAGCATAAAATCATCAACGTGCTTGGTTCAGAGAACAAATTGGCTCAACTGGACTAATCGAAAGATAATCCGAATATAGCGTCAGCCCTTGCAATATTGATGTTGCAAGGGCTGACTTGTTATATATAGGCCGGTGTTGTGGGATGGTTAAGTTCGCCGGTTATTTCAGAAGCGGATGTTTCAACGTGTACAACAGTCTGTTTCCTTTAACAAAACAGTCTGTTTCCCTTAACTGAACAGTTTGTTTCAATAAAGAGAACACTTCGTTCCAATATGCAAAAACACTTCGTTCCAATACGTAAGAACACTTTGTTTCTACATATCCGAACACTTTGTTTCTCTATACTGGAACAAAGTGTTCACCGTTATGAACTAACAGATTAGCTATATTTGAGACCGGTGAAAAGCATATCCCCGTGACACCTATTCCATACTAAAAATCCCTTGCAGATGGCTGGCAGGCGAGGTGTCTGCAAGCTATCTGCAAGGGAGATTTGCAAGAATGAGCTTAGGCATAAACACCATTCTGTACCATGAACTGCACCATGCTGCCTTTGGCAATCACATCGTTTCCTTTGCGCCAGTTTAGGATGGTCTTGTAGAAGTCGTAGCACTCGTTCTGTATTTTGGTACGTCCGGCTGGGGTCAGTGCGTTTGTTGCGTCACCGGTCCATCCGCCGGGGAAGTCCTTGCGGACATAGCCGTCGCTCTTGCTCTTCACGCCATTCATCATGACTTCCGTTCCGTAGTAGAGTTGCGGAATGCGGCGGGTGGTAAGCAGCAGGGTAGAGGCTTGCTTCAGCATCGGAAGGTTGTTGCCTTCGCCCAGGAAGCGGTCGGTGTCGTGGTTTTCGATGAATGCCAGTACGGAAGCGGGGTTGGGGTAGAGGAAGTCGTATACGAAGTTATTGTATATGCGGTCCAGTCCCTTGAACCAAGTTTCGGTCTGTTCATTCTTGGCGGTGTTTATCTTGTCAAAGAAGCTGAAGTCCATAACGGTCTTGAGGTTACTGTTCTTGGGGGCTGATAGCTTGGAATCCTTCTGCCACCAGGCGGTGTAGGCGGGTTCGGTAACCCAGGTCTCGCCCACGGTGTTGTAGTTGGGATATTCTTCGTTGAGCTCTTTCATCCAGTTGCTCATGGCATCATAGTCGGCATACGGGTAAGTGTCCATGCGGATGCCGTCGATGTTGGCGAATTCAATCCACCAGAAACTGTTCTGTACCAGGTAGCGGTAAACGTGAGGGTTCTTCTGGTTGAGGTCGGGCATGGAAGGTACGAACCAGCCGTCGTTCATCTGGTCGGCATCGTACTGGGAAGTATAAGGGTCTACGTGCGGGGTCAGTTTGAAGGAGGTCTGCACGAAGTTGTTTTCGTGGTCGGGGTTGTTGAACCAGTCTTTGGAGGGCATGTCCTTAATCCATACATGCTCTACGCCGCAGTGGTTGAAAATCATGTCCATTACGATTTTGATGCCGCGTGCATGGGCTTTTTCAATCAGTTGCTTGTATTCTTCGTTGGTACCGAAGCGCGGGTCTACCTTGTAGTAGTCTGTGGTGGCATAGCCGTGATAGGAACCGCCGGTCATGTTGTTTTCCAGTACCGGAGTAAACCAGAGGGCTGTGACGCCGAGGTCGGAGAAGTAGTCCAGGTGTTGTTCGATGCCGGCAAGGTCACCGCCGTGGCGTGCATTGGGGTCTTTGCGGTCTATCTTGTACTCGGCCATGCCCGCAATCTGGTCATTGTCCGGGTTGCCATTGGCAAAGCGGTCGGGCATCAGCAGGTACAGTGCGTCGGAGGCGTCGAAACCTTTATGTTCGCAACCTTTCTTGTTGCGTGCCTTCAGTTCATATTCCTTTACGAGTTTCTTTTTTCCTTCAGTGAAGGTGAGGTTGAATTTGCCGGGTTTTACATCCTTGTCCAGTTTCAGATAGACCAGGAGGTAGTTGTTGCTTTCCAGCTTGACGGTGCTGCTCAATGAGACGCCGGGATAATTGACGGATACTGCCGCGTTGCCGATGCCTTCGCCATAGACCATCAGCTGGAGTTCCGGGTTCTGCATGCCGGTGTACCAAAACGGAGGGTCGATTTTGTTCACATTCATAGCTGCATACGTACTGAGGGAGAGTAAGAGTGTTCCCAAGATTAAGAATACTTTTTTCATGATAGTAACTTTACGGTTAATTTTTGCGCTAATTTAAAACAAATAACGGAGAAAGTTAATCTTTCTCCGTTACTGTACCTTATTATATTATGCAAACGTTTTCATTGGGGCTATTTGATGGGGGTTACGCTGGCGGTATCGACCTTTCCCTTGAAGAAGTCCTCTTTCTTGCGCTTTTCTCTGATGTCCTTCAGCCAGTTTTCGGCGGCATTGTATCGGTTGTCTTCTCCGATGATGGGAACTCCGTCCGCATCTACTTCCTGCACTTTGTCCTTGCTGTTTTTCGGACGGGTTTTCAGGTATGCCGTCAGATATCTCTCTGCTTTGGACACATCTTTCAGATAGTAATAATAGATAAAGGCTGCGTCGTAGAGCAGTTTGTGTTTCTGCCGGTCGTATTTTTCGTATTGCGTCAGAAGGGTATTCGCCTGGTCGGTGTATTGAAATGCCATCTTGTAGCAGTCCGCAAGCCCCACATATAGGCGGGACATGACACTGTCGCTGGGCATGGCGAGGCTTACGGCAGTTTCCAGATAAGTCACTCCATCCTCTTTCCATGATGTCTTGGAGCAGGCGCGTCCCAGATAATAGAGAACGTTGATGTTGGTATTGTCATCTTTAAGAGCCCTTTCCAGCAGGTCGTGTGCTGGGTAGAAGTCTTCGAGGGCATAATAGCTGATTCCGGCGTAGAAGCAGGTTTGGAAAGAACTGTCTTTTTCCTGTAACAGTTGTTCATATCTTTCTATTGCTTTGGGGTAATCTTTGTTCAGGCAATAGGCTTGGGCATTGATGCGGTTCACAAGGACGTTGGTGGAGTCTATGGAACGGTATTTCTCCGTTATGCTTATGGCGTCTTCATACTGGTGGCCTGCTACATAGATGTTGCCGAGTTTGGCAGCAGACAGGTAATCATTGGGATATCTTTTCTGTATGTCCAGGTAGGCATCTATCACATGCATGATTTCTGTGTTGTCATAGACTTGCCCCATACTTTCGGCTCTAAGGTGTAGTACATAGGCGGAACTGTCCCTTTCTGCCAGCAGGTTGCATCAAGGCTGTTTCATAATCGTAGTTGGCCATCGCCTCTTGAATGGGATTTGTGGTCTGTGCCGCCAGAAGCGAACAGCATGCACTGAAACATAAGGAGATAAAAAGCTTTCGCATACAGTATATCATTTATATGAGGTTAAACTGACTGCAAGTTACTAAAAAGAATATATTTACGAAATAATCGTAATCTGTTTTAGATAGATTAACGAAAAAGCCCCTCCAAAAATGAAGGGGCTCTAAAATAGTTCGGAATTCAAGCCGGATAACGGAATGAATAAATGTATTACATTAAGAATCCCAGCAGGATACCTGCTGCTACAGCGGAACCGATTACACCGGCAACGTTCGGGCCCATGGCATGCATCAGCAGATAGTTGGTAGGATCGTATTCCAGACCTACTACTTGGGAGATACGTGCAGAGTCGGGTACGGCAGATACACCGGCATTACCGATCAACGGATTAATCTTGTTGCCTTTCTTCAGGAAGAGGTTGAAAATCTTCACGAAGATGACACCGGATGCTGTGGCAATGACAAATGATAAGGCGCCCAGACCGAATATCTTGATTGAATCAAGGGTTAAGAACTCGGATGCTTGCGTAGAAGCACCTACTGTCAAACCAAGCAGAATAGTAATGGTATCAATCAGCGGACCACTGGCTGTGTTTGCCAGACGACGTGTAACTCCACTTTCTTTCAGTAAATTACCGAAGAACAGCATACCCAGCAAAGGCAGACCGGATGGTACAAGGAATGTGGTTAGTAACAAACCGATAATCGGGAACATTACTTTTTCCGTATGTGAAACCACACGGGGAGGTTTCATACGGATAAGACGTTCATTTTTACTGGTCAGCCAACGCATAATAGGCGGCTGTATCACCGGTACTAATGCCATATATGAATAGGCTGATACCGCAATGGCACCCATTAAGTTAGGAGCCAGTTTGGAAGAGAGGAAGATGGCAGTCGGACCATCGGCACCACCAATGATACCGATTGCACCAGCCTGCATCGGGTCAAATCCTATGGCAAGGGCAATCATATAAGCACCGAATATACCGAATTGGGCTGCTGCACCAACCAACATTAATTTGGGGTTCGATATCAAAGCAGAGAAATCCGTCATGGCACCGATACCCAGGAATATGAGTGGCGGGTACCAACCGGAGGTTACTCCCTGGTACAGAATATTAAGTACGGAACCTTCTTCATAGATACCGACTTTCAATCCGGCTTCCATATTGAAAGGTATATTACCAATCAGCATACCGAAACCGATAGGAATTAATAGCATCGGCTCAAATTCCTTGGCTACAGCCAAGTATATGAAAAACAAACCTACCAGAAGCATTACCACATGTCCTACCGTTGCATTGGCAAAACCTGTATAAGTCCAGAAGTCGGCAAGGTTGTTTCCTAAAAATGTGATAAATTCTCCCATATTATTCAATAATTACGAGGTCAGTACCTTCGAGAACAGAGTCCCCTTTGTTTACATTGATGGCTGTAATCTTACCGTCTTTATCAGCATTGATATTGTTTTCCATCTTCATGGCTTCCAAAATGATGATAACTTGTCCCTTCTTTACTGTATCGCCGACATTTACTTTGATATCGAGGATTACACCGGGAAGCGGAGATTTTACACCTGACTTGCCGGTAGAAGCAGCGGCCGGTTTTACTACCGGAGTAGCAGGAGCAGCAGGAGCGGATGTGGCTGCCGGACGTGCTACCGGTTTAACGACTACCTTCGGTGCTTTTTCCATTTCAACTTTGTAGGGAGTACCGTTCACTTCTACATGAGCGATGTTGTCTTCAATATCTCCAATGGCAACTTTATATACGTTACCGTTAATTTTATATTTATATTCTTTCATCGTTTTATTTTATTATGGGTGACTTACTTTTTGTGAGGAGTCTCACGCAACGTATAAATCTTTGAACTCCACGGTGAGTAACTGCGTTTTACACGGGTAATGGTAAGTATCGTGTCTTCCACATCGTGTACATCGCTTTGGAATTCGTGCATGGCCATTGAAATGGCAGCAAAAACTTCTCCCGGAGCCTGCCCCAGTTGTTTCTCTTTTGCTTCTTGTTTATCAGTAATACCTTTAGCTTTCATGGCATTGCGTTTGCTGAGGTTAACTGATATTTTACCTATAATCTTGAAGGAGATGTAGAGTAATATCAGCCCGCAGAATACAACGCTCATGGCAGAAATAGCCATACCGATACCTACGCTGTCATGCTCTTCGAATTTTTCCATTTTGGCATTGCTGTCGATAGTCTTGTTGTTGGTACTCGGAGTGACATATTTATCTTCGCTTCCACCCTTTACTTCCCATTGGTCGGCTGCATCACTGACACGGGCATAGGATTGGTTGGCTTTTAAAGTACCGGCAGGCACTATGACTTGATCAAGCAATTTCTTGCCGGAATCATACAACCCAATCCAGTTGGCATTTGTGGCATCCAGTTTGAAGTTCGTATGAAATGTACCGCGTCTTGGTTCTCCATCAGCCCAGAAAAGTGCATGCTGACGTGGTTTTATGAGTGTCAGAACGTCACCTTTGGGAATGAAATAACTGGCAGTATCACCCGGCTGGCTGCTGAATTTCAGATAGCAACCTGCAAGGTCGGCGCTGCCGTATGATCTGTTGAATATTTCAATCCATGCGCTGTGCACACCGTAGTCATCCTGATAGTTGCTTTCGTTGTTGACCAGCACTTCATTCAGCAGCAGTTTGTTGTTCGATTTCTGTTCTTTGCAAGAAGAGCAAAAGCCTAACACCAGCATCAATGAAAGGAATATTCCGATTTTTGTTTTATTCATAATCGTTCTTGTTTTAGTGTGAAAAGCTTGATTACAAGGGAATATTACCATGCTTCTTAGCCGGGTTAGTCAATTTCTTGGTTTGCAACTGTTGCAGGGCACGAATGATGCGGAAACGTGTGTTACGCGGTTCGATAACATCATCAATGTAGCCATATTTAGCTGCATTATAAGGATTGGCAAACAACTTGGTGTATTCAGCCTCTTTTTCAGCCAGGAATTGAGCCGGATTTTCCTGCTCTTTGGCTTCGCGGGCATATAATACTTCTACGGCACCTGCACCACCCATTACAGCGATTTCAGCAGTAGGCCAAGCATAATTCATGTCGCCACGCAGCTGCTTACAGCTCATCACGATGTGCGAACCACCGTAGGATTTACGCAGTGTGATGGTAACCTTGGGTACAGTAGCTTCACCCAGATACTTCGGCTGGTTGGCAACGATACCTACGGACTGTCCGTTGAAACGTGCGAAACCGATAATGATATTCTTTGAATAATCTTTTTGGATTTCGAGGAACTCACCATTATCTATGATAGCGCCAATTACCTCGTACATATCGTACGGTTTGTTCGGGTTATCAGGAATGATGTCGTTCAGGGAATCTTCCAGACGGTCGATAGGGTCTGTGCAGTCTACATAAGGAGCTTCTTCCAGATTGTTCTGTGGAATGTAGCTCAACAGTTTGCGGATAAGAGCCAAGCCTTCTTCTTCAGTCTGTGCAGTGAAATGAGTAACACCTGATTTGGTGGAGTGAACGCTCGCGCCACCCAGGTTTTCCTGGCTTACGTCTTCTCCGGTTACAGTCTTTACTACCTTCGGACCGGTAAGGAACATGTAGGATGTACCTTCCATCATCAGCGTAAAGTCAGTCAATGCAGGAGAGTAAACGGCACCACCGGCACAAGGACCGAAAATACCGGAAATCTGCGGGATGACACCGGAAGCAAGGATGTTACGTTGGAAGATTTCAGCGTAGCCAGCCAAGGCATTGATACCTTCCTGAATACGTGCACCGCCCGAGTCGTTGATACCGATACACGGAGCACCCATTTTCATGGCTTGGTCCATAATCTTACAGATTTTCAGAGACATGGTTTCGGACAGTGAACCGGCAGAAACTGTGAAGTCCTGTGCGAAGATATAAACCAGACGGCCTTCGATTGTACCGCAACCGGTTACTACACCGTCACCGGGGTAGTGTTTCTTTTCCATGCCGAAGTTGGTGCATCTATGTTCTACGAACATGTCCATTTCTTCGAAACTGCCTTCGTCGAGAAGCATGGCTATGCGCTCGCGAGCTGTATATTTACCCTTCTCGTGTTGCTTTGCAATCGCTTTTTCACCACCACCGAGACGTGCTGCAGCGCGGCGGTCTATAAGCTCTTTAATCTTTTCAAGTTGATTACTCATGAATTTATATTCTTTAATGTTTATACAATTTATGGTTGGACGATTTATGGTCGTGCTTATTCCGGTTTTTCGCAAAGTTCAGTCAGAACGCCGAGGGTTGACTTCGGATGCAGGAATGCAATGTTCAGACCTTCTGCACCTTTGCGGGGAGCTTTGTCTATAAGGCGGATACCTTTTTCTTCGACTTCGGCAAGCGCACCGGCCACTCCGTCTTCAACGGCGAATGCGAGATGATGCATGCCACCGTTACCGTTGTTCTTTTCGATGAACTTGGCAATTGTGCTTTCGGGAGAAGTAGGTTCCAACAATTCGATCTTTACATCGCCCACTTTCAGGAAAGCGGTTCTAACTTTCTGATCTTCCACGGTTTCGATGTTGTAGCATTTCAAACCTAAAACGTTTTCGTAGTACGGAAGGGCTTCTTCAATGCTCTTAACGGCAATGCCCAGATGCTCAATGTGTGAAATCTTCATAACTATATAAATTAATGTTAGTATTGTATCCTTTTTAATAAAGGTATAAAGCAGCACAAAGAAAGAGAATTCTTCCTTAATAAAGAAATTTTTCATCAATTAATTCATGGATAATTGAACTTTAGAAGGATTTTTTCAGACTTTAGATAGAGACCGGTTGTTTTCCTGATATCGTCCGCTAACGGACATCCCCACTGTCCGAAAATGAACACTTACCCCTCTATGAAATCTTCCCGGCCACTTGGCACACTCTTTGCTTTTCTGTTTGCGACAATTTTAAAGATTGAACATGAAAAAGAATATTTTACTTGCAGTTTGTTTTTTGATGCCGTTGGCAACCATGGCGCAGAATGATACTTTGGGACATGAACGCAATATTACGCTGTCGGAGGCCATTGTACTGGCCCGTACGCAGTCTGTGGATGCTGCTGTGGCATTGAATGAATTGAAAACCGCGTATTGGGAATACCGTACATTCCGTGCGGACTTGTTGCCGGAAGTGAATTTCACCGGTACACTACCCAACTATAACAAGTCCTACAGTACCTACCAGAATTCCGACGGCTCCTATAGCTTTGTCCGCAACAATACACTGGGGCTGTCCGGCCAGCTTTCGGTAGACCAGAACATTTGGTTTACGGGGGGTAAGCTGTCACTGACTTCTTCGCTGGATTATCTCAAACAACTGGGTTCCGGAGGAGCGAAGCAGTTCATGTCAGTCCCCGTGAGCCTGGAGTTGACGCAGCCGGTCTTCGGAGTGAATACCTTGAAGTGGAACCGCCGTATAGAGCCCGTACGCTATGCTGAGGCAAAGGCCGAGTTCATTTCAGCTACGGAAGAGGTGACGATGAAAACCATCACTTATTTCTTTGAGTTGCTGCTGGCCAAAGAATCGCTCGCTACCGCCATGCAGAACAAGACGAATGCCGACCGCCTTTATGAAGTGGCCATAGCCAAACGTAAAATGGGACAGATATCCGAGAATGATTTGTTGCAGCTTAAACTGAATTCATTGCAGGGCAAGGCCGACGTGACTGAGGCAGAGAGCAACCTGAATGCAAAAATGTTCCAGCTCCGTTCTTTCCTCGGGGTGTCCGAGCAGGAAAGCCTGAATCCGGTGTTGCCCGCCACTGTTCCCGATATAAAGATGGAGTATGACCGTGTGCTGAACAAGGCACTGGAACGCAACTCCTTTGCACAGAACATTCGCCGCCGCCAGCTCGAAGCTGATTATGAAGTGGCAACGGCACGCGGAAACTTGCGCAGCATCGACCTCTTTGCCAGTGTGGGCTATACGGGGCAGAACCATGAATTCTCTTCAGCCTACCGGGACTTGCTTGATAATCAGATTGTGCAGGTAGGCGTCAAGATTCCTATCCTTGACTGGGGCAAGCGCCGCGGCAAGGTAAGGGTGGCAAAGAGCAACCGTGAAGTGGTCTTGTCCAGAATCCGTCAGGAACAGATGGACTTTAATCAGGACATCTTTTTGCTGGTGGCTAACTTCAACAACCAGGCGCAACAGCTGGACATAGCCGAAGAGGCGGATGTCATTGCTGAGAAGCGTTACAAGACCAGTGTAGAGACCTTTATGATAGGTAAAATCAGCACCCTGGACCTGAACGATGCACAGAACTCTAAAGACGAAGCCCGTCAAAAGCATATTTCAGAGCTGTACTACTATTGGTATTACTTCTATCAGCTCCGCAGCTTGACCCTTTGGGATTTTGAACGCGATACGGAATTGGAAGCTGATTTTGAAGAGGTGGTAAGAGGATAAGTCGACGGGTTGCAAGTGATAAGTTATGAATTATTTGCCGGTAAAAGTACCGTATATGCGATATTATAGGTAAATAACTTATAACTTATCATTCATAACTCTGCTTTTTTACTTATTTTTGCGGGAAACAAACTACAATTTTTATGATACTGATAATAGACGACGATAGTGCTGTGCGCTCTTCCCTCAGCTTTATGCTGAAGCGTGCCGGATATGAGGTGAAAACGGCTCCGGGCCCTCGCGAAGCTATGGATATAGTTAGGGCCGAAGCTCCCGCCTTGATTTTGATGGATATGAACTTCACTCTTTCCACTACCGGAGAAGAGGGACTTACCTTATTGAAGCAGGTAAAGGTGTTCCGTCCCGATGTGCCCGTTATTTTGATGACGGCATGGGGAAGTATCCAGCTTGCCGTGCAGGGTATGCAGGCCGGCGCATTCGATTTCATAACCAAGCCTTGGAACAATGCTGCTCTTTTGCAGCGCATCGAGACGGCCCTTGAACTTACGGCCGCCCCGAAAGAGGTGCCGGAAGAGCAGACTACCGCATTGAATCGCAGCCATATTATAGGTAAGTCCAAAGGGCTGATGGAAGTGCTGAACACAGTGGCTCGCATAGCCCGTACCAATGCTTCGGTGCTGATTACGGGCGAAAGCGGAACGGGCAAGGAGCTGATTGCCGAAGCCATCCATATCAACAGCCAACGCGTGAAGCAGCCCTTTGTCAAGGTGAACCTTGGTGGCATCTCGCAGAGCTTGTTCGAGAGCGAGATGTTCGGCCATAAGAAAGGGGCGTTTACCGATGCCAGTGCCGACCGTATAGGGCGTTTTGAAATGGCAAACAAAGGTACCATCTTCCTCGACGAGATTGGTGACCTCGACCCTTCCTGCCAGGTGAAACTGCTGCGCGTGCTTCAGGACCAGACATTCGAAGTGCTGGGCGATAGCCGTCCCCGCAAAGTCGATGTGCGCGTCGTTTCCGCCACTAATGCAGACCTCCGCAAGATGGTGTCCGAACGTACTTTCCGTGAAGACCTTTTTTACCGTATCAACCTGATTACCGTAAAACTGCCCTCCTTGCGGGAGCGCCGTGAGGATATACCTTTGCTGGCACGTCATTTTGCCGACCGTCAGGCAGAGGTGAACGGCTTGCCGCGTACGGATTTCTCGGCCGACGCTCTGAATTTCCTTTCCCGCCTGCCTTATCCGGGCAACATTCGTGAGTTGAAGAATCTGGTGGAGCGTACCATTCTGGTCAGCGGCAAGCCGGTGCTGGATGCCACGGATTTCGATGCCCAATATCTGCGTCACGACGAACCGGCCAAAGCTGCCGAAGGTACTTCTTTTGCAGGTATGACCTTGGATGAAATAGAGCGGCAGACTATCTTGCAGGCGTTGGAACAGCATAAAGGGAATCTCAGTCAAGTGGCAGTGTCATTAGGCATCAGCCGCGCTGCGCTTTACAGACGTTTGGAAAAATATAATATTCAAGTCCCGTGCGCATAAAATTCTTTTTCTTCATACTTGTCCTTTTTCTGCTCGGTCTGGGTGGAATGCTGGTATATCTGCTGAGTGGGAAGCCTTCTTTGTATCTGTACGTATTGGAGGGGCTCATCGGGTTTATCCTTATCTATCTGATAGTATTCTATAATAAGATAGTGAAGCCGATGAATACCATCGGCAGCGGTATGGAGTTGCTGCGCGAGCAGGATTTCAGTAGCCGTCTCAGCCGGGTAGGGCAGTACGAGGCAGACCGCATTGTGAATATCTTTAACCGAATGATGGAGCAGCTCAAGAATGAACGGTTGCGCATGCGCGAGCAGAATCACTTCTTGGATTTGTTGATTCAGGCATCTCCAATGGGGGTTATTATCCTGACAATGGACGATGAAGTGTCGCAACTGAATCCGATGGCGGTAAAGATGCTCGGTGTCCGTATGGAGGAGGCGATGACAAAACGGCTGGACCAGATGGACTCCCCGTTGGCTGCCGAACTTTCGTCTATTCCCAAAGACGAGACGGCGGTGGTCCGTCTCAATGATGCGAATATTTATAAATGCACCCATTCTTCTTTTATTGACAGAGGGTTCAAACATCCTTTTTTCTTGATAGAGCGTATGACGGAAGAAGTGATGCGTGCCGAGAAGCGTGCCTATGAAAAGGTAATCCGCATGATAGCTCATGAAGTGAACAATACCACTGCGGGCATCACTTCCACACTCGATACAGTGGAGCAGGCACTTTCTACAGAAGATGATATGGAGGACATCTGCGACGTGATGCGCGTTTGTACGGAGCGTTGTTTCTCGATGAGCCGTTTCATTACCCGTTTTGCAGATGTGGTAAAGATACCCGAACCTACCCTGGCACCCGTCCAGCTGAATGAGTTGGTGTCCATGTGCAAGCGTTTCATGGAAGGAATGTGCAATGACCGCAATATAGAGCTACGTCTGGAATGCGACCCAGAGGTGGGAATGGTGCGTATGGATGCTTCTCTTTTTGAGCAGGTGCTTGTGAATATCATCAAGAATGCCGCCGAAAGTATAGAGGGGGACGCCGGAGAAAACGGACAGCAAGGTGAGATAATAGTAAGGACCACTGCCCCCGCTTCTGTCGAAGTCGTTGACAATGGTCCGGGGATAAGTAAAGAGACCGAAGCTAAACTCTTCAGCCCCTTCTTTTCCACCAAGCCGAACGGGCAGGGAATTGGCCTGGTGTTTATCCGGGAAGTTTTGAGCCGTCATGGTTGCACGTTCTCCCTGCGTACCTACAGCGATGGATTGACCCGCTTCCGTATACTATTTAATTGAAAATTGAAAGTTTTACCTTTCACCTTTCAATTTCTGCTTTTAAAGAATTCTTTTGCATATTCGTCCAATATCCTTTTAATGCCTTGGCCGATGGTCGCATAGTCTTTCTCGTCCAGATTGGCGAGTGAGGCGCGCACGCTCCATTCGGGGCCGTCAAAACCACCGCCGTTCAGCAGCACCAGAGAGGTTTCTTTGGCAAGGCGGAAGACTACGTTCAGCGGGCTGTAGGTACGTTTCAGATATTCTACAAAGTCGTCCCCATAGAACTTCTTTGCCCAAACCAGCATGTCGATTTCTGTATAATAACCTACACGCAACGGGTCTTCCGTCAGCGTGAAACCGGTATTCTCCCAAAGGGCATGCAATCGGCGGCGGATAATCTCCTGCATCTTTTGCTTGTATTTGTTTTCCTTGTCCAGCAGGGCAAAGGCGGCGAAAAGGCCCATCTGCATCTGTTGTGGCAATGACAGTCCGGCGGTATGGTTCAGTGCCACCTGGCGACTGTCGGCAACCATACGGTCGATAAACTTCAGTTTTTCAGGTTCCAGAGTGAGGGTGGAGTAGCGGCGGTGCAGAATCTCCCGTTTCTCTTTCGGCAGTTTGGCTATCAGCTTGTCGAACAGATTGAATTCGTGCAGGGCGATGACCGCATTGCGCCATCCGGTGGCACCGAAGTATTTGGAGAATGAATAGACGCAAAGCGTATTGTAGGGAATTTCTGCCATGAACGAACGGAAGTGCGGACTGAATGTACCGTATACGTCGTCTGTAATAATCATCAGATTAGGGTTGTCATTTCTGACGATACTCACGATGCGCGCCATTGTATCCGGACTGAGTGTGTAGCTGGGCGGATTACTGGGATTGGTGACAAAGAGGGCCTTGATTTTAGGGCTTTTCAAGCGGTCTATGTCTTCGTCGCTGTACTGCCAGAGGTGCATCCCTTCGTTATTCATGCGGTTGGCATGTATTTTGGTCACTCGAAACTGGTAGCGGCTGAGTTGTGGGATTTCAATATAGGGGGTAAAGGCAGGAACCATGAGGACGATGCCGTCCCCTTTGTTCAGCAGGAAGTTTTCCTGCAGGGAGTCGAAGATGTAGCACATGGCGGCTGTTCCACCTTCGGTGGCAAACAGGTCATAGGCACCCCGGGGAGGACGGTTGTCGCACATCTCTTGCGAAAGGTAATCTTGCACAAGGATTTCCGTAAAATGAAGGATGCGGTCGGGCACGGGATACTGGTCGCCTACAATGCTTTCGGCCCATTCGTGTACAAGGCTGTCGGGGTCGGCGGCATGCTGCATCAGCAGGTAGTTGTAGGTTTGTTCCAGCAATTTGGCGCCCGGTGCGTTATTGTTCTTTTTCAGGAAGGCTTCGAAGTGGGAGGCAATGCCTTTTTTTTCGGGGATGCCTGCAATGCCCTCGGGCAAATCCATGATGCGGCGGCACTCTTCCAGGCCGAAGCTTCCCAATAGGAAGAAGGCTTCGCGTGGAGCGGTTGCAATCCAGTTGGGGTTGCCGCGCCCTGCGTTCAGCATGGTACGGGCGGTTTTCTTCAGACTCTCGTCTGCCATGTCTATCAGGCGGTTCTTCAGTTCGAAAGGACTGATAGATTCCATTTTCTTTTCTAAAAGTTTTGTATCCATAAGCTCAAGTTTAGGCTCGTTATTTATTGTTTTCAGTCATTCGGTGAATAATCTCTGTTCATGTGGCGGACTATTTCTTTCCTTGCTTGAAATTAATCGTCCGATATATGTTTCCTTTTCGTCCGACAGTTGTTGAATCATCGTCCGACAGCTGTCGGACGAATAGCTATTAGTGAATGGGTATATAGTCGCTTGCATTTCCGGCAATAATTCTTTGAATGCTCCGGATTAGTAAGCATTGGTACAGAATCGTCTTATATTAGCAAAACGATGACTACACCCCATATTATTAATAAGGTATTGCCCACGGCATAGGTCACGGTGTATCCCAGAGCAGGTGTCTCACTCTCAACGGCATCCTGCACCGCGCCTAAAGCGGCCGTAGTGGTACGTGCCCCCGCGCAGACGCCCAAAGCCAGTGCCGGATGGAACTTGAAAACATACCTTGCCAGCAGCAAGCCGATAATCAGCGGCAGGGTGGTGGCGGCTGCTCCCACCAGGAACAGGCTGATACCTACGTCGTGGAAGCCCTGCACGAAACTGGGACCTGCCGAAATGCCCACTACCGCGATGAACATGTTCAGACCGACATTGTTCAACACCCATTGCGAAGGTTCGGGAATGCGCCCGAAGGTGGGGTGCTTACTGCGGAGCCAGCCGAAGAACAAGCCGGCAATCAATGCGCCGCCGCTTGTGCTCAAGCTGATGGGGATGCCGCCGATATGGACGGAAAGTGCTCCGAACAAACCTCCGACAAGGATACCCAGGCCTACGAATATCATGTCCGTCTGGTTGGTAGGACGGTCTATATACCCCAGACGTTTGGCTGCTGCTTCCACTTCCTGCCTGGTACCTACCACTTCGATGACGTCGCCGGCATCTACTACCGTTTGTGCCAGCACGGGAATGGATATTCCGGCGCGCTTGATGCTCCGGATACTGACACCGTGCATGAACTTTTCCCTTCGGATAACTGCAACCGTCTTGCCGGCAACCGTCTTGCGTGTGATTGTAACCGGTAACTTTTCGGCAGGAAAATCCAGGAGCTGGGCATCTTGTACTTCCGGCCCTATCCAGCTTTCTTCGCCTATGATGTATTCGCGGCGTCCGCTTAGCACTACTTCGTCTCCCGGCTCTATCTGTATGTTCATGCTGACTTCCACCACAACTCCGGATTTGCGGAGGCGTTCCACAAATAGACGTTTGTCGTGCTGCCGGAAGTAGACTTCCAGGTCAATCACCCGCTTTCCATTCTTGAACCATTCGTTTTCGACCCGGTAGGCACGGAAAGTGACGGGGCGTGCCGCCGGCATGAATCCCGGTTCGTCAGCCAGAGAGCTGCCCATCTTCGCCTCCAGTTCCTTGCAGGCGGCTTTCACCTTTTCCAGCCCGCCTAGCATCTTGGGACCGATGGATGATAGGACCCATGCTGAGCCTGCCGTACCGAAAATGTAGGTGACGGCGTAGGATACGGGAATGATGTTGACGTAACTTTGTCGTTGGGCCTCGTCCAGTCCCATATTGGCCATGGTGTCTTCTGCCACTCCGATGACGGCGGAGATGGTTTGCGAACCGGCCAGCAGTCCGGCAGCTTCACCGGCATTGTAGCCCATCATCAGGGCCAGCAGCCAGGTCACTAACAGTACGGATACACACATCAGTACGGCAAAGCCTACTTGGGGTAATCCGTCCTTTTTCAGTCCGCGGAAGAACTGGGGACCCACTTTATAGCCCACGGCAAAAAGGAAAAGCAGAAAAAATACCGACTTTATCGGACCCGGTACGGCTATATTCAGTTGTCCTACCAGTACGCCTACAAGCAGTACACTGGTCACTGTGCCCAGCGTAAACTTACCGATACGCAGTTTCCCCAGCCAGAATCCCAGGAATATAGTGAGGAAAATGGCAAGTTCGGGGCGTTCCCTGAGCTGGTTGAAAATCCATTCCATAATCAAGTTGTTTAGGTTATATATTGGTTGTTCCGATGCTTTCTGGAGCGTCGTTTCGCTATACAACGGCTTTTAACGGGAAGTGTTTTATACAAAAGGAGTTTTTTAGAACATTTATTCCGTAAAACCGAACTTTAAGAAAAAGTTTTCTTCCGTACCTTTGCCATCCAAATTAGGTAAAACAAGGTATGAAGTTGTTTTTTAGGGTATTTCTGCTTATCCAGCTGGTTACTCTTCCATTGAGAGCACAATATATGGTGCAAGGCGTTGTCACCGATTCGTTGACGAAGGAGCCGTTGCCTTATACGTCAGTTTATCTGAAAGGAACTACGGAGGGAGGGATGACGGACAATAACGGCCGTTTTTCCTTCAAGACCTATCGCCCGGAGGCCACGCTGGTCATTTCGGCCGTGGGATATAATGAATATGTCCGGCTGATTCATCCTGCAAAGTCTTCTAAGTTCAATATTGCCCTTTCGCCAGCCACTTATGCACTGGATGAGGTGGTGGTGAAGCCGAAACGTGAACGGTATAAGAAAAAGGATAATCCCGCAGTGGAGTTTGTACGCAAGATGATAGAGCATCGGGATGACTACTCGCCCGACGAACGCGACTTCTGGAAACGTGACCGCTATGAAAAGATGACTTTTGCCATCAATAACTTCGACAGCTTGAAGCAACAGAAGTGGCTTTACCGTAAGTTCAAGTTTCTGACGGATTATGTCGATACCTCTGCCGTTACCGGCAGGCCGGTACTGGCCATCTCCAACCGTGAGTTACTTGCCACAGACTATTACCGCAAGTCTCCGCATAGCCGGAAACAGTGGGTCACCGCCCGCAGGCAGGCAGGAGTGGACGAGATGCTTTCCCAGCAGGGTATGGAGCAGGCTATCAGTGTCACCATGACCGATGTAGACCTTTATGAGAACAACATCACCTTGTTCACCAATAAGTTTGTCAGTCCGCTTTCCTCCCTTGGGCCGTCTTTCTACAAATATTATCTGATGGATACGCTTACCGTTGCCGGAAAGCCTTGTGTTGACTTGACATTTGTCCCTTTCAACTCCGAGTCGTTCGGTTTTACGGGACATTTATACGTCATGCTGGACAGTACCTATTTTGTAAAGCGTGCCGTCATGAACTTTCCTCAGAAAATAAATCTGAACTTTGTGGACTACATGAAGATTGAACAGAATTTTGACCGCGCGGAGGACGGTACGAGGCAGTTGCTCAATGAGAGTATCACTACGGAATTCAAGTTGGTGGACAATAGTGACGGTATTTATGCCAAGCGGGATGTGTATTACAGAAACTATCAGTATGAACCGGATGACAAGGCTCTGCAGGCTTTCCGAAAACCGGAAAAGGTGATTGAAGAGACATCGGCTTCCGGCTATTCGGAAGCATATTGGGATGCCAACCGCCAGGTGGAAGTCAGCAAGAAAGAGACTTCGGTGGACAAGATGATGGCCCAGTTGCGCAGCTATCCCGTTTATTTCTGGACGGAGAAAGTGTTGAAGGTGCTGTTCACGGGGTATATTCCCGCTCCGAAGGAAAAAGAACCTTTGTTCTATATCGGTATGATGAATACCACTATCAGCGGAAATACACTGGAAGGGGTGCGCTTGCGTGCCGGCGGTATGACGACGGCATGGCTCAATCCGCATTTGTTCGGCAGGGGCTATATGGCATACGGTTTTCGCGACCATCGTGTAAAGGGACTCGCCGAACTGGAATATTCTTTTCATAAGAAGAAGGAATATGCCAATGAATTTCCTATACATTCGTTGAAGCTCCGTTACTTGTCAGATGTCAATCAATATGGACAACACTATCTTTATACCAGTCAGGACAATGTTTTTCTTGCTTTGAAACGTCAGAAGGATGACCGTATCGGTTATCAGCGGAAGGCGGAACTGACTTATACCAATGAGTTCCATTCCGGTTTTTCCGTACAGATGACGACGCGTCTGCGTAAAGATGAATCATCCCATCTGATTCCTTTCGTCAAGCAGGATGACCGTAATACGTATGTAAAAAGTATTTCGACCAGTGAACTGGAATTGAAGCTGCGCTATGCTCCCAACGAGAAATTCTTCCAGACCCAATGGAACCGTTTCCCCGTTTCGCTGGATGCTCCGGTCTTTTCGCTTACACATACCATGGCTGCCAAAGGGGTACTGGGAGGAGACTATACCTATCACTATACGGAAGCGGGTTTTCAAAAGCGTTTCTGGTTCTCGGCATTCGGTTATACGGACGTTATCCTGAAGGCCGGGAAAGTATGGAACAAGGTTCCTTTCCCTTTGCTCGTCATTCCCAACGCGAACTTGTCCTATACCATACAGCCCGAGTCCTATTCACTGATGAATGCCATGGAATTCATGAACGATGAATACGCTTCCTGGGATGTGACCTATTACTTGAACGGCTGGCTCTTCAACCGTATTCCTTTGTTGAAAAAGTTGAAATGGCGTGAAGTGCTTTCCTGTCGCGGCTTGTATGGGAATTTGAGTGATAAGAATAATCCGGCTTTTCAGCAGGATTTGTTCCGTTTTCCTGCCGGCAGCACTACAATGGGGCATACGCCATACGTAGAGGCAGGTGTAGGTGTTGAAAATATTTTCAAAGTATTGCGTGTCGATTATGTATGGCGTTTGACTTACCGAAATTTACCAAATATCGACAAATCCGGGCTCAGAATCAGTCTACACATGACATTTTAACTTAAATCTTACTAATAGGACATTAAATCGGATAAAATGACTAATCCCAATTGAGTAAAATACCCTAAATTTGAGCAATTTTTTAAACTCTAAATAATACAATGGCAATGAAAGAAAACATTAAGCCGGCAACCGGACGCCTGGGCGTGCTGGTAGTCGGAGTAGGTGGTGCGGTTGCAACCACCATGATTACCGGTACATTAGCTGCTCGCAAGGGCTTGGCAAAAGCTATAGGCTCAATCACACAAATGGCTGCTATGCGCATGCAGGATGGCAAAGAGAAACTTATCAAAGACATAGTGCCTTTGGCTGATTTGAATGATATCATTTTCGGCGGTTGGGACATTTTCCCGGACAACGCCTACGAAGCTGCTATGTATGCCGAGGTTTTGAAAGAGAAAGACTTGAATTTGGTAAAAGACGAACTGCAAGCCATCAAGCCGATGCCTGCTGCATTCGACCACAATTTTGCAAAACGTTTGAACGGTACGCATATTAAGAAGGCTGCTACTCGCTGGGAAATGACAGAGCAGTTGCGTGAGGATATCCGTAACTTCAAGGCAGCCAATAACTGCGAGCGTATTGCTGTGCTGTGGGCTGCAAGTACCGAAATATATATTCCTCTGTCCAAGGAGCACGAATCTCTCGCTGCTTTGGAACAGGCAATGAAGGAAAACAATACTGAAGTAATCTCTCCGAGTATGTGCTATGCATACGCTGCCATTGCAGAAGGCGCTCCGTTTATTATGGGTGCTCCTAATCTGTGTGTGGATACTCCGGCTATGTGGGAATTCTCCAAGAAAATGAATGTGCCCATTTCCGGTAAGGACTTCAAGAGTGGCCAGACTTTGATGAAGACGGTGCTTGCTCCGATGTTCAAGACCCGTATGTTGGGTGTAAGCGGCTGGTTCTCTACGAATATTCTGGGTAACCGTGACGGCGAGGTACTTGACCAACCGGAGAACTTCAAGACAAAAGAGGTCAGCAAGCTGTCTGTTATCGACAATATCTTCGAACCGGAGAAATATCCTGACTTGTACGGTGATGTTTATCATAAGGTACGCATTAACTACTATCCTCCTCGTAAGGATAACAAGGAAGCATGGGACAACATCGATATTTTCGGCTGGATGGGCTATCCGATGGAAATCAAGGTTAACTTCCTGTGCCGTGACTCCATTCTTGCTGCTCCCATCGCGCTCGACTTGGTTATTTTCAGTGATTTGGCATTACGTGCAGGTATGTGCGGCATCCAGACGTGGCTGTCCTTCTTCTGCAAGAGCCCGATGCACGATTTCGAGCATGAGCCGGTACACGATTTGTTCCAGCAATGGCGCATGGTGAAAGAGACTCTCCGCAACATGGTGGGCGAAACTGCACCAAGTTATTTGGATTAAAAAAACAGTGATAAGGTGATAGAAATAAGGTGGTAAGGTGATAGAGTGATAGCACTTTACCACTTTATCACTTTTATTACTTTATTGCATTTATCACTTTACCGTTTTTATCGCATTTATCACCTCATTACTTTTTTGATGAAGAAACCCTCCCTCCTCCCAGTCATTATCGGTACGGGCTTTGGCTCGGGCTTTTCTCCTTTTGCACCCGGCACTGCGGGAGCTTTGCTGGCTACGCTTATCTGGTTCGGGTTGTCTTATCTGGTTTCAAGTGCCTGCCTTTTGTGGCTGACAGTAGCATTGATTTTGGTATTTACACTTGCCGGTATCTGGGCTGCTAACCGCCTGGAGGCATCTTGGGGCGAAGACCCTTCGCGCGTGGTGGTCGATGAAATGGTCGGTGTGTGGATTGCCTTGCTTGCGGCGCCCGCCGGACATGTATGGTATGCATTGGGAGCATTTGTCTTGTTCCGTTTGTTTGATATATTCAAGCCCTTGGGCATTCGCCGTATGGAAAGTCTGCCGGGTGGAATCGGGGTAATGATGGACGATATTCTGTCTGGAGTCTACGGATTTATAATTTTGATTGTGGCAAGATGGATAATCAGTTGAAATCAAATGGCAAAGGTGTGTCGTGGCGCCATTCTGTCTGGATCTTCTTCAAGGCCCAGATTTCTGCGCAATTCGCAAGCTTTGTCGATTTTCTGGTGACTATCCTTCTGGTAAAGGCTTTTGCTGTTTTTTATCTTTATGCCACATTCACGGGTTCCGTGGTAGGAGGCATTGTAAACTGTGCCATTAATTACGGATGGGTGTTCCATGCCGAAGACTGTAAGAAAACGCATGTTGCCGTGAAATATCTCTTTGTCTGGGGAGGCAGCATTATACTGAATACCTGGGGCACTTTTGCACTGACCGAGTGGCTTACGGGCATGACATGGGTCAATGGGCTGTTGGGATATTATATAGACAATGTATTTATTCTGTCAAAGATAATAGTAGCAGTGCTGGTAGCTTTTTTTTGGAACTACCATCTGCAACGTTTTTTCGTTTATCGTAATCACAATATAAAAGGCTTTCTGAAACATTATTTAGAGAACAAAAAAGACGAATATGAATTATAGAGATTGGTTGCAGCAGGTGATATACAAGATTATCAATCCTGTGGTGCATGGTATGATTAGAATTGGCATTACGCCTAACTTTATTACGACTACGGGGCTGGTGCTGAATATCGTGGCGGCTGCCTTGTTTGTGTATGCCGGGGTGTACAAGAGTGGTGAACTGGCCTATGTAGGCTGGGGAGGCGGTATTGTGCTCTTTGCCGGGTTGTTTGACATGATGGACGGACGTGTGGCACGCGTGGGTAAAATGAGTTCTACTTTCGGTGCGCTCTACGACTCAGTACTCGACCGTTACAGCGAGCTCGTGACATTGTTCGGCATCTTCTATTACCTGATGCTGCAAGGCTATTTGTGGGGCTCCATCATTACATTCATTGCGCTGATAGGTTCGCTGATGGTGAGTTACGTGCGTGCCCGTGCCGAAGGTTTGGGGCTGGAGTGTAAAGTGGGTTTCATGCAGCGCCCCGAACGCGTTGTGCTGACTGCCCTCGGTGCCATGTTCTGCGGTATCTTTGGTGATTGTACTTTATTCGACCCGATGCTGATACTAATTGTGCCTATGGCAGTGATTGCAATATTGGCGAATTTGACGGCATTTGCCCGCTTGGCGCATTGCTATAAACTACTGAAAGACAAGGAATGAAAAATAGTTTGTTTCCCTCTGTGAGAGAGGCGGTGCTGGTGATTGTCATCACAGCGTTTTTCCTGATTCTGACAGCGGTCTGTATCGGGCTTCGTCCGGAACATTTCCTGATGGCGGGTGTATTTTTGGTATTGTTCTTTGCCGGACAGACAACCCGTAAGTTGGCAGTGGCGCTGTTGCCGTTTTTCATATTCGGCATTTCGTATGACTGGATGCGCGTATATCCCAATTACCAGGTGAATCCCATTGATGTAAAAGGACTTTATGAGGCAGAAAAATCCCTTTTTGGCTTGTCTGTAGACGGTGCTGTCCTTATCCCTTGTGAGTATTTTGCTTTGAACCATTGTCCTGTTGCCGATTTCTTTGCCGGGATATTCTATCTCTGTTGGGTACCGGTTCCCATTGCATTCGGGTTGTGGCTCTATCTGAAGGGTGACCGTAAGGTATATCTTCGTTTTGCGATGGTGTTCCTGCTGGTTAATCTCATCGGTTTTGCCGGCTATTACATCCATCCCGCTGCTCCGCCCTGGTATGCCATGAATTATGGTTTCGAGCCGATACTCGACACTCCGGGCAATGTGGCCGGCTTAGGACGTTTTGACGAATTGCTGGGATGCTCCATCTTCAACTCCATTTACGGAAGGAATGCCAATGTATTTGCAGCAGTGCCCTCGCTCCATGCCGCCTATATGGTGGTGGCTTTGGCCTACGCGGTTATGGACCGCAGCAAAAAGTGGTTGATAGCGTTGTTTGCGGTGATTATGGTCGGTATCTGGTGGACGGCTGTCTATTCGGGACACCATTATCTGATTGATGTGATGCTGGGCATCTCTTGTGCATTGCTGGGTATTTTTGTTTTTGAGAAAGGACTGATGAAGTGGGGAGCGTTCGGACGCTTCTTTGAAAGATACAGTCGATACATTAAATAAGGTATACAATGAATAATTTTGTTTTTTATAGTCCTACAGAGTTTGTCTTTGGCAAGAATACTGAAGTGCAAGTCGGTGCATTGGCGCGTAAGTATGGTGCACAAAAAGTGATGATAGTATATGGAGGCGGTTCTGTTGTACGGAGTGGTCTGCTGGATAGAGTGAAGCAATACTTGCAGGAAGCCGGTGTGGCTTATTGCGAAATGGGAGGTGTCCAGCCCAATCCCATTGACGGTAAGGTGTACGAAGGTATTCAGCTTTGCCGTCGTGAGCAGGTGGATATGATGCTTCCTGTGGGAGGTGGTTCGGTCATAGATACGGCAAAGGCCATTGCTGCCGGAGCCCTCTATGATGGGGACTTCTGGGATTTCTTTATCGGTCGTGCCAAGGTGGAGAAAGCGTTGAAAGTAGCCGTGGTGCTGACTATCCCGGCTGCCGGAAGCGAGGGTTCGGGCAATACGGTAATTACCAAGACAGAGACACTCCAAAAACTGGGTCTCTGTGCCCCCGAGCATTTGCGTCCCGTATTTTCCATCATGAATCCTGAACTGACCTACACCCTCCCGGCTTATCAGACGGCTTGTGGCATTGCCGACATGATGGCCCACATCATGGAGCGTTACTTCACGAATACACCGGATGTGGAAATCAGCGACCGGCTTTGTGAAGGCACCTTGACAGCTATCATTAAAGAAGCTTACCGGGTGAAACAGCAACCGGACAACTATGCCGCGCGTGCCAACATTATGTGGTGCGGCACTGTGGCGCATAACGGAACTTGTGGGGTAGGGCGTGAGGAAGACTGGGCATCCCATGCACTGGAACATGAAATCAGTGCTATCTATAATGTAGCCCACGGTGCCGGCTTGGCTGTAATCTTCCCTGCCTGGATGGCTTTTATGGCAGAACATAATCCGGCAAAGATAGCCCAGTTTGCCCATCGTGTTTTTGATATACCCAAGTCCGAAGATTTGGAAGAGATGGCTTTGGCAGGTACTGCCCGACTGAAACACTTTTTCCGTTACATGGGCTTGCCGGTTAGCTTTAAGGAGTTGGGTATCGAGCATCCCGATATAGACCGTATGCTCGTCAGTCTGCGGCGCAATAAAGGCGAACTGCTTGGCAACTACGTGAAGCTGACCATGACTGATTGCAGGGAAATCTATCGTTTGGCTTTATAACGAAAGGCATGTTTGGGGAGAGCTCCCCCAAAGCAAGAGCTAAAAAAGACGGCGAAGATAAATACCCTTCGCCGTCTTTTTTATTTGATTTCGATTTCTTCCTTCATGTCTATCTCTTCCCCTTGCAGGTCGTAGAATACATATTCCAGGAATGCTAATTTCTGGTTTGGAATAATCTTGATACCGAATCCGTACTTCATCTGCCACTTCCGTTTCAAGGAGACGAGTCCCTGATTGACGTAGGCTGCGATGTACGGGTGGATGTGTAACGAGAATTTCTTTATCTTCAATTTGTTGACCAGGTAGTCAATCTTACTCTCTAAGGTGTCCGTAAAGAGGATGGACGATTTGATGGTGCCTTTACCGAAGCAGGTGGGGCAGGTTTCCGCATTCTTGGTGCGGTTACCGCTGTTCACGTCTACTACGTGAAGCGCCTCAGTATGCTCAATAATCAGGTAGGCACCACTTTTGTATGAAATGGTCTTGCCGAATGACGACTTGATTTGTTTGGTGATACCAAAATTGTCGTAAATGGGGAGTTGACCTTTGTACAGCTTCACAATTCCTGCCCGTTCAGGGGCGATGAGGGTTACGTAATCCTTGATTTCGTGGTACACAGCCTCGTTGTTCACGTGGATGTTTTCGAAGGAAGGATTGAACAAGTCGCGCAACAGTCCTACGGCACGGCTGGTTTCTTCGTAAATCAGTGTCGGAAATTTGGTGGCCTTCTGTACTTTTGTAATGGCATCTTCCCAATGTTTCAGTAATACTTTAAGCTCTCCGTCGAGCTCGGCAACACGTTTTCCTTCGGCCACGGTGCGGACGATGACGCCGAAGTTTTTCGGCTTGATACTCATCAACAGTTGCTTGAGGCGTGCGCGCTCTTCGCTCGATTTAATTTTTTGTGATACGGAAACCTTGTCATTGAAGGGAATCAGCACGAGGTATCTTCCGGCAAAGGAAAGTTCGGAAGTCAGTCGCGGCCCTTTGGTAGAGATAGGTTCCTTGACAATTTGCACCACTACTTCTTGTCCCACCTTGAGTGTGTTGGAAACCGTTCCGTCCTTTTCAAGGTCGGGAAGTATGGTTGCTTTGGTAATGGGATTCAGCTTCTTCTTGTCGCTTAAAGTTTGCTTTACGTACTTCTCTAACGAGTTAAATTGAGGACCCAGGTCCAGATAATGAAGAAAAGCGTCTTTCTCGTAACCCACGTCCACGAAGCAGGCATTCAGGCCGGGCATCAATTTCTTGACGCGTCCCAAATACATGTTGCCCACCGAAAAGGAGATGTTTCTTCCTTCGCTCTGGAGTTCCACCAGCTGCTTGTCTTCAAGCAGTGCAATGGATACCTCTTTGGGCTGTACGTCTACAACGAGTTCGCTTGTCACAATAATTGGCTTTTAAATGATTCAATTTACTACTTAAACAAAGAACAAACCCGCGAGACATTTTGCTTCACAAGTTTGTTCTTTATTTTGTCCTTCAGACTAAAAATTACTTTTTGCTTTTATGTCTGTTCTTTCTTAGTCTTTTTTTACGCTTGTGCGTAGACATTTTATGTC
>PPYF01612348.1_pt1 | contig 25717 bp, 41 predicted proteins | sample 1559871 | NCBI WGS metagenome assembly PPYF01 (sample SAMN08240021, study PRJNA423297) | Human gut metagenome, whole genome shotgun sequencing project. | reverse complement strand
CGAAAGGTGGTATTAGGGGAGCTTTATGTTTAGCAAGTTCTTTGTTTTGACCAGTATTGTTGTTTGGATTATGCCGGTGATGACTATCGCTGGCGCAATTTTCCGTAAGGACCTGTTAACCCGAAAAGAATGGATTTTTCTCGTTTTCTTTAGCATTGTCGGTGCATCCTACGTTTCTTATTCCAGCTGGCAGGACAGGAACATAGGCCTGGTGCCAATAGGGAAAGAATATTTATCTTGCCAGTTAAAATCGCGTAATGAACCCGACCCCGAAACTTTCAGGACTGTGACCCTTGATTGTGGCGGAGAAGAAAAAATGGCTAAAGAGGAATTGTATGATGCAGCTGTAAAAGCCGCCATAAAATACGGTTACGAGTAAATCATCAAGAACCACTTTTCTCCATTTTACCCCTCTGCAATTTAGTATTTCGTTCTATCCACCAGCACAGGCCCACGGTCCCGGTAAACCCGGAACCGGGACCGGGACCTGTGCCGTGAGACCACTTTAGACGGGTCACATCACTTCAAAGGGAAGCTGTCGCCGTCTCAGTCACCCGGTCTCAAAATTTTTACAGGCATTCAGCCTGCAAAAACTTTGAGCTGCGGCTTCCTTCTCCGCCCTTTTTCGTTCTGTTTTCCCCGTCTGCGTTTGTCTCACGGCACAGGTCAGGCCGCACACAATCCTAAATTGCAGGAGAATACGCTATGAATGCTTTTAATAATCTGTTTAACCGTCACTGTCAAAACACTCTGCTGGCTCGCGGATGGCCTGCCGATATGGAACTGAACTATTCATTAGCTTACTGCCAGGGAGATGGTGTGGCATTTTACGGCGTGCTGCATGACAAAGAAATATTGTCCTTATTGGCTGGTCTGGTGAAATATAATCATATCACTGCAAAACTGGCAGAAGAGGTTGCCGAAGTAATCAAAGACAGCGAAACAAAACTCATCCTTGAACGCAACGGTTTTGGGTACCGATATTCTCATGCAAATACCATCCGAGTCCTGTTAGAAAATTACCCGGAAGATATCGGATATGAAGATCGCTTTTATGACGTTCTGGATAGTATCCAGGGGAGCATTGAGGAGATATGTAGCACGCTTGAAAATGACGGTTATAAAATCCATGAAAATATGAGCCCTTCCTATGCAGGCGACCTTGTTATGTCACGTGCCACAGCTAATTTCGAAATCATTGTAACCGAAAGCGAAGAGGAATTTTGGGACACATCAGATGCCTGGGATGATGAATGTAAAGATTTATACATAGCTGATCTTCTTACCGGGAGATATGAACTGAAGAATCTTGAAATAATCGTGAGGGGAAGAACCACAGGAAAGGTATACGGACAACATTACGCCGAACTGGTTTCAATTAACAAAAATAGTCCGGTGCGACGTTGGTTTGACCGCGATTGGTTAAGGTTAGCATTTGAGGAAGCTCGGGTAAAAATTGAAGATAGCCGTAAGGAACTTACAAACATAAGGTTATAGTTTCTCCAATGAGGGGCTGCAGCAGTGCAGCCCCAACCTTTCAGGTGACCGTCCCAGGAGTAGTGCGATTCATGGTCCGGTGGGTTCAGAAAACATTGCCTGATAGCGTTTGCTGTCTTCTGCGCCCCTTGCTGTACGAAATCTAAGGCCCGAACCATAGCTTTCGTAGCTACGTTTATCCTTGAAAGAACCATTTTCTAACGACATCAAACCATCCACAAAAGCCCAATTTTTGGATTATCGTCCGGAAGCGATCGTGCTCAGGATCACGCGGATCCTTTTCTGGATCGTTAAGGGTAAAACCTTTCAGTTAGTTCAGCCTGCTAGTTAACTAGCCTCTCAGAGGCCCGTAATCGCCCTCAGAAGCCGTTTCTTAGAAAAATGGTACCTACCTACGTATAATATTTGCGACTAATCCTGGTGTGTTTGACGACCATTCTGCGCTGGATCCGATCATTACCACTGTTCGAGGTACCGAAACTCAACCACCAGCACTACCCTGCAGAGAGGCAACACCCACTGGTTTTGTTCTTATCATACTAATAAATAACGAATTATTAAACTGTATGACAGTGATCTACGTTATGTCTTCGGCATATTTGTTGTTGTTTATTCCGATCTGGGATCCAGCTTCGGTAAGAGTTAGGGGTCAAATCCCCTAAAAGGAGACAAATGCTGTGTTTGTAAACGATTTTGTGGGTCCAGCCACTTATCCCCGTTATCCACACCCTATAACCAATAATTGATCCCAATATGATCCTAGATCTAACCCATAAAAACCAAAAGGATCCCCGGCGATGTATCCAATTGAATTATATGAGAAAATCGACACTTTTGATTAACCGTCGTACGTGTTTTTGTTAATGTTCATATGGAGTTTCATTAATGCATGAATGATTTTAGTTAACAGTCGTATGCTGGATGATCTACAGTAATGGGATTCAACATTAACGGTCGTATGTTTAGGATAGGAATGACTGTGAACAAGAAAACGGAAAAAATTAACAATGAAATCAAAGAACAAGCCGCATTCTCATTCAATGTCGTAGGGGGTACGGGTAAAGTTACTAACTTTACCCCTGGTAACAATGGTACCGTTCAACCTGTTGCTTTGTTGAGGCTTGGGGTATTTGTCCCGGCCCCTCCGGGCGTAGCAAAGAAAAACCTCCCAGAGGGTTTGGTTACGATGGATGTGTCACGCGATTTACAGCATATGCAGATCGCATCCAGTGAAGGCTACAAAGAAATATCGCTATCCAGCCCTCGTCTTGATATGGGGACAGATTTCCGTGTATGGCTTGGTATAGTCCGTTCTTTACATGACCATGGCCATTACTCAGGAAGGATTAAGCTTCCTTTTAGCACCTTCCTTAAAAATTGTGGGTTTGACCCCTCGAGGTCGAATAAGCCCATGAAACAACGTATCGATGCCTCGATGATTAAACTGAAAATGGTCACTTTTCAGTTCCGCAATGAAGATTCAACCCTCACGACCGGCCTCATTAACTGGGCACGGTACAACATAAAAACCAATGAGATTGAGATAGAGGGAGATCCCCGGATTCAGGAGCTCTATCAGATTGACTATAAGGTTTATCTTCGCCTTAAGGCTCTTGATAACCTGCAAAGGAAAGAGTCCGCCCAGGCCTTGTATACCTACCTCGCCAGCCTACCTAAAGACCCCGCACCAATCTCAATGAAACGCTTTCGCGACCGTTTACGGCTAACGTCCCCAGTAGCCTCTCAGAACATGATCATTCGCCGTTCGTTGAAGGAGCTTGAGCAAATCGGTTACTTGCAATACAGAGAAGAGAAGATTGGTCGGTCAATAAAGTTCCACATACTTAAACGAAGTCCCTCGCTGGATGCCAAAAAGACCATCCTGGTCCCGGCTGCACATAACCCAGCTGATGACGATGCACTGATACATAAACTTAAAATGCTGAAGGCTGCAGGTTACTCAGAAACTGAGATTGCTGGCGTTCTGGATGCCCTCGATAAGTTGCAGAGGGAAGGAAAACCGGAATCCGAAGTCGAAGATGCCGATTTTGAGGAGCTTTAAGGTAGCAGCATTCAGGAAATCAGGCGTACAAAAGAGGGGGATGACTCTCTGGAAGAATAGTCCCCTTATCGAAAAGTAACTTTTATCGCTGTTGCTGCACTTTTAACTACACGTCCATTGTTGCCTCTCTACACGAAAACACAGTAACTATCTGATACTACAGCAAATAAACTTCATTCAAGACAAGTTCAATCAGAAACATTAACGGTCGTATGTTGTCATTCGTATCCGACCTCTCAAGCTCAAAACATTAACCGTCGTACGTTCCTATGGACGTGCAAAGCCCGCAGATTGTCACTTTAATCTGAAAGAATTAACGGTTGTACGTTCACAGTATCAGGGTAACCCCAGAAAGATATTGGCGTTTTACACTATAAAACAATTACTTAAGAGCTATTCAAGTAGGTTGGCATGGTTAGATAGCTGTTGTGCTCATCCTATGAAAAGTGAAAAGATTAACCGTCGTACGTATCACCATGCATTTTTACAGGGATGCGAACTTACCGTTAGTTGCGATGTTTGTTACCTCGTAAGCCATCGAGTGAGCCCAGATCAACGGGGCCTTATGTTGCATGCTAAGTGTCGATTATCGTAAAGCTACTCTCCGGTTTTACTTTCTGGTCACAACGCAACTTTGAGAAAGTTACTTTTATGCCGGAAAGTGTTCTATGCGTTGTGCGGTTCTGGTTCCAGGACAACGCTTGTATGCTCGTTCGTTCTAAGAGATCGCTTTGCCCAGGTAAATAACCAGGACGGAAAGTTACTTTTGTCGATAAACCCTGTTCGGAAATGGTTTCGCCAGGTGTAAGCAAGAGCCTATAGATGAAGAGAGGGACAGAGTGGAACGAAGGCAATTTTCTTTGTGCATCCGTTCGTACATCTGGCCTACTCTGACCTCCAGCACTTACGTAAGGTTTATCGCAATCAAAAGTAACTTTGTTAAACAACCTCACCAGATTTACTCCGGTAATCCGTTGCTAATCACAGGCAGGACAATTTTACAGAGTCAGCGAATCATTTTTCGTAACTAAGGAACGTTTTTTGGGGATGTAAACAAAAAAATGTCATTACATATCAATGCTGTATAAATAAACAGTGTGACAACATAACTGCGGCTGTTTTTTGACCGATGGGAGGGGTGGGGGGTACGAGGAAAAGAGGGCAGCGTCTAAGGCATAGTTTTGGTTTTGACCGTATGTCTCTAATGAGTCGCATAAAGTTTAAAAAGAGATGAGAAGACTACATCATAAATATGAAGCATATTCCTCTTAGAGATATCTGTGTTGTGGGGGGATGAGCTGTTGTTTATGACCATGCTGTACTCCCGTAAAAGTCACTTTTCCGCTTTTCTCACTGTTGTCGGTACACTAGTCATTTTTATACTTGCACCGGCACCCTACACATTTGTGCTGGTGGGCCATATCGAGACCAGAACAACATGATCAATCACTCACGCCTCAGTCACCCTCTGTAGCTCTTTCCGTAATTATTGGATGTTTATGATATATATAATGTTTTTTGGACGGAATTCTTAAATAGGGGCTTTACACAACGTTTCAATCTGTATAATTGTTCCTGCCAGACACGAATACAATAGGGGTTTTAACTGCATATGGGTGAACGTGGAAGTTGCCGAAGAAATCGAAGCCTACGCTGCTTGCCCTGCTATGAAAAAAACTGGCACCGTTTAAGGGCGGGTCTGGATCATAACGGATGGGGAGATGTATCAGTACTCGCAACTAAAGGTACAGGTTATATGTGTAAATGCAGGCAGTGCGGGCACGAATACATATCCTATTCCCTGGCTGCACGCCGCCAGTTTCAGTACCAGATAAACAGAAAATTCGCCGTATCCAGCATGCAGGAAAATAAATTTTATTCAAAAGACAATTTATCATCTTAAGCCAGAATCTCCACTGCATATCAGGATACACTTCAAGTATATGGTGGTTATGTATGGAAGAGTGAATTATGTTTCGGACAAGCAGAAGATATCTGGTTAGAAAGATAATCAAAAATTAAGGCAGGTCAGAGTAATGAAATCCTCTATTCCACCGATTCTGTATGGAAGAAATATATCCGATATTTCGGAGAAGCATTTTGCCCCCTGGTTCTGTCATGACGATCAATACCCTGCTTTGGTGCTGGCTTCAACGAAGATAGTTCCGGAGTCACCTTCCCAGGACTGGTTCCTTGGCGAAGAACAATGCGGAGGCCACAGTTGTAACCAGTTCCCGGCAGCGGTTTTACCATTGCAGATCATGCCTCAAAAACATGGGGTGCTGGAGAGCATTGCAGATGAGGCATTTGAGCCACGCTCGCTCGATTATTTTAACTGCGCGGGCGACGAGGAACAGAAGCGGGTACGGCTGAATTATCAGTCATACGTTATTTCTCTCGGGTTAACCTGCTCGGATGAAAATGCTCTCCTGTTGACACAGGCGCTATACCCCCTGGATGCGACTGACGCCAATCTCAGGGCCTTAACCACAGAACAGACCGATCTCAGAAGCCTTAATGTCACCACTGGGCTGGTCCTTTTTGTAGTGGGGGTGAACTTCCTGGCGCTGGCCTACTTTGCTGGTCGTTTTGGACTGAAAAAAAGGGCGTCTTCTAAAGACGAACCTCAGGAAGGCAAGACTACCGGTCAGTAAAGCATTACGTGTACTGGCCTGTTCCACTCTCTACATACAGGCCACTCAGTCAATTTACGGAAAACCATAAAAGGAAAACACCATGAGTAACATGACCGTGTCGTTTTACAGCAAAAAGCATCATGACACCGTAGCAAGCGCTATTAAGGCCCGTGCAACATCATCAATTGAGCTGCTCTGTTCTCCTACGCTGAATCAGCTTCTGGATCTGACAAATTCAATCTGCCAGTGCGCAGGTATTGAAAATCAGGTTGGCATTTTTGTTGCCGACTCAGACACTGACGAATCCGCTCCCGGTGAACAGGTATCTAATAACCATGCTGTCTGGCTATATAACCAGAAACGGCATAGTGCTGCCCGTGATGCGATAGTGAAGAAAGACATTACGGAAGTGAAGATTGATGAGCCGCTGACGCTTAATGAGCTTATGGCGATCATCGATGTGGTCAGCCGTTGTGCAGGTATTGATGATGACGTAGTCGGTATTGCCGAGCCGATGATGACGGTTATTGATACTGGACATTCCGGGCAATCTACAGCTCAGGAATTGATGCTGCATTAATAAAACTCACTCGCAAAAGTAACTTTTGCAAGGAGGTGTTTATGCTGTTTCGGAAACTGGTGTTGTTGGGAGGGGCCTGTACCTTACTTTTGGCCTATCACGGTGGTTATTGGCTTAGCGACTGGCCGTGGTTGTTTTATTATGCGTTGATCTCATGGTGGTTTGGATTTAGCTGGTATATTTTCATTACCCCTAAAGCAGCTTCTGTTCCGGGAAAGAATAAGAAAAAGGAAAAATCATTGCCTATCGTTAGTCAATCTCCGACTCACCGGTATAAACAGACTGATAGTGATGATTCTTCACTGATTTTACACAGCATTTATTACTCATCAATAAGCAACGTTCAGTCGGATAGTATCGTTAATAATGGAGCAGATTGTAGTTATTCGGACTCGACAGATTCAGGTTGCAGTGGGGGGGATTAAAAGTCATGGATAAATAATTACTATTTTTACAAAAAAGTTGATGAGGAGGAGATATGGTACACACAGGAATAACCGAACACGCCAGACTCAGACTTATGCAGCGATCTAGACTTCCTCTGCATGTGCTCACTGATATGATCGACAAAAGGGAATATGTTGATTTGGGTTCGAAACCCGGGATATTAAAAGAACACATTCTGATTTACAGTCGACTGGATGAGAGGTGGTACGTTCTAATCAGGGACATAATATCAGGATGTATCGTTACGGTGTTACCAGAAAACTTCCATGATTCTTCATTTATAAAAATTAAAGAATCAGATAAGAAATCTGCTTATGATCTAGCAAATAAAGTCAGTGCTCATGGTTCTGAATTTATTAGTATAAATCTATGTTATAATGATTTCGATGGTTATCGACATTCAAAGAAGATTTATTCGATACCACTTTCACAAATTGATGTATCGCAAGATACTTTTTTAAAGTCCAAATTTATCAAATTGCTTAAAAGACAGATTAGGGAAAACATTGCACGAGGGCTTTCATTTGATGAACAGATGATTGAACCTGGTTATACACCGCTCTTCCTGAACGTAAAGTTCAGCCCGGATACGTACAAAATACTCTATTTTTGAATGCAGGAGCATCTGAATGTCTGACAGAACGGTTTTTTTGAATTTCCTATCGCAAGATACGACCCCCTTTATTACTGAGGTTGAAATGCTTATTGGTGGAGTTCCACGAATCATGTATCCAGATGGCACGGAACAGTTTGCGGATGATGAAACCGATACACTCCTGATTTACTCCCCTCGACTGACCGAAATTGAACTTGAAGCTTTTTGCGAATTGAACATTGAGCATTACCGGACTTTTCACGATGCCAATGTAAAGCAACTGATCAGGGGAGACCGCGTACCATTAACACCATTCTGGGCAGAATAAACTTAGCTGCTGGGACTACAGCTTTTTTGGGGGGATCATGTATCTGCATCTTGTTCCAACGCTATACCACACCATTTCAAATAAATGCCGACTTGAATCAGTGACGATCCCGGAACTGGAGTTTGAGATTAAAGGTGATGCCCTTTCATGCGGAAGACCGTTTCCTAATAAACGGCTTACTGTGGGTATGCAAAAAAATCGTAAAGCCATGGTTGGCTTACTTCTTGAGTATGAAAAGAAAGTAAGTCATTTTACAACGCAATATAAATGGTACATAGGAGACATTGGTTTTGTTCAGCACAATATTAAAACTATAATGATGGATTCTGAATTTGACCTTATTTCACAATATATAGGCTTGAATATTGGTCTTGATGAATTTAAACCAAGGCTCCATCCTTCTTATCACAAAGTCGCTCCGGTTAAAATACAACCGATGATGGAATCATATCGAACCGGCGAAGAGGTTAATACTTTGCAGCATGATGTATGGGAGAATAATGTTTTATTGTCCAGAACGGAAACATTGCTTTTGAATACTTTGGAGTCTGACAGGCTTTCCAGATACAGTATTTTAACCGACAGGCTTCCCCAGCCAGACTCTGCAATTTGCATTTGAAAATTCTAAATGCAGCTCCGGTTTAGTTCCGGGGCTTTTTTTCAACAAAACATTCTTAACTATTCTTGCAAGTTCTGTTATAGGAATCCTGAAATACAATCAGAAAATGTATGGTGCTCTTTCAGGGAGTTTCTATGTCCATCGAAAATACATTGATTGATGAATTAAACACATCAGAGAACACAGGAGATATTATTCCTTCTGTACCTATTGATTTAATCATTGCTCAACGTACTGCTGGCATTGCGGCGTTTATGGAAGGTTTAGAGAAACTCAGAGAAGCAGAATTGTTGTTCGCAGCTGCTGCTGAAAAGGATTGGTTCTCAGGGCTGGATGAGATTGTGGCGTCAGGTAGGCGTTGCCGCAAAGAAAATGAAATAGAGGCTTTACGCCGCAGGGTGGCTCGTTGTGTTGATAGCAGTATCTGGACGCGCCTGATGACCCAGACAGGGATGTTTACGTTTATGAGTAGTGAGCAACATGATAAATGGAAGCCAGTACAGGGATTTTATCAACTTAAACAGTTATACGTTAAACGGTGTGTTTACCTGTGAGTGGTTCACTATTAAATCTTTCTGGAAAGGGTCCGCTCATGTGACGTTCACACGTCCAGACCTCGTTGACAAAATTAATGAGATTGTGGCCAGTAGATACCCTGATGCTTTACCATCCAGAGTATGACAATTAATTCTAACTTTATACCCGTGCACTACTATTTATAGAGGTAACATGACATGGCTATTGATATTAAAGAACGCTATACCACTGCTGTTATCAGCACAGCTCACATTTCTAAAGATGATGCAGTGTTATTAACTGAAGCCAGCTATAATCCTCGTTCTGAAAGTGGTCGTAACTGGATTCATGCAAATGAATATGGTTACATTATTCGGATAACTTGTGATAATCAGGAATGGAAACAACATTTACGTGATGATGGTATCTCCTGGCCTACAATCGAAAATATCGAAAAAGTACTTAACGCAGGGTTCGAATGTGTTCACTTTGATCGTGACGCAGATATTGTGGATGAACTTATTGCGTGGGACTGGTAACAATTCTTTACCAGGACCTAACAACCTGTCGTGGCGGTGCCTATATATAAGACGTAAAGCAGAAAATCAAGGAGTCGCAAATGGGCATAGAAAACGGAAATAGTTCGGTACAGCAAGATGTTCCTGCAACCGACAATGACGTTCGACATGAAGTGATTGTCACCGGCTGTGTGACAAAATATGGCAGAGGGATTCATTTCTGTAATGATGAGCTCCTAAGTGGTGCTAATCATAATCTCTGGTTCCCGTTGAGCTCTGAGGAAGACTGGTTTTCTGGCATTGAGCGCGTGCTGATGATGAATGGACTGGCGGAGAATGTCGTCAAACTTAGCCCTCTTAATGACGGGAAAGATTATCATGACTGGAAAGTGACGTATAACCGCCGGAACGTCTGACTACCTGGAAAGTAACTTTTTACCTTTTTATAACTGTGTGCGGGTTCAATAGCGCTATTAAGCGGGACGCATTTTTTTTGAAATAACATTGTTAATATCATGAATGCCGAGGGAGTTTTAATGTTTAACCAAACTGAAAAGTCTATTGCCCAGATTGCGGAATATATTCCCCGTGCCTGTCGTGATATGAAGTTAAAAGAAGCCAAGGCACGGCTTGCAACAAAAATCGCACTTTATATTACTGATGGCAGTGATGCCGAGGTGCTTAATGCAACCTTCGCTCGTGCACTTAACAGCCACACCCGGGAGGCGTTCTTTTCAAACGTATCTGCATCTATTTATTATAAGGATCCATCATTACAATCAAAGTAAACATAATCACATAATTAATGTCATGCTTTATTACATTGCTGCTAAGTGCTCCAGTGATTATGAATTAATGATAAATAGGGTGTTTAGAGGGGTTGACTGGAAGTTCTAAGTTGCTATCCTGGTGATTAATGAGAATAAAATTTACTGGTAACGGAGGCTAATAAATGGCCACTCACATTCGTAATTTTGGCTGGAACCGGGTAAAGCTTTCGACGCTCACATACGACCAGTTAGAACAACTAAAAAAGAAAGTTGAAGAAGAACACGCCTGTAATAATGGGATCTTCCTTTATGACAAGGCAGGGTTGAAAAAACTGGATGCTTTGAGCTGGGCTGTATATCACAAAATGAAAGCAGACAAAAAGTCCGGCCAGGTAAGTTAATTTGTCTGTCATAAAACTACATCCACTTCTTGCCGGACATAGCCTGAAAATTTCTGCAAATCTAGTGTGAAGTTCTTTTTGAGGAAGCGTTGTATGAAATTTTCCAGATTCTTTGAGCTGATAACTGCCATATGGGCAAACAAAATCAACCAGCGCCGCGATCCTGAAGTCACGATCATCATCCACTCTCCGGGAAGTGTCGGAGTTACTCCATCAGTAGAAGTCGAGTCCATCGAGGCCGGGTTCGACTGGAGTGCCGGTCAGGTGTTGATTTACCCGGCACAGCCATTGACCACGCTTACGCCAGACCAGGTAGCAGACATAACCACCAGCGTGCGCAAAGGCCAGTCCTGGCATGCCTATGAGGCTTACAAGAAGCATAAAGCCGAAATAGCTACCGCCGCGACTGAGTATTCGAAAGTAGCAGGACAACGTGATGAATTATTGATAGCCCTTGAAGCCCTTTCTGCTGCTTGCGACACCGGCGAACGTGACCGGGATGGAAAGCAAAGCGGAGTAGTTATTCCTGACAAACATGCTGTATGGGCTGCGCGTGAAGCCATCGCCCGCGTCAAAGGTGGTATAGTATGAAAACTGATATCACCGCACTGCCACCCAAAATCAACAATGGCGTACTCCGGCGATTAAATGCTCAGCGCGGGCAAAGAAATGGCAGAGGCGGAAGATATAAGCGTTTCCCATCAGTTCAAAATATAAACGATTGGGTCGTGGAACGTTTGATTTCAGAAATTATCGCAGAGAGCAGAGATGACTGATTTCACCGAACTGACACAGTCAGAAATAAACGGTGCTTTGTCTCAGCTAAAGCAACTCAGCGAGTACCCCACACCCGTCACTCAATTCGCACGGATTTTTCCCAATATATTTTAAATATGGTGGGGGCAAAGAAGAAGGCTAATTCAGTAATGAGTGCGGTCGTAACCGCAACTCGCTTCCGGAGAGTCAGACCCTTCGATGGAGATGAGTAATGGCTAAGCGCGATTTTTACCCAACTGGTGCGACATGCTGGCAGGGCGGGAGTTGCACACGCAGGGGGATCACACATCGTCATCGTTATGTCACTGGTGGGGATGGACGAAAATTCGAATCGTGCCCCTACACTGACGACTGGTACGCACTCGGCGACACGATTGACACCTTTGGAAATCCATACCGGTATAGAATTACTGGTGAGAAGGCCAGAGTTCTTACTCAGTTCTGCATAGACAATTTAAAACATGAGAAATCTGACAATGACAAAATATAACGAGCTTGACTCAAAAATACTGACTAAAATTAGCGGGCATCCAACGCCATTTTCCAGTCTGTACGTCAAAGATGTTGCAGAAGAATGTATCCGACTTGCAACGGAGGAGAATAAACCTGAACCTTTTCGCATTCTCGATCGCCGACTCCAGGCGCTACGTAAAGCTGGTGTAATCCGCAGCACAACTAAGGGATGGGTGAGGGCTAAATCATGACAACAGAAACCTTAAGCAGAGAGTGGTTACAGCATCAAATTTCAGCAATTGAAGGCGCTGGCATCACTGACAGCAACACATTGGCTGCTTTCAAGCTGGCGCTGGCCGCGATGAGTAGCAAGCCGGTAGTGGCGGATGAGGTCGAGCATGTTGCCGCTGTATTAGAGCTTATCGGTAGCTTTGAGGCTACTGATATTGATAGCGACACAGTAGATTTACGTTTTGAGATCGCTGATGTCGACACTGGCTCTGACGTATCCATTACTGAATATGCCGCACGCGGTTCCGCCATTATCCGCATGCTGACTGGCATCTCATCGGAATTACCAGATGGTTACGTTCTGGAGGCGCTGAAGAACACGCAAACCGAGAATGAACTGGCACGAGGCCAGTTATTCATAGCCCAGCGAACGCTATTAAATCAGCAGCGAAAGATTGCAGAGCTGGAGTCCCGCACCGTGCAGCTGCCGAAACCTAAAGATTCTGACCCGGGTTGGAAAATTGATCCAGAATTTATCAGCAAAGTTCAGAACGCAATAGGGTACGATGACCAATGCGAATGTTGGGAGGGTACACCGTCCATGGAGGTAGTAGAGGCCGTTTTGCTGGCCGCCGCTGGCATCAAGATGGAGGTTGAATAGATGGCATTCATATCTCAACTGGGAACAATACCAAAGCGTAGCGGAAGAGTGCCAGGTTCTAAGTTCGTTTCGTTTAGAAAGACAAAATCTGGTGCTACTGGTGGGCTTATTACTAAGGACACTGGACTGCGCGGAACCAAAATAGACATTCAGATTGATGAGGATAATAAAACTATCCGTCTTGGCGAGTACGAGAACGGAGTGACGGTAACTCAAAGACAGGGCGTATTCAGTTGCTCGGTTAGCGTATTTAATGCAGTGGGAAAGTGCCGAATATCCCTGACTGATGGCGGGGACGGGTGGTGGTACGGAAGTTATAAATAAGTAGGCAGCTAACCACTATTATCCGGTTTATAACAAAAACCAGGTTCTCCCCCTGCTGGAATCACTTGGACTTAGATTTTTTAGGCGGATGCATGAGTAGAGACGAAAATATTCAGGCTGTATTTGATCTAAAAGCTGGTTATACACTTGGGCTCGCCGACATCGAGATTCTTAAGAGAGTGGCCCGCATGGCGCTGGCTGCAATGGACGGCGAGCCGGTAGTGTTTACCGACGAACGAAACCTTCATCATATTGCCATGGGCCGAGAAACCTCTCTGATTTGGGGTAAGCAGAACTCAGAGACAGGGGATATACCGCTCTATCGGCACGCGAAGCTAGTGCAGGATGCATTGATACAAGCTGTAGCATTTTATGAGCAGGTTAAGCGTGAAAATCCGCCAGTAGAAACGGGAGCTTATAAAGATGCCGTTGAGTGGGTACTGCGAGAAGCCTGCCGGGCTGTCATAAAGGATGAATGATGTCACAGGCAGTCAGATAGAAAGTTACTTTCCTACTCTCTGTTAGAGAGAACCCCGCATAAGCGGGGAGGTATTCGTCGATAATGAAGATCTTCATACTCACCTTTTTGTAGTCATCATACTGATCGCGAAACTATATTATTCTTCGCTCATTATTTCCCAGTGTTATGGACATTCCTTATTTGCTTTCCTGGAACCTGCAAATAGGGGCTTGCACATGAGTTCCAAAGTAGTATCCTGGGTTTAAAGAAAAAGGATATTAACCGAGACAATCGCTCATGAATGATTCCACCGTTGTAAAAGAATATAGAAGAGCAAAGTTACGAGCTGCTGCTAGTGCAATCGAGTTGGCCATCACCGCAATGGAAGATTTAATTAACGACTACGACCGCGAACATACCAAGTTTAGCGGATGTCATCCGAGGCAGGGTCATGCAAGTACGTTGCGGCAGATGCAGCAAATTCACAAGGCATTGAAACGGGGGCGAACATGACGGATATCACCGCACTGGTAGTATCCGGGTTCTGACGTCATTGTATTTTATAAAGCAGGAAACTTAATAATGGAGATATGATCATGAGTAATGTATCTGTACCAAAAATTCCTCTATCAAATTTTGAGTGCGTTCATTGCGGTCGCATTTATCATGACGCAGACCTTTGTTCTTCAGACGATTGCCCTGGTAATGACATAGCTATGCCAGAACTTCTGAACCACTGGACAGTGGATGAAGTAGCTGAATGTCTCGATGGGGTGGGGCAAGAACTTTACAGAAAATTATGGTCATATATTGAAGCAACAACTGATGGCGAAGCGCCACTGGCTAAAGTTGCATGGGGTGATTTAACTCGTGAGCATAAGATTGAACTGGTCCATGCCATCCAGCAAGAGTTTCCTGACGACGATATTTAATTTTCCCACCAGCGATAATGAAGCTTTCATTTTATCTCATTCCGAAAAAGCAGGTCGAAGGCCTGCTTAATAAAAAATGCTTTTATCATCCGAGGTTTTTTTCGAGTGTTTGCCTTGATTTTTAAAATTATCCACTTAAGTTAATACTTCCTCCACACTACAAAGCTTCGCATTTAGTCAACCAACTTTACAGAAGGTTGCCACCTTATAAATCCAGAAAGTTACTTTATAAATGATAAGATAATAGGAGTTGCAGGAACGTTTTAATATGATAACCTGGTTTACAGTGACATGTTTCTACTTTTCTAGGTCGCACGTTCTCATACGGAATATAACCATGAACAATTCATTTGAGTGCAGCAAGAGAACCGATATCACCGAACAACCGCAGAGCCATGATCTACTCATCGCAAACGGAAATGAAACGGCCAATTTGCTACGCCACCTGGCAAATAACGAGATCGACTCCGACTATTTTGCAGTTGTCTCGGAATGCGAAAGCTACGGGCAAGAAACTGACGCAGAGCTATCAATCACGGCGTTTGCCCTTCGTGCCGCTGGTTACGTTGATGCGCTGGTAGAGTCACTGGAGAAGGCCCTGCAGCGTATTGCTGAGCTGGATAAAGACTGCAGAGTATACGAAAATAACGTAAAAAATCTTCTTGAACGTGCCGGTTCAGCAGAGTCCTCGTGCGCAGAGGCTGCTCGGATTCTTCAAAGTGGTGAGCGCATGGCATTAACTCGCGCCATCACTATTCTGCTGGCAAATGGCATGAAGGTGGAGGCTGAGCCAGTGGCGGTATGCACTGTAAAGGGCGGTCAAATGTGCCCTGATGGTGTGCACGAACTTTTCGCCGCCCCTCAGCCAACGCTGGTAGTGCCGGAAGAAGCTACTCCGGACAGTATCGAGATTCTTGCCAGCGCCAGGCGTCGTGTCCACGCTGTATTCCAGTGGGATGAAGACCAGCGAAATGCGGCCGCTGATTCCTGGAACGCTTTCCGGGCCGCTATGCTCCAGGCAGTCAACTCTCCGGTAATTGGCATTGACCAGGCAACAGGTGCTGACAGAACAGTGGAAGTTCGCTACGTAGCACCTCCTGGTTACGTGATGTTACCGAAGGAACCGACAAAAGAGATGATTGATGCCGGGTGGCTGCACTACATGGCCACCAAGAACCCTTCATCAAAAGGCACATACAAAGCCATGCTCGCAGCCGCCCCACAGGAGGTGAAATGATGCCCTCCATTGAAGAAATGGGCAAGCGAGCAGCACTGCTAAAATGGAAGCGCCAGTTTGGGCCATTCGAAAAATGCCCTGAGTGTTACGGCCTTCTATCCGGTTGTATGTTATGCGGTGGTAACGGCAGGGTGATTCAGGAAGATATTGATGCCTGGAATAACCCTATTTCGAAGATGAGGCGACAGATATGACCGCACATCACTCTTTTCGTTGTATGAAATGGTATATACAGTGGGATAGAGTTTAGCTCCTGTCAACTCTCTATTCTCGTGACGCGTAGTGTATAGTTCACTTATCAAGTGGAGTAATAACAAAGCAAACGGTAGTGCTGGTATGTTTTTTGTGCGCGTATGATAGCACTAGCGTCGCAATCAGGAAAAAGTTACTTTTATTACTAATTTTGGTCATCGCCTGTAGGTTGAAGATAATTCAATAATCTCAACATTGGGCGAGAACAACAGATTGTACATAAATCTTAGAGGATATATAAAAATGAGCAATTTACTTGAAAAAGCTTTAATGGAACTTTCTGACGGCTCGCGAGAGAAAATGACAGACTTAACTAGTATAACCAAGCGCATGACAGATTTAGCTAGTATAATAACCAAGCGCATGACTCCTTGCCCCAACTGCCGTGTCTTACTTCCTCCTGATGCTACACAGCATGTTTGTGTTATGGAGGTTATTACCTTTGAGTAGAGTCGGAAATATATAATTATTGAGAATAATAATTCTGGCTTCTTTTTTGGTTCTAAAAAGTATCAGTATCTCAAGGATTTAAGATGAAGCTTACTAACGCACAGATCTACACACTGCGGCGATTATCCGGTGGGAGTAAATATCAACTCCGTGGTGACGGAAAAAAGGCGCGGGAATGCAGGCCAGGATCAGGGATATTCACCGATGATATTTCTGCACCATCTATTCCTGTCCTGTTTCGTCTCGGGCTGGTGGACTATGTACATAAGGGGGGGAGAGAACACGCCTTGTTTTATGCGGTCACGCTTACCGACACGGGGAAACAAGCCGCTGCCACCATGAATATCAAGGATTGATATTCCACAATGAATTTGTAAGCAGTAAGGAAAAACAGAGAGTCTTGAATGTTTAGGTGGAAGATGAAAGTCACTGTAAAATCAATGAAAGTATTACTTGCCAGCACCGGAAAAAAAATGAAGTTAACGGGCAGTAATAAAAACGGGGACCGCTTCTATGTTGTGACAGGGTGGAGCGGTGAATACACCATTCGGGGCATCGCCTGGCAACTGGGATTGGTGTGATCAGGACTGATGCACTATTGCCATCATTAACAACCATCAAACGGGAGAACTGTAAATGGACCAGGATGACGTTTTATCAAAAATATCCAGTGAAAATACAACAGCTCATGAGCTGTTAAGCGAAGCTATGCCAAACGCAGCCTCTCGATTCTACCGGACCGCAAAAAACCTCTCCCGACTTCTGGACGAGGTCCGCGAGCACTTCCCGGATGCTTCGTATTATGCGGCGTCTGGAAGTTTAAGCCTGCTGCTTGGGGAAAGTCATAATAAACATGACCAGCCCCAGCAGGAGTTACTAGCTCATGCGGCACCGGACCTAAGAGTGGAGGGCGGAGACTGGTAATATTTGCCGGTGAAGGCTGACTACCCTGTTGAGCATTATTTATCTTGAATTGATAATGTTGACAGGTACAAAAATCAGGAATAGAAAAACTTCTGAAACAGGTTGAATAAACAATCAACATTCAGGGAAAGGCTGTATATTCGTAAGAGCTGAATGTGCAGCATTACCCAGTTTTTTTGACTTATGATGGTTTTTAATTAACACTTTTATCACCTCCAAGATTTTCACAGCTTTTAATTATCATCCAGAAATTGCAATCTCTCCCAAAAAATCTCTTTCTTTTTCCTGACATTAAAAATTGGGTCTTGAACAAGCGTAATAAAATAGTATTCTGGTAGTATCAACCACCTGCTTTGTATTTCATTTGCTAGTTAGGTTTTCTTTTTTTTTGATTAAATTCCACTTGGGTTTTTATAGGTTTTAGTCTGTGTGCATGCTCACCGGAGGCTTATTATGAAACAGAATTTAAATCACCTGAAACCGGGTCTCTATGCTGTCTGGTATTTCGATTGCTGGGATGTTGATGGTGATCTGTATTATACCCTCGCGACCCAGGACGCCAACCAACTCTTGCGTGAAGAGGGAACAGGCCTCGATATGTTGCGACACCAAGGCGATACATTTTTAAAAGCTTGGGCGCTGGATGATGCCTCAAATCTGCTGGCACAGAGCAACAATAACCTCCAGCTCACCCAGCAAAGTCTAAAACCGGGCCTCTATGCAATCCACTATTTCGACAACGGGGATCCTGGCAACGAACCGACGCATATCCTAGTGACACTGGATGATAATCAGAAATGGTACAACCATGAAAATGGACGGGAAATGTTTATGTCTGAAGGCGATATGGTGTTAAAAGCCTGGGCACTGGATGATGCCTCAAATCTGCTGGCTAAGACGGTTGACCCCAGCCAGCTGGTGGACATCATTCAAAAAAATGAGATTCAACAACGCTTTCTAGCAGACCTGGATATTTAAAGGCAAAACGATGCGATTAGCTTTAACCTTCGGCGTAGTGATCGAAAATAACTGGAGCACACTATGAGCCACGAAAGTAACAAAGCCCTACTCAATATAGAGACCCACACTCTTCCGGATGATTATCCCTTTTCAGTCGATGAACTGGACCGGATAATCGCTGGCGAAGTGGTTTCACCCCATCAGGCAGCAATAATGGCCCGAGAGTTAAAAAAACGACGTCAGGCCGAAACTTCTACGCCAGTTGAGGATGATTACCTGGCGAACATGCTCTGGTATGCGGAAGAATCGGTTTGTCACCCCGACCCAAATTATCAATGCGAGTTTGGCCGTCTGGCTGCGCCTGGTGTTATTGCCGCCGTTATCCGCGAACTCCTGCAGCATCGCGGGTTTGCGAAAAATAATAGGCCGGTGGTATACACATCCCGCACTGAGCTTCAGTGCGAAGATGGTTTTGGGGAAATCTGGCCTGAACCCATATTAGACGGTTCTGATATAGCACTCTATCTCTATGCCTCTCCATCTCCTGAACGCGACCAGATCCGCCGTGACCACGCCGAGTGGTCTCAGGATACATTCGGCGATGTTGGCCCGACTGGCCCGCTGAAGCATCTCAGTCTCGAGGCGCTGGAAACCGCAGAAGCGCCCGGTAACTATGCTGAATGGGCTGATATGCAATTTTTACTCTGGGATGCCCAACGCCGAGCCGGTATCACTGACGAGCAGATTACCCGGGCGATGATCGAAAAGCTGAAAGTGAACAAATCCCGGAACTGGCCTGACCCTGAAGATGGAGAACCACGCTTTCATATTCACACACCGGCGGAATAGACTTCGTAAAAGCGAAGAGCATGCTGGACTGTTTCCCTCCCTGCCAGTAAAAAATATGGACCAATTAACCGCTAACATTTCAATCAAAAGAAAACTGTTTTCAGGATGTTTTATCTGGCCGGTCTACATAATGCTTCAGAAATTATGAATTATACCGGCCGCTCCCGGTGTGATTAATATTAATTACGGTACTTGCGCTATCTGTTTTATTTAATATACTTATCGCGATGCGGATATTTAAAAAGAGGGAAAGGTATGAAACCTTATGGCTTGTCTTATTCTGTAACTGGTTGCACCTGTGGATTATGTCGTTCCAGGGGATACCGTAAAAATAATGCCTACAGTAGTGTACTGCGTGCCGATAAACATCGCGCACGTCAGGCAGCAAAACGTGACATTAAAAACCTTATTCTTGAATCGTCAAAATCATTCATTAATTAAGGCTAAATCATGGTAACGGAAAAGGAGTTGATTGAATTTGACCTTCTCAGAAAGGTCGGCAGTCGCTGGAAATACCGTTATTCCATCGGCGCAAATTATCTCTTTGCCAGCAGTAAAGAAAGTGCTGTCGAACAAGCAACACAAGCATTCAGGAAAGCTCGGCCAAGTGAGCTTTTAACCCGTGACGAACGGTATGAGAAAGCAAATCAGGAGGAAATCAGGTTGTCAGACGTTCGCTGGAAACACCTCAGCCTCGACGATTTGTACGCGCTCCTGAACCGGATGAATGGCGATAAGACAACGCTACAGGACGCATCCTCCCGCGAGTTCACAGGAAATGGTGGACGCCGTACATCAGCTGCCGTGGCTGCTCAGGGAGCCCGTGATACGGCCATCATGTGCGGATGTCTTGAACGTTACATTGTGTGGCGGCGGCGAAATACACATTTCAGCGACTGATATTCCTGCAAAAGTAGCCGGTTTGTGGTAATTTCCGGTAAGTAACGCTCCGACACTACAGGACTGAAAATGGGAACTCTTTTTTACGATCTCCCTGTTACGGACGGTAAATCCGGATCGTGGACATTGGATACATTCACCATCTCTCAGGAGAAAGCGCATATGCTCTCTCTCAGGGCCGACGTAACAGGCAATCAGAATGAATACATTCCACCTGGTAAGTATCGTCGTCTCTCAAATAATGGCGAAGTCGTCATGTCCAATACACCGATGGAAATTAACACGTGCATGGAATTTATTGAGCGGGCAACGGGGCGCGTGCTTATCAACGGGCTTGGACTGGGGATGGTTCTCCATGTCATTTTGCAAAAAAAGGATGTGACCCACGTAACCGTTATTGAAAAAGAGCAAGACGTTATCAACCTTGTCGCTCCGGCCTTTATAGATGATAAGCGTGTGGACATTATCTGTGCAGATGCCATGACGTACCAACCACCCGCAGGGGTTACTTATGATGTATGCTGGCATGATATATGGACGTATTTTTCAGCGGAAAATCTTCAAGAGATGGAGAACCTTGAGAGAAAGTACCTTTTTCTTTGCAAGTGGCAGGCATCCTGGGGAATGCAGGAATGCTTAAATGCATTTATCAATTCCAGGAATCAATCTGACGCCTGAATATTTGAATGCATATTGTTAGTGCCGCATAAACAGTGGCTTAAAATATAATGACAAGCATGATAGCAGAGCTCCTTAAAATAACCGGCTTGCTGTTTCTTTCCAATAATATTACCCCGTTGTTTATTTAAGTGGTGAATTTTCAGGTTGCAATTAATTAACTTTTCTGATTGCAAAGGGTTGCTTTTTTGAGTTGAAAATGTATCCTGGTTCTGCGGCATGAATTCTTCATAATTTAGAATGTCTGTCTTCACCCCTGTTATTATTTTTTTGGCCGGAGCTAAATATGAACATTCAGGATTCTTTAGAAATTCTTCTTCGCTGGCTCGAAGATAATGTTGAAATGGAAACCGATATTTTATTTTCCGATAACGTAGATTCCACTGCCATGATACCCGCCGTTCAGGCAGCTATCGCGTTAGCGGAAAATGCAAAACACGGCACCGCTAATGCCGATGAGCCAGTATCTGTCCTCGATAACGACTGTCTGACAACCAGTGGGATAGACGACCAGGGCAACAGCATTGATGGAGGCAAAGCATTACAGATAGCCGATCACGAGCGCAAGTTAGTGGCGGTTACCCATGGACAGGTCATTAAAGAAGCTCTGAACGCCACCTCTGACTTTCTGGATACGGATTGCGTCATGGACCGCCTCGGGATATCGTACGAGGACGCTGAGCTTCGTTCTTCCGGCGCGATGGAACTGCATAATGCGCTTATCGAGTGGTCTAAAGATTGAGTTTGCACTCAGCAAAAGTAACTTTTTAAAGATAGTAAAAAGGTTGAAATAGGCGGTCTAATGAAAATTAATGAACAATTACTAAGCGCACTGCTTGCGGCTCTTGAGTGGATTGATGCCGTTCCTTCCGATACGGTTTTGCCCGCAATGCCAGGATTTGACCGCGATGAAGTGAACGAGTTGATCGCAAACGCTCGCAAAGAGCTGCAAACAGAGACGAACTAAACAGGGGCGCTGGTCTTCTCATAGCAGGACAGGATACCTGTACCTGCTATGTATCCGGCAGCGTGAAACAGCACAGCACCTGAAAAGTAACTTTTTAAAACCCGGAACATTTGTCTATCTGCGTACGGGGATCAACATGACGGGCTGAGCGTCTATGATTTGCACAATCAGATAAAAATATTCTTCCTTCCACCCGCAAGCTTTGCCTCCTTCCCCGAACGCAGGTTTTATCAAAAAGTAACTTTTGAAAGAGTGGGCTCAGCACTGAAAAAAGTTACTTTTCTGTCCTGAGAAGCGTGTTCAAGTGTCGTTATCACCCTCAAAAAAGTAACTTTTGACGATTTATGTCCTAAAAATCAATGAGACATGCATCGTCTGTAATCACCTTCACTGTTCGTATCTCCTTCAAAATTATCCAAAAATTATGATCCTCGGCATACCACTGAAAAAATTTTCTTCACATAAACACCGAAATCCGGCTCCTGGAGCCCTTGCCACAGATGAATCATGTGTAAAATTTTTGCCGTGAACAAAAAAAAAGTAACTTTTTTCACGCCAAAGTGAAAAAAGGGGCTTGATGGAGCGTTTTGAGAATGTATCCTGGGTCTAACAACGGCAATGACCGTTTACCCACATACAACAGGAAGAGGAAAATTCAATGACTACTGCAACTATGGCAACTCCAGCTAAAGCCAAAAACGAAAATGTTTCTCTGCGTACCTTCTTAGAAAAAAATGGTATCGGTGGTCGTCTGGGCAATGGTCTTGTTATGGACCCGACGCATCTGAACATCATCCCTGGCTTTAACACACGTACCGCTGGCCTGGGTGAGGCTTACTGGGAACTCCCGGAAGTTAAGGACCACCTGGCGCGTCTGGCTCAGCAATATGCCGATAGCCCTCTGGAAATGGCCCCTATGGTTGTCCAGGTTCGTGATGGTCAGGTTGTCATTCGTCAGGGACACTGCCGTCACCGTGCAATTCCACTGGCTAATAAAATTCGCGCAGAACGGGGTGAGGGCCCGGTTGATAAAATTCGTGTTGACGAATTCCGTGGCTCTGACAGTAAAGCAGAACTTTTTAATCTTAAAGGAAACGATCAACTTCCGGTCTCGATCGTTGCTCAGGCTGAGTCCATGTATCGCATGCACAACAGCGCAGAAGAGCCTATGAGCATCGAAGAGCTGGCCGCAGACCGTAAAGTCTCCGTAACCCATGTCCGTAAATTGCTCAAAGTTCACACCGCCCCGGAGGCGTTAAAAGGTCTGATCGTTAAAGGTGTAGTAGCATACTACGCAGCACTCGACGTGATGGAGAAATACCCGGATAACTGTGTCGCTATCATTCAGGAAGCGTTTGATAAGTTTGGCAAAGCTACCGACAAAACCATTGGTCAGGTCCTTCTTGCTAAGCGTACAGGTGAAAACGACACTAATGGTGAATCTGATGGCAATGTGACAACCATTACAACGACTGATGCAGGTAACGGATCTAATAGTGCCTCTGACGCGGCTGCTGGTGTCATTGAAAGCTCTGCAGGCAATGATGCAGGCGTTGCGGGTGGCGGTTCAGAAGAAGGGGAAGGCGGTGAAAAATCCGAACCGAAACGGACCCCTGCGGCGAAACGCGAACCTAAACAAAATATCAAATCTCAGCCGTCGGTGTTCGACGTGCTGCCGAAAAAAATCTCCAAAGAGATTGTAGATAACTCTCTTGATGTTATTAACCGTATCGTTACCGAAGCGAAAGAAATTCCCTTTATGGAAGACGGTGCAGAGGTTCTCGCTAAAGCCCAGTATCAACTGACGTTAACCTATGAAGAGTTTTTGCAGCTGACTGCAGCCAAAGACAGCTACGATAAGCATCTGGAAAAAATCCAGAAAAAAAACTCAGAGCAATAATATTTAAGGCGTAACCGGGGAGTTTTCCCCGGCTTGCCTCATGATTTGTGAATTGGTATAGAAGGGGATAAAAGATGGTTCTTTTTTTGAATTATCTTACAAATATCATGCGAAGATTTTTTGATATTGTTCTGGGTAAAGACCCATATCGCTTTATCGTGGTGTTAATCCTGAGCCTTACACTCGGCTTTGTTTTTAATTTACTCATAAGATATATTTCACCGCTGGTTGCGTCGCAGGGATTTAATTGCGCGTAAGCGGGAGAAAGGCTGAGCAGGAATTTTATCTTTTATGAGGCTCGATAAATCTTTTAGAAATTCCAGAAGGCTAAATTCAGTTGCTTACAACATAAAATAGGTTGAATGATTTATTGGTTTAAATACATTGTTATTGTAAGCTTCTGTTTGGCCAACAAAAGATCATTTTCTAATAATCTTGGGTGATTTTATGGCATTTATAAAGGGTTTTCTTTTTTTTATTATTATGGTGCTATTGGTCTACGGAGTCACGGGATTAACCGCCAAAGAATCAATTGTGTTTACTGCGTTTGGTTTTGGGATTTCAGCGATATTATGTTCCTTCGTAGGCATTATGGTTGTGTTGGTTGTGACTATGTGTTTGTTTGCATTCGAAGAACTTGGCGCGTTGCCTAGATTATTTGGTGCCCAGATAATTTTAATTGCTTTGTGGAACCTTATATTTACCGTGGTTTTGCCGGATGAAAAAGCACGCACCATACTCGGTTTTGATCTCTACAATATTTCATCGTATTTGCTTTACGGTATGACCGTCCTTTTAGGTATAGGCTCGGTGGCAATGCTTTTTAACAAAAATAACTCCTAAGGCTAATTAATGAAAGGTATCAATCAATCAAATGGTAACCACTTAAAGTTTCTGTATGGAGTTACCTCTACAGATCGTCTTATTCAGCACGAGCATGCCGATGACTTCATTGATAGCTGCATTTCAAATATTGGCAGCATTCATAAAATGTCCCTGACTTGTTATCGGGCTGGTGGACCATTAACTGAGCTGGTGCTTTTTTACGGTTCGGATAAGACATTCTCAATCACCATTGGCGTTGGCGATGTAGATGTTTCCATGGTTAATGAAGACGATATCCGAATTTCTCACAAACAAATAACTTTGCCTGATACGACCGATACATTAATACTCGTTACTCGCATTGCAAGACGTAGTGGGCTGAAGCCGATGTTACCTGAAGCAGAACAATTCAGCACAGTTTTAGACTTTGTTTGAAGATTTCCATTAAACTGAAGGTGAGAATTATGACGCAGAGTGAAATTACTGTTAATTCCTTTTGGGATTGGGGAACGTCATTATTAACAAGTAACGGAGCAGTAATTTTTTATGCCTTGCTTGTGGTATTGGTTCTTGGCGCTGTTTTGTTTAAGGACTTTTCTTTACTGACAACATTTGCTTCCGGACTGGCTGGCATTGCACTCCTGTGTGGAGTTATGTCCGTGCTGGTGGTTTTGGTGTTGGCAAGCGACCAGAAGGAACAGGACTGGCGAGACTTTGCAGCTGAGCATTGCAAAGTTATAGAAAAAAGAGAAGGTGCTACCACGACGGGAGTGGGTGTTTCACTAAAAGGTCAGGCTGGTGTTTTTATTGGAGGTGAACCTGACCAGACAGGGTATCTCTGTGACGATGGTGTAACGTACTGGAAGAATGAATAAATACCGTGTTGTCAATTTTTCTATAACAGTAAATTTAATAAGAGGTTTAACATGAATCTTGATAAAAACTTACCTGCTTTAGTAATGAAAAAT
>PPYF01027508.1_pt1 | contig 25745 bp, 18 predicted proteins | sample 1559871 | NCBI WGS metagenome assembly PPYF01 (sample SAMN08240021, study PRJNA423297) | Human gut metagenome, whole genome shotgun sequencing project. | reverse complement strand
TTACTGAACCTACCGCGGATACGGCGCTGTGCGCCTAAATCCGCGGCTAACCGGATTTTACCCGCCATGCGGCGGGTATCCGCTTGATACACTGCTAACTGATGGGGCATGTTTATTTGAACCGCATTGCGAATTGGTGCGTTCCTATGGTTTGCCTTGTAAAGATTTCCATGGTTTTGTATCAAGGGTTAACATATGTTTTAAACAACCACCACAAATAATAACTATGTCGGTGTAAGTGGAGCAGACCGCGCAAAGATTAGGAAATAATAGCTATATTTGCAAAAAATACCATCAGCCATGCGAAAAACACTTGTATCATTAGTGCTTGCGGGCGCTGTCGCAGCCGCGGCCGCAGGCGAATACCGCAATCCGGTCATTCCCGGTTTCTACCCTGACCCGAGCATCTGCCGTGTTGATTCTGATTTCTATCTTGTGAATTCGTCGTTCCAGTTCTTCCCGGGCGTGCCCGTGTGGCACAGCCGCGACCTCGTCAACTGGGAGCAGATAGGCAACGTGCTGGACCGTCCGTCGCAGCTGCCCCTGGGTACGGCCAACGCGTGGCTGGGCATCTATGCGCCGACCATTCGCTACAACGACGGCACGTTCTATATGATTACCACCAATGTGGGCCCGCAGGCTGCGCCCCACAGCGGCAACTTTCTGGTGACGGCCACCGACCCTGCCGGCCCGTGGAGCGAACCGGTGTGGCTTGAGCAGGGCGGCATCGACCCCTCGCTGTACTTCGAGGACGGCAAGGTGTACATGACGAGCAACCCCGATGTGGGCATATGGCTCTGCGAGATCGACCCGGCCACGGGGCGGCAGCTGACGCCGTCGCGCCGCATCTGGAACGGAACGGGCGGACGCCATCCCGAAGCGCCGCATATCTACAAAAAGGACGGCTGGTACTATCTGCTCATAGCCGAAGGCGGCACCGAGCTGGGCCACTACGTGACGATAGCGCGCAGCCGCGACATCTACGGCCCCTACGAGCCTAATCCGTCCAATCCCATAATCACCAATTTCTGCCGTGCCGCGCAGGGCAGCCGCATCCAGGGCGTGGGGCATGCCGACCTTGTGGACGCACCGGACGGCTCCTGGTGGGCGGTGGCGCTCGGCTACCGCACGGTGGGCAACGGCGTACACACTCTCGGCCGCGAGACCATGCTGGCGCCCGTACGCTGGGACGAGGGAGCATGGCCCGTAGTCAACGCCAACGGCACCGTCGACACCCTGATGCATGCCGCCACGCTGCCCGCGGTGCCGGTGCGTGCCGAGGCTACGGAGACCGACTTCCGGAAAGCCGACAGGCTCGGCTTCGAGTGGGTGTATCTGTGCAATCCGCATACTGAAAACTACGTGCTCACGCGCCGCGGGCTTACGCTCAAGGCCACGCCCACAGGTCTCGACGACGAGGGCAGCCCCACATGGACGGGACGCCGCCAGCGCTCGCACGACGCCGTATGCACCACCACGATGCAACTGCTGCCCGGCGCCGCGGCGGGAACGCGTGCCGGCATGACCGTGTACATGGAGCGCGGCAGCCACTACGACATCTTCGTGGAAATGCTGCCCGACGGCAAGGTGCAGGCTGTGTGCGAGTTGCGCCTCAATGCCATAACCCACCGCTTCGACTCGGTGCCCGTGAAGGCCGGCAAGTGGCTGGAGCTGCGCGTGGAGTGCGATGACGACATGTACACTTTCTCGCTGAGCAGCGACGGCGGCCGGACGTGGACGCCGATGGGGCGCGCCAATGCCCGCTACCTTGCCACAGAGACCGCCGGCGGCTTCACCGGCATGACGATAGGCCTGTTTGCCGTAGGAGAGGATGGCGAGGCGATATTCCGCGATTTTAAAATGAAATAGTATAAAGATATGGTAAAGAATGCAATAGCAGCCGTAGCCATGGCTGCGCTCTTTTGGCCTGCCGCAGCGCAGGCGCGCGAATACAGCGTGGCGTCGCCCGACGGCGCCCTGCAGGTGACGGTGGATGCCGGCAAAGGTCCGACCACATGGAGCGTGAGCCTCGACGGCCGGACGGTGTTGCTGCCGTCGCCCGTGGGTGTGACCCTGACCGACGGACGCACTCTCGGAGCCGATGCGAAAGTGCGGGGCACGTCAAGGCGCAAGGTCGACGAGACATTCGCCACGCCGCACTACCGGCAGACGTCAGTGCGCGACGCCTATAACGAGCTGACGCTGCGCATGCGCGGCTACAGCGTGCAGCTGCGCGCCTACGACGATGCCGCCGCCTGCCGCATAGTGCTGGCGCAGCCCGACAGCGTGGACGTGCTGCGCGACGAGTCGGCCTTCAATTTCGGCGCCGGCCGCCGTGCGTGGCTGCCCTACGTCAACGACCTGCGCGACAAGGCGTACCCCTACAGCTTCTCTTTCGAAAGCTACTACGACGAGGTGCCGCTGGGCGACATGCCGGCCGACACGCTCGCCTGCACGCCCCTGCTTGTGGAGCTTGACGGCGGCGCCAGGGCGCTCGTGATGGAGGGCATGCTCGACAATTATCCCGGTATGTTTCTGCGCCGCACGCCCGACGGCGCAGGCCTGCGCGCCGTGCACGCCCCGCTGCCCGTGGCCGCCCGCATAGGCGGCTACAACCGGCTCAACCTTGTGCCTACGGCCGATGCCGGCTACATTGCCCGCGTGGCCGGCGACGCGGCGTTGCCCTGGCGTGCTGTGGCCGTGGCCCGCAACGACGCCGAACTGGCCGCCACCGACCTTGCCATGCGCCTGGCGGCTCCTCTCGCCATTGACGACACGTCCTGGATAAAGCCCGGCAAGGTGGCCTGGGACTGGTGGAACGACTGGGGCCTCACGGGCGTGGACTTCGAGGCCGGCATCAACACCGCGACCTATAAGCATTACATAGACTTCGCGGCACGCCGCGGACTGCCTTACGTAATCATCGACGAAGGCTGGAGCGACGAGAATCTCATGGACGTGAATCCGGCTCTCGACCTGTCCGAGGTCCTGCGCTATGCCGCCGACAGGAACGTTGGTATCATCCTCTGGGCCCGCTGGCGCGACCTCAAGGACGACATGAACACAGCCATGCCCCACTATGCCGCGATGGGTGTGAAGGGCTTCAAGGTCGACTTCTTCGACCGCGACGACCAGCAGGCCGTGGCCTCCGTGCAGCAGCTCGCAGCCCTTGCCGCCGAGTTGCACCTGCTGCTCGACCTGCACGGCATGCATCCGGCGGGCTGGCACCGCCCGTACCCCAACATCGTCAACTACGAGGGCGTCAAGGGGCTCGAAAACTACAAGTGGGGCGCCTTCGGCCGTCCCGGCAATCCCGACCAGCTGCGCTACGACGTCACCATACCTTTCATCCGCCAGGCCGCCGGCCCGATGGACTACACTCCCGGCGCCATGACCAACAGCACCGCCGCGAGCTACCGCCCCAGCAACGACGCGCCCATGAGCCTCGGCACACGCACCCATCAGGCCGCCATGTATGTGGTCTACGACGGCGCCCTGCAGATGATGGCCGACTCGCCGTCGGCCTACGACCGCGAGCCTGACTGCACCGACTTCATGGCCGCGCTGCCCGTCACCTTCGACGAGACCCGCGTGCTCGACGGCCGCGTGGGCGAGTACATCGTCACGGCGCGCCGCAAGGGCGACGTGTGGTACGTCGGGGCCATGACTAACGGCGAGCCCCGCGAGCTCACCCTTGACACCTCTTTCCTGACGCCCGGCCGCAGCTACGACGCCACCGTCATGGCCGACGGCGTAAACGCAGCCAAGCACCCCGTGGACTACCGCATCACCCGCCTGCAGGCCGTCGAGGCCGGACAGCCAGTGCACGTAAGCCTGGCCCCCGGCGGCGGCTCGCTCCTTAACTCGCGGCTAACCACATTCAACCCGCGACGAGCGCGGGTTGTTCCCGTTTTATCGGACAGCAATAATTTCGTTATAATGCGGGAAGGTGCACACACGACGTACATCTTTCCGCATTATAACAGGTTATTGCTATTATTTGTGTAATTCTGTATCTCCTACACTTGGAAATGGTCTGTAAATAAGCTAATTGCTGCCATCTATAAGGCGGAGTATGGTCTTGGCGGATTCGTCAGGACATTGCGACAGGCGTATCATTAATCTGCGCCTTCTGCTATAGTACGTATTTCTGTTCAAGCCGGTAATATAGCACTGAGTATATGTGTTCATGCCGGCAAGTATCATTACTAATATGGCTAAATCTGTATTCCTAAGGTCTTTAACCTGCTGCTTTAGTCTTGAGAACAATCCATCGTAGATCTCATCGGCCTCGTATATTAGGCGTTGCAGATTTTCAGGAGTTGCCATTTTCTGCATTTCGTTTTCAATTTGACGGATTACAAGTTTTCTGCTTATGTCGTTGTCTTCTAGCAATTGCAATCGGCTGCTCAACATATTGAGGGCGTTCCATTGCTGTCCGTATATGCGTCTGACGCGTTCTACAGCTTCAACATTACGTTGTCGCTGTTTGGAAAGGTCGGCATGCAGCGACGATATGTTGGACAATGCTGTTTCGAGCTCTGCTTTTTTTAACCTCATAGCCATACGTATATGCCAGCGAAGCCAAAGCGCTGCTAAAACCAAAAGGACAAGACCGAAAATAATATATGTTTTTAACTGGTTCGCCCGCAGATGTTCGGCGTTTGCCGTCCGGTTGTAAAAATCACGTAAAGACATGACGGCCGGTTGCCCTATTATATCATTTTGAGCATTGGAATTATAGCGGGATTCTATCTCTCTATATTTATAGGCCCTTTCAAATTCCCCGAGAGACGCGTTGATGTCGGCCAGAGTGTAGTAGTAGAGTGAGGCTGTAACATTGTCAAGATTAAGACTGTCCATAGCCGTCAATATATCCATCGCTTTGCCGAAATTCTTGTGTGCAGCCTCCAGCCTTGCCGACATCACTCTGTCATAATTATAGTTATGGTGCCTCATGTAGTCTTTAAAGGGCGTATAAAGTGAGTCGGCCATTGAATATTCGCTATCCTGCATAGCCATAAGGAAACCAATTCTTACAAGATGGTACCACAGAGTGGAATCGACAGGCATCTTCGATGCCTCGCCTATAACGCTGTCAATCATTGCAAGTCCGCGAGCTTTTTGCCCCATATTGTCGTAGGTTAAAGCTACATCAGCCATAGCGGAAAGATGCAAGTCGGAAAGTCCGGCATTGCCATAGAACATCGCAGCATTTCTCCTAAAATGCAGAGCCTCGTCATGCAGATAAGTTGATGAGTAGATGTTCCCGATGAGTTCAGATGTCTTGGCCGACCATATATTCGAATTTGTTTCCATCGCAAGTTCATGTGCCCGAGTAGCCAGTAGGATAGCCTGCCTGTCCTGATTGTCGTGAAACAGCTTGGCCCCTTTCAGATAGTATGCCTGCATAAGGTGGCTTTTGTCTCCATGCTCCGCAAAAAAGGCTGAGGCTATGTCTATAAGACTGTCCGACGGTTCATGTAAGAACTTGTCAAAATCTACCATGGAATTCAGCAATATAAAAAGAGCCATGTCGGCGTCCCTGTCGAAGGTGTTCGGCGACATTGAATAGAGCACTTTTTTTGCGGAATCGGGATTTTCTTCCAAATAGCCCTCAACTTCTGCAAGCCGGACATCATAGGAGATAGAGCATGCGACTATTAAAAAAGAAAAGAAAGCCGTGAATAATAATCGGGACATGTGTTGTTGTATGTTCTTTTATTTAACAAAGATAATACTAATATATTTAATTGAGTTAATCGACAACCTATCATTTTTTCGGAATAATGTGTAAATTGGTAAGGAGCAATAAATTAGCGCGTTTGTCAACTGATAACATATCTGTTTGATTGTCAGCATGTTAAAACCGGGATAATTTTTAAAACGCATTCGTTTGTCAAAAGATTGATATTTAATGATTTAGTAATGGTGTTGCACAATTAAAACATGATGAATTATTTGTTTGTAGGGTCTTATTTATACTACTTTTGCAAGCAGAAGTTGGAGGTATCCGAAAATCCCAAACAGAGTAGGAACTAATATAACCAAAGTAATAAACAATGAAAGCGGATGCTTACGACGTTCTTCCCGTAGTTGTGCTTACGGAAGCGCAACTATTGGAAATACGAGGAGGCGGTGATGACTCGACTATTACAACCAAAGGTAGTCAGTGCTCAAATTTGAATTGCTCTAATTGCGGAAAATGCAATAAGTGTGATAAGTGCGACGGTTGCAGTACCCCAGCCAAGAATTCTAGCTTATGCTATGCCTTGACCAATATTTTTTGTAGCTAAACAGACTTACGAAAACAGTTTATAGAAGTAATCGAGAGTGTACAAAAGACGCCATTGTTATCTGTTTGTACACTCACGATTGTAAAGTATTATTTTTATGAAAACTAATAGATACGTTTATATAGTTCCGTTCGATAATTACAGAACAATAGTCTATAATGGGATAACTAAGGATTTCTGTATTATTAACAATCAAGAAATTTCATCCTATGTGGCTATTATGCAAGATCCTAATAGCTACGTGAATAGTCATCCATTGTATATCAAAGAAATGAAGGAAAAGGGTTTTATTCTTAAGGATGAGATAGACCCTAAAATGTATCTAAAATGCCATCGAAGGACTTTTATTGAAGCACCCATATACAAAGCTATAATCCTGCCGACATTTGAATGCAATTATAATTGTTGGTACTGTATACAGAAGCATACTCCTCTTAAGCTTGATGAAAGGAAGCTACGCCTTGTTGTGAAGCATAACAAAAAATACTTGCTTGATAATAATATTAAGGAATATGTGTTGTCATGGTTTGGTGGCGAGCCGTTGACTCAACCTCATGTTGTGGTAGATATATCAGCGGAAATGAAAAGATTCTGTCATGAGCATGATATAAAATATACAGGAGCAATAACATCCAATGGAGCTCTATTGAGAGAAGATGTAATTCTTAAACTGAAAGAATGTGGAATATCCTATTACCAAATTGCAGTGGATGGTGATGAGGAAGCCCATAACCGAGTAAAGCATGATGCCCTCAGTGAATCATCTTTTGCTCTCGTCTTAGGTAATATATGTAATCTTGTACGCATAAATGAGTCTGCTTACGTTACTTTACGGGTGAACTATACTATAGAGATGCTCCGAAATAAACGTATAGTAAGAGATGTCATAAAGTACATTCCTGAGAATCTACGCAAAAACATCATAGTGGATTTACAAAAAGTATGGCAAGTAAATGAAGAGTTGGTTCCATTCGATGATTTGATTTGGATTCAAAATGAATTTTCAAGAAATGGTTTTATGCTTGAGACATCGCATATTTTTAGTATGTGCTATGTGGAAAAGAAGCACTATAATATGTTCTACTATAATGGCGGGGTTGAGAAATGTGACAAACGCACAACTGATACCCTCCGCGGTTATATTAACGAAGATGGTGATGTCGTATGGAAAGAAAAGCCAGTTTTCCCAAGTTATGATCTGTTTGCTCCAGATTGCGTTTGTTCCGATTGTGATTATTATCCATTATGCTTTTGTGGTTGCCCAATAAACAGGGAAGATGAAATTGCCAAGAATCCTAACAAGCAGATTGTTTGTGGATTTAGGGGTGATTACAGCCTTCTTGAAACCCGTATACGCGATTATTGCTGGCGGGTGTACCACAATGCGAAGTATAATTTGTTGCCGGCGGAATAAAAAAAGTAAAATAATTGCGGCGTATATAAAAAAACAGCTATCTTTGCCACAATAATCAATCAAACACTTTTGTTATGCTAAAATCTATCTATGCAATTGTGCTTTTTGCTATCGCGCTGCCTGCGGTGGCGCAAGAGCCGGAAGGCGGAGAGGCAGGTGAGGCGCCGCAACAGACGCACGAGCTGAACGAGGTGGTCGTGACGGAAGCGCCTGTGGTGCGCGAGGCCGGAAAGGACAGCTACATCATCACTCCCGAACTGCGCGAGGGCACGGCGAGCGCCGCGCAGCTGATGAGGCGGCTGCAAGGCTTTGTGGTTGACCCGATTTCTGAAAGTGTGAGCATAGCAAAGGACAAGGACATACCGGTGGTGGTGAACGACAAGGAGGTGACGCACAAATACGCCATGTCGCTCAATCCCGAGCGCATCAAGCGCATCGAGGTGCTCCGCTATCCTGCGGGCCGCTTTTCGGGCATTCCTATACTTATAAACATAGTGCTGAACAGCAATTATATAGGTACTGACGGCTCGCTGTATGCGACGGCCGACGCGGTGCTAAACGGCAGCGCCACCAACTCGCAGAGCGCAGGCGCTAACGTGGTGTCGTCGTTCGGACGCTGGAGTGTGTTCGGCACGGCGCAGTTCGAGCATAATCTGCAATACAACTCTCGCGGCTACGAGCTCCATGCCGGCGAGGCGGCCGAGGAGATGTTTCCGTTACCCACGCCGTCGCAGGCAAATGTTCGCATCAGGCAGAGTGCACCGGCGTTCGTGGCCGGCGCCGACTACCGCATCAGCAACCGCCACACGCTCTCGGCGCAGTCGATCCTCATTCTGGCGGACGCTAACATGCGCGAGCGCACACACGACCTGAACACCGACGACTACGACTCGCGCAACAGCATCACGAGCCTTTTCTATCAGGGTCAGCCGTCTGACCGGCTTAGCCTCAACGCCGAGCTGAGCTACAACTACTACGACATCAACGACCGCTTCGACTATGCGCTGGAGTCGGGCGACGCCTACTCGTCGTCGCACTTCGACGGCACCAAAAATTATGTGAACGCCAACGGCGGCGGCTCGTACCGCCTGAGCGACCGATGGAACCTCTCGGCGTGGTACGGCTACACGTGGCGCGACTACAGCAACCGGTCGCGCTCGGCCGACGGCCCCCGCTATTACTTCAAGGAGCAGCGCCACCGTCCGCAGGCCACCGTAAGCTACAACAACGGACGCAACCTCAGCATCAGAGCCACGGCAGGACTGCTGCACGTCGTCTCCGACAATATCGGAAATCATGCCGCCCACACCTCGTTCATGCCCGTGGCGCAGATATATTATGCCCCGGTGAAGAAGCTGAACCTGCTGCTGCACTATGGCGGCAGCTCGTCGTACCCCTCGCTCGAGATGCTGTCGCCAAACGCCGTGACCATCATAAAGGGCCTCTCCACGCGCGGCAATCCCGACCTGCGGGCGCAGGTGATGCACAACGCGGCCGCGGAGCTGACCTTCCTTGATGACTTCAAAATCGGCTACTCCTACTACTTCGGCGGTGACTCCTGGACGCCGTACTATTCGCTGATGCCCGACGGCACGGCGATGCGCACGAACGTCAACGCCGACTATTCCAACCAGTATATAGGCGTGAGCTACAGCGGCCGCCCGCTGAAGCATGTGCGGCTCAACGTGACGCTCAACTATCAGTGGCAGCATCTGAAGGCTCATGGCGTGCCCGCCGGCGACGGCCGCATGTGGTACGCCGACATAAATGTGAACTGGGACATCGCCGGCAGCGGCTGGAACGCCATGGCCGGTCTGTTCGTGCGCAACAGCCACGAGCCGCTGCTTCAGGGACGCAAAGTCAGCAACGTCAACAGCGTGTCGCTGTCGCTGCAGAAAAACTTCCTGAACAACCGCCTCTCCGCCGCCGTGCAGACTTATTTCTGCCCGGGGCTGCTTTCTCGCCGCGACGAAACCCGCGTGAATATACCCGGATTCTCCTATAAGCGCTATACCGACGCACGCATCCGTGTGCCTTACGTCGGGATGAGTCTGAGCTACTCGTTCGGCCGGGGCAAGTCGCGCAAGGCCGACAACGATCCCACCTACGACAGCGAGAAGTGATTTCTCTCAGACCATGCACCGCCGCATTCCGTTCGTAAAACAACTCGACTCCATGCAGTGCGGTGCGGCGTGCGTGGCTATGATATGCCGTAGCTTCGGCAAAGAGTACAGTATGCGTTTTATCTCGCAGCTGTGTCGCCCTACGGCCGAGGGAGCCTCGATGCTCGGGATAAAGGACTGTGCCGAGGCTTTGCATCTGAGAGCTACGGCGGTAAGGTGCTCCGTAAAGGCTTTGAGGGAGTTGCCGTTACCATGTGTGCTGCACTGGGACCACAATCATTTCGTCGTGCTGTACGATGTCAGGCACAGACGAAGCGGATGGGTCTACCGGATAGCTGACCCCGCGAGAGGACGTATCTGCTGCGGCGAGAAGGAATTGACGGCACACTGGTGTGCCGGTGAGTCGGCCGAGGGGATAGCTATGAGTGTGGCGCCTGACGATGGCTTCGGGTCGGTGGAGGATGCCGGTAGCCGTAATGCCCGTTCGTTCCGTTTTCTGTTATCCTACCTTTCGCGGTTCCGCGGTAAGATTGCCGTAATAGCGCTGATGCTGCTGGCCGGCAGTCTGATGCAGCTCCTGATGCCGTTTCTGATGCAGCTGATAGTGGACGAGGGTATCCGCCGCCGGAGTATAAGCATAATATGGCTGATATTGCTCGGCGAGCTTATGATTGTGGCGGGAAGCACGGTGGCGAATTTCGTGCGCAGCAGACTTTCGCTTGTCATATCCATGCACATCAATGTCTCGCTCGTAAGCGATTTCTTTGCCAAGCTGTTGCGTCTGCCGATGCCTTTCTTTGAGACTAAACTGATGGGCGACCTTCTGCAGCGTATATCGGATCACGGACGTGTGCAGACATTTCTCACCGGGGAGGTCCTCGGTATGGTGTTTACTTTGCTGACATTCATCATATTCAGCGTGGTCCTTTTCAGCTACGATGCGTTGCTGTTCGCAGTGTTTATTGCCGGCTCGGTAGTTTACGGAGTGTGGATTGCTCTGTTTCTGGAGAGACGCAAGGTGCTGGATTATGAATTGTTCCGACAGTCATCGAAAAATCAGAGCAAGACTTTCCGTTTTATAACGACGATGCAGGAAATCAAGTTGCAGAACTGCGAGGAACGGCGCACTGCCGAGTGGGAGCAAAGTCAGGCAGGGGTGTTCGACGTGCAGATGAAAGCTTTGAAACTCCAGCAGCGTCAGGAAGCCGGAGCCGTAGCGATTAATGAGGCGAAGAATATTGTTCTGACTGTCCTGGCCGCTTCAGCAGTTATCCGGGGCGAAATGACTCTTGGCGCCATGCTTGCCGTGCAATATATTATCGGGCAGCTCAATTCGCCGGTCGAACAGTTTATGTCGTTTGTGTATTCTGTTCAGGATGTGCGTATTTCGCTTGAACGCATCAACGAGGTACATTGCAGCGCTGAGGAGGAGAACGGGGAAGATGCTGTCGCGTCGTTTGCTCCGGATGTCCCGCGGGAGATAGTTTTTGATGATGTATGCTTCAAGTACGACGCACATGCCTTGAATGATACAATCAGCCATGTGTCGGTTACGATTCCGCAAGGTGGCGTCACTGCCATTGTGGGAGCCTCGGGAAGCGGCAAGACAACCCTTGTGAAGCTTATGCTGGGCTACTATCCCCTTGGGGCGGGGCGTATCGCTGTGGCGGGCCGCGATCTCTGCGATTACAACATGAAGTGGTGGCGAAGCCGTTGCGGAGTGGTGATGCAGGATGGCGTAATCTTTTCCGATACAATAGCACGCAACATTGCGGCAGCCGACGGCGAGATAGACCTCGCACGCCTCGAAACCGCCGCACGGGTAGCCTGTATTCTTGATTATATCGAGGGGCTGCCGCTTGGATGGGACACGGTCATAGGTCCTGACGGAACCGGATTGAGTCAGGGACAGAAGCAAAGAATACTTATAGCCCGTGCCGTCTACCGCAGTCCTGAATTTATATTTCTTGATGAAGCCACCAATTCTCTTGATGCGTTGAACGAGAGGGCTATTGTTGAGAATCTTGCTGACTTTTACAAGGGGCGCACGGTGGTGGTAGTGGCTCACAGACTTTCAACCGTACGAGATGCCGACAATATAGTCGTGATGGAGTCGGGCCGGGTGGCCGAACAGGGCACGCATGCACAGCTGACCGCTATGCGTGGCCGCTATTATGAGCTGGTGCGTAACCAGTTGGAACTCGGTGCGTGACTATTTTACATCTCCACGACAGTGATGCCGGCGCCCCCGAGGCGCACGTCCTCGTCGCGGAAGGCGCGGACGCCGTGGACGGTGGCGAGGTACTGGCGGATGTACTGACGGAGGGCGCCGGTACCGGTGCCGTGGAGTATGCGTACGCGCTGGGCGTTGAACTGGAGGGCGTCGTCGATGAAGTAGGTGACGGCCTGGACGGCCTCGTCGGCGCGCATGCCGCGGACGTCGATCTCGGGCTTGAAGCGCAGCTGGCGCTCGCGGATGTCGTCGCTGGTGGAGGCGCTGACGAACGATGCGGCTTTGGCGCCCGACGGCGCCTTGCGCAGGGTGGGGGTGAGGCGCGAGAGACGCACGGTGGTGCGCAGCTGGCCGAAGATGACGGTGGCGCTGTCGCCGCGCACGCTCTCGACGGTGCCGGGCTGCCCTGCGCCGTCGAGCTGTACGTTGTCGCCGGGAGCTATGGCCTTGGGCTTTTTGGGCGCCGCCGGTGTGGCCTCGGGGCGCTTACGGCGGGTGCGTGGTGCGCGGGCCGTAAGGGGATGGTCGGTGTCGGCGTCCTTCATTTCGCCCGAGAGGCGCGTGCGCTCCTCGGCGAGACGCTGGCGGGCCTCCATGGTGGCCTCGCGCTCGGCCTGGGCGCGGCGGATGTCGTGGATGGTGCGCTCTATGGCGGCGTTACTGCCTTCGAGGATGCGGCGCGCCTCGGCGCGTGCGTCCTCGATGATCTCGCGGCGCTGGCGGCGCAGGGTGTCGGCGTCGGCCTCGTAGCGGGCGAGGGTCTCTTCGAGGCGTTTTTCCTTGCGGCGTATCTCGGTGCGCTTGTTCTCCCAGTAGCGTTTGTCGCGGGTGATGTCGAGGAGGTACTTGTCAAGGTTGACGTAGTCGCTGCCCACTATCTGCTCGGCGTCGGCGATGACGTCGTCGGGGAGGCCCGTCTTGCGGGCTATCTCCACGGCGAAGGAACTGCCGGGGTGGCCTATGAGCAGGCGGAACTGGGGCTGCATGAGCTGGCGGTCGTAGAGCATCGAGCCGTTGATGAGGCCGGGCGTGTCCTCGGCGAAGTGCTTGAGGTTCTGGAAGTGGGTGGTGACGACGCCCCACATGCACTGGGCGTTGAAGCGCCCGAGTATGGCCTGAGCTATGGCGCCGCCTATCTGCGGCTCGGTGCCGGCGCCGAACTCGTCGATGAGCATGAGCGTACGGCTGTCGCCCCGCTGCAGGAAGTGCTTCATGTTGCGCAGGTGCGAGGAGTAGGTGCTGAGATCGTCCTCGATGCTCTGATCGTCGCCTATGTCGATGAAGATGCTGCGGAAGACGCCCATGTGCGAGTTCTCGTAGACGGGCGGCAGCAGTCCGCACTGCATCATGTACTGGACGATGCCTACGGTCTTGAGCGTGACGGATTTGCCGCCGGCGTTGGGTCCCGAGATGACGAGAATGCGCGCGTCGGGGGCGGAGAGGGTGATGTCGAGAGGCACTATCTCCTTGTCCTGGCGCGCGAGCGACGCCTGGAGCACGGGGTGGCAGGCGTGGTGCCAGTCCATGTCCGGGTCGGGAACGAGAGCCGGGAGGTGGGCGTCGGTCAGGGCGGCGTAGGCTGCCTTTGCGTGGATGAAGTCGAGGTGTCCGAGCGTATCGAGATTGTCGAGGATGGATGGGATGTCGGGGCGCAGACGGTCGGCCATGGCTGTGAGCAGACGGGTGACTTCGCGGCGTTCGCGCATCTGGAGCTCGCGCAGGCGGTTATTGGCCTCGACGATTTCGGCCGGTTCTATGAATACGGTCTTGCCCGAGGCCGACTCGTCGTGCACGATGCCGGGGATTCGGCGCTTGTTGGCCGGGGCGACGGGGACTGTGAGGCGTCCGTCGCGCACCGCCGGAGTGGCGTCGGCCTCGACCCATCCCTCCTGCACGGCCCGGGCCATGACACGGCGCATGGCTCCGGCTATCACGCCGTTCATCGAGGCGAGGGAGCGTCGGATTTCGGCCAGCTCGGGCGAGGCGTTGTCGCGCACGTTGCCCCAGCGGTCGAGCAGCGAGTCGATGGCCCGCGCGGCATCGTTCATGGGCCAGAGGCCGACGGCCACGGCGTCGAGCGCGGGCAGGTCGGACCGGCCTTCGTCGTCGCGGCGGCGGGCGAAGAAGGCGTGGAGGTCGGCCACGGTGGCGAGGACTGTCCTGAGCCGCATCAGCTCGGGTGCGGGCATGAAGGCACCCTGCACGCGTATGCCGCGCAGGGCGTCGCGCATGTCGTGGATGGTGCCGAGGCGGAAGTCGCTGTCGGCCGTGGTGAGGGCCTTCATCTCGGCTACCTCGTCGAGGCGCCGCTTCACGGTGGCGAAATCGTCGCTGAAAGCCATGGCGTCGGCCTGCTCCTGCCCCAGGGGGCTGGCGCACAATGCCGCCACGGCCTGCCGTACGCTGTCGAAGCCTACTTTCCTCTCAAAACTTGCGGGATAAATCATATGACTGTTGTTGGACTGCAAAATTACGAAAAAAGAATCTTTGCGTGAAACAAAAAGTCGCGCCGGCGTGTTGATTATGTACACGACGTGCAAAAACGACGTTCATCATATTGAAATCCACACAAGTTTAACAAATATTCAACTCTTATTTATTATGAAAGCCTTGAATGCTACTAATTTCGGAACCACCCGCGCATGGTGGGTCGTTCTTCTCGTCGGCATACTGCTGGTGATCGGCGGCTTTGCCTATTGGTTCTGGCCTGAAGCCGGCTATGCTGTGGCATCGCAGATTTTCGGATGGCTGTTGATTCTTGCCGGTACGGTTCAGCTGTGCGTGTCGGCCAGCGGTCGCGCCGCGCGTGGCTGGGGCTGGTGGCTCGCCGGCGGTATCGTCGACATTTTCATCGGCTTTGTGCTGGTGCGCAATGTGTTCCTGTCAGAGATGGTATTCCCGTATTTCCTGGCGTTCCTGTTCCTGTTCTGGGGCGTGGAAGCTCTTGTTGACGGCTGTGCCTACCGTGGCCACGCCCGCTACCGCTGGCTCAATGTGGTGAACGGCGTGCTGCTCCTCCTCATCGGATTCTTCTTCATGGAGGCCGGCTGGGTAAGCAATATGTTCATGGTAAGCTTCCTGGTGAGCATCGCCTTCATCTACTGGGGCTTCACCATCGCCATCTCCGCCTACGAGCTTCGTCCCGTAGAGAAGTAAACCTTATTAGCCTTTCAGGGCTACCGCGAGGCGTCTTCCGCATCCGTTGCGGGCGATGCCTCGCTTTCGTCGTAGACGCTCTCCAGAATGATGCCCGCCAGCCGCATGCCGAAGATGGCCGTGGTATGGCTCAGAGTGCCGTTGACGGCGGCTTTCGCTGCCGTCCAGCAGTCGGAGGCCTCGGAGGGAGAGGGTGCCTGAAGGCGGTTGCGCAGGCGCTCGGGGCTGTAGACGCACATCACCGGAGCCGACGGCATCCGCCCACCGCGGCGGAATGTGGTGCGCAAGGCCCGCGCCAGGGGACAGCCCTGCACTTTGCGGAACTCGGCCACGGCTATCTGACCGGCATGGACTTTCAGCGCCGCCCCCATGCTCGAGACAGTGCGGACACCCGCAGCGGTGGCTGCGAGCAGCAGATGGGCCTTGCAGCGCAGGGAGTCTATGGCGTCGACCACGCAGTCGTAGGCCGTCAGGTCGAACTCGGCCGCGTTCTCCGGCGTGTAGGCGGCGCAGATGGCCCGGACGTCGCACTCCGGGTTGATGTCGAGTATTCGGCGGCGCATCACCTCGGTCTTGGCCTGCCCTATGGTGGAGTCGGCCGCCGGCAGTTGCCGGTTGCAGTTGCTCAGCGCCACATCGTCGCTGTCGACTATCGTGAGATGACCCACGCCCGCGCGGGCCAACGCCTCGGCGCACCATGAGCCAACGCCTCCCAGGCCGAAAATAATCACACGCATGCCGGCAAGACGGCGCATCATTTCGTCGCCCGCAAGCAGCGCCATGCGCCCGAAACGCGAGTTAATGTCGTAATCCATGCTGCAAAAGCTGCCTCTTAGCCTATTGCGGCAAGACGTTCGTGAATGTACTCTATATCCAGGGTGGCTTCGTCAAGCCATGCCGAGAGCTGTGGGAAATTTTTAAATCCAAAAGCCTCAGTAAGATCTTGCTTCTGTTTTGGCGTCATTGCATCGGGCGCCGAAAAGGCTTCTCTTAGCTTAAGATAAGACCAGATTCCGCCGCAATCCTCAATGGGCTGGAAATCGCACTTCCATTTCGTGCAGACCGCTACATCCCCGTTGCGTTCCATCACCTCAAGCACCGTGACAGTGAAAACCCAGTCGTCACCGAAGTCATAAGTGTATTCGAGCTTGTCGCCCTTTTTAGCAAGAAACCCGGTCACGGGCGTTGTTTCTGCATCATGAGTCTTGCAGTCGGACCAACAATCCATATCGTCGTCATACTGTATGCTTATTAACAGGCCGGAATTGTATCCTCCACGTCCGAATCTCCACAAATGGCTGTCGTCAAAATTCATAATGGCCTGAATCGCATAGTGAAGCTGTAAGAAATTAAAATCAGCCGGTATCACTATTTCGCGCCACATCGGTGGCTTGGTGACATCTTTCATCTGTACTTTAAGCCGCAGTGACTTCTTATCGGCGTCAGGGATGGAGTCAGCCGTTTCGCCAGTAATATGCGCCACGCAGCGTGAATCGTCGGTGAGACCATAGTCTTTGGCCATCGACTTGAGGAGGGTTACTTGTTCTGCCCTCGTTTCGTCATTTTCCAAAAACGATGCGTATTCTTCAGGAGTTATGTTCATCTCTGCCATAGTGGTCATCAGCATCAGCCTCAGTTCGCTCAAATCGTTTATCTCGCTGTCGCTTATCGTGCCGCTACGTTGCTGTTCTGTCCCATCGGTTGTTCTGCCGTGTTTTCTTGCCATAATCCGGTGTCATAAAATCATATCTGCAAATTTAACATTCTTTTTTGAATTTACTGTAAGTTTGATGCTGAATCAGAATTTTATTTTGCGATGTAGCTGAATATCATGAATAATGTATACCTTTGTGCAAAATAATCATCTTTCGTATAAGTATATATGGGTTTAGATATTTATTCCGGCAAATTGGTTCGCTACTATAGCAACAATTGGGAAACCATCGTGCAGCAGTTGTCGAAAGAACAAGGTTATGAATGCAAAATAACTGACATCTTGGGACGTGAGAGAGAGGCAGTAGAAGATTCCGGGGAGATCATCCTTATTAGAAAGATAGTTAATGGATGGATTGACAATCTTGCTTCTGTAATTGACCCATCGCTGCGCAAGCCGTTGTGGGACGAGTCGGCAGAAGATGAGTATTATACGGATAAACCGGACTGGGGAGCTTACGGTGCATTGTTAATGCTGCAAGCTTGTAGTTCCTTGAATCTTCCTTTGCCCGAGTACGTAGACGGCAGATGGTCCGCCGTGAATCATCCGGTTGTCAAAAAAGCGAAGTCAAAAAACATGCACAACTCATTGCTTAAGGATGCAACTTTTTGGATTCCTGTTCAAAAAGAACTGATAATGGAGACTGCATTGCCGTCGGGAGCTAAGGCGACAATCTCTACAGTTCCGCTTTTGAAAAAAGAACTGGAGGAACTGAATCAGATGCTGTGGAGGGCCGATGAGGCAACTATCCTTTCCTGGAGAAATGATAATTACTACGTACCGATAGAACAGGAAAAGGAGAAAACGTTTTTCGGATTCATCCGTCGTATATGGAAAAGGCCGAAGGAGAGGTTTCGTACAGAGCAATTGGCTAAATGTGCCTATTCAATATTTTATGAAGCTGTTTGTTTTGCTGAAGAACATAAGGTCCCGATATTATTGGATTATTAGAACCGGTTTGGCATTTGAATGATACGATAAATATCGCCGCTTCCGAAGTCGCTGCCGTCACTAAAATAAGCCAATAGTACGTATTCCCCGATTTATTTTGTATATTTGCAAGCGTAAATAATCCCCTCTTATGAAGATAGGTATCATCGTAGCCATGAGCAAGGAACTCGCCCTGCTCCTGCACAACATAGAAGACGAGTCGCGCGTCACCGTCAACAACCGCAATTTCTACATCGGCCGCATCGGGCGTCACGAGGTAGTTCTGGCACAATGCGGCATAGGCAAGGTGAATGCCGCTGTGGGCACGCTGACGCTCATCGAGAATTTTCATCCCTCGCTAATCATCAACACCGGCGTGGCCGGAGGCACGGGCGCCGGCGCGCGCGTGATGGATGTGGTGGCCGCCACGGCCGTGGCTTATCACGATGTGTGGTGCGGACCGGACACCGAGTGGGGTCAGGCCGCCGATTGCCCCCGTCTTTTCGAGTGTCCGCTGCCGGAGGCTGCTTTCCACGGACTTAATCTCAAGCGCGGACTCATTGCAAGCGGCGACATTTTCGTGAGCGACGCCGACACCGTGCGCCGCATACTCGACATATATCCGGACGCAGTGGCCGTGGACATGGAGTCGGCTGCCGTCGCCCAGGTGTGCTTCCTCAAGGATGTGCCCTGCGTGGTGCTGCGTGTGATAAGCGACACTCCCGGCGCGGCCGACAATGTGGCGCAGTACGCCAGCTTCTGGGACACCGCACCTACGTGTACCTTTGAGGCCGTAGGCGCTCTCATGAGCAAGCTCTGAGGCGCGGCGGCATGAAGGACATACCCGTAGCCCGCGGGCGCCGCTATCTTCTGGAGATGATAGCGCGGGGCGAGCGCGAGAATCAGGATTTCAAGTACAGCATAGGAGACGCCTGCAAGATAGCCCGCAGCATATCGGCCTTCGCCAACCGTGGCGGCGGCCATCTGCTCATCGGCGTAAAGGACAACGGCGTCGTGGCCGGTGTGCGCAACGAGGAGGATGTGTACGTGGTGGAAGAGGCGGCGTCGCTGTACTGCCGTCCTGCCCAGCATATCGACTTCGCGGCGTTCCGCTACGACGAGCGCGCCGTCGTCATCCGCGCGTCGGTGGCAGCGTGTGCGTCGCGGCCCGTGATGGCCCGCGATGCCGACGGTTCGTGGCAGGCCTACTACCGCGTGGCCGACGAGAATATCCGGGCCCACCCGCTGATGGTCGAGGCCTGGCGCCGACGTTCGGTCGCAACGTGTATCGCGTTGCGCGAGGATTCGCCGGGCCGCGCGCTGCTGGCGCTGGTGGCGTGTACCGGCGCAGCCGGTGTGCGCCCGGAGGATGTTGCGCCGGCTCTTGGCATCAGCCGTCGCACGGCGTCGGCCCACATTGTGCGTCTTGCCGCCATGAGGATTCTCGACTTTGTCTATTCCGACGGCGAGTTCCGCGTGGTGGCCGCTGATAGTCCAGAGCATTAGGCTGACCGTAGCGTTGCGTAAAGAGCAATCTGATTTTTTTTGTTTTTTGCAGTTTTTGTGTTATTTTTTTGTCGATTGATAAAAAAATTATAATTTTGCAGCGATGCGCAGAGGCGCGTCGCTAAATATTTATTAGAAAACGTTTTGCTTTTCGCTCTTAGTTGATGAACCTGAGAAATTTTGAAACAAGAGAAGCGAGAAAAGGCAAGATGGTTTCTCACGCATATGCGTGGGCAGCTATTGGTGCATCCGCTTCTCATGGTTTTCTCAGGACCTATCAACTAAGGGTGTGGCAATTCAGCCCACGTTTTTTTCGTTTATAACAGGTGCAGTTGAGGGTTGCAGCCGCCAGGAAAGTTTTTTATTTATGTATAACAAACCAATCAGGAGCTTGGTCGTGCTGATGCTGGGAGCCGGTCTGCTGACATCGTCGTGCGCCACGCTGTTCACCAAGTCACGGCAGGAAATCCAGTTCAAAGGAGTACCCGGCACTGTTGTAATCGACAAAAAGAAAAATCAGCCCATTGCCGAAATCGGGTCCAACGGCTTTGCGCGCGCCGAGGTGCGCAAGCAGTTGGGCAAGAAAGAGCTGCGCGCCACCAGAGACGGCTATCAGCCTGCCGACTATGCCCTGGAGACAAAGATGCAGGGATGGTTCTGGGGCAACCTGATTTTCGGCGGCATTCCCGGTATGGCTATCGATGCCGCCACGGGCAAGATGAAGAAGTATAAGACCGACGTTCTCGACGTCACCCTCATGCCGCTGGAGGGCCAGGAGGAGGTGACGGAGGAGATTGTAGTGCCCAATCTGCCGCAGACCGTGAGCCGCGAGAATCCGGGCGTCACGGATGCAGAGAAGGCCATAATCCGCTGGTACATCGACTCTGACCCGCGTGGTGCGCGTGTCTACTGGCGTGTCATCTCCAACGTACCCGCCGAGGTGCACAATACCAACGAGACATATCTCACGACCACTCCTATCGAGGAAACCCGCAGCTTCAATATCCCGGGCCTCAATTACGACAACGCACAGGCCGTGACGGTAGAGATCAAACTCACGAAGCGTGGCTATGAGGACCAGGTGAAGCGCTATAATGTGCGCCAGGCCCTCGACCAGCAGGAAATCAGCGGTTTCTTCGAACTCGTGCCCAAAACCAATTAATCAGATAACATGAAAAATTTCATCAAGTCGGCAGCGGCTTTCGGGCTGTTGCTGTGCATGTCGGCAGCCGGATTCGGCGCGCATGCCAAGAATTTCACTATCGTAGTAAACAGCGACCCCGAGGAGGCCGAGGTATATCTTAACGGTACAATGGTGGCTAACTCCACACCGGCCGTGATTGAGGTGGACAAGAAGACGGCTGCCAAGACCATGATAATCCAGGTACGCAAGGAAGGCTACGAGAACAAGTCCGCCACGGTGTCCTACACGGCCAAACAGCTCAAAGCCAATCCGGTGCTGTATCTCAAAATGAAGAAGAAAGCGTCGGTCGCCGCAGCCGCCAACCGTCCGTCGGCTGCCGATCCGACGGTGACCGTGGCCGAGAGCCGTCAGCGCGTCGACCGCCACAACCCCGGAACTACCGGCATGGAGCAGGCCATAATACGCTGGTTCTTCGATTCCGACCCACGCGGTGCCCGCATCTTCTGGCGCGTCATATCCAGTGTGCCCGCTGAGGTGAAGAATACCAACGAGACGTATCTCACGACAACCCCTCTGGAGGAAACCCGCAGTTTCAATATCCAGGGTCTCACCTACAACAATTCGCGCGACGTGACGGTGGAAATCAAGGTCTCGAAACGCGGCTATGAGGACCAGGTGAAGCGTTTTAACGTACGCCAGGCGCTCGACCAGCAGGAAATCAGCGGTTTCTTCGAGCTTGTGCCGAAGGAGACCGAGAAAGAGGAATGACATTCTGATTCTTTATCTGAGGCGGGGAGCATACGTCGGGCCTGAGGTGCCGGACTGCGGGGCTCCCCGTTTTTTAGTTTATAGTATAGGTGAGGGGAGTTACATCACATGGCGAGAAACATAAGAACATAAGGTCAAAAGGGACAAAAGTTTTAATTAAAATATTTATTTTATGTTGCTTATGACCTTATGTCCTTCTGTATCTCGCCCTCAAAGGTCCCTCTTACCTATGCACTATAAACTATAAACTAAAAAAGCAGCCTTTGCGGGCTGCTTTTTGCGGAAAGAGAGGGATTCGAACCCCCGGAGGTGTGACCCTCAACGGTTTTCAAGACCGCCGCAATCGACCACTCTGCCATCTTTCCTGAGAGCGTTTGCGGTTGCAAAGGTAGTGATTTGTCGCGGTATATGCAAATTTTGTACAATCAAAAAAGGGGATGCGCCGAAACGCATCCCCTCGCTGAACCTATGATTTAAACCTTATTTCACAAGTACTTTTGTGACGTTGTTGCCCTGACGGCGGATGTAGATGCCGCCGGCTGCGGGATTGCTGACGCGTACGCCCTGGAGGTTGAAGTACTCTACGGGTTCGTTGGCGTCGGCGTTGATGTCGAGGATGCTGTTCTGCTTCTCGACGGTGACGGTGCAGGTGGCCTTGCTGCCGCAGTAGTCGGCCGTGATGACGGCTTCGCCTTCCGCAACGGCTGTCACGAGGCCTTCGGCGTCAACGGTGGCGACAGTCTCATCGCTGCTGGTCCATACTACCTTGCCGTTGGGCAGGATATGTTCGCCGGTGACGGTGGCTGTAAGCTGCAGGGTCTCTTCTTCCTTGAGGCTGCCCTCGGTCTTGTCGAGAGCGACTTCGGCGGGAGCGTAGTACATCAGGTTGACATACCAGAAGCATATGCTGGTGACGTCGGCAGTGCAGGTGAATGTCACGCTCTCCACGCCGGTTTCCTTGTCGGCCTCGTCGGGTTCCCAGAGGCTGCCGTCAACTGCGCCGGTATCGACAGTTACTTTGTCGGCGAATGTCACGCGGGCGGGAGTGCTGGGAGAGGGCGACCCGCTGACGCTGAGGATGCGTACGTTCGGGTCGGTAACCTTGAAGGAGAATGTGCTGCCCTCAAGCGGCCAGGGAGTGTTGGTGATGTCGGCGTTGCTCATGAACATCTCCACGTTCTTGCCCTTGGCTGTGAAGTCGGTGACGGTGTTGCCTTCGGGGAAGCCATAGTTGGCTTTCCAGTCGCCGTAATAGTAGTCGAAGGTGTATTTGACCTGGCCGTAGTTGAGCACCGTAAATTCCTGCGAGCACTGCATTGCGGGGTAGGGGCTGCCGGCGGGAGGAGTCATGGAGCCGTTGATGGTGACTTTGCCGGGTGTGCCGGTGAAGGTCACGATAACCATGCAGTTGTATTCATCGCTGGGCTGGATGGTTGCGATTTCGGGGTCGCTGGTGGAGAAGGTGTATGTGTAGCTGTCGTCGAAGAGCACGTCCCAGTCGACGTCACCGCCGGGCAGGAAGATCTGTGCTGCCATCTCATAGGGTGCCTGACCTGGCGATACAGCCTCGGGGTTGATTTCCTCTGCCCAGGGCCCGAATTTCAGCGTGGGCTCGGCGTAGTCTTTTACTGTGACGGGGACTTCAATCCTCACTTCGGGATTGGCCGTCAGGTAGGCAACGACGGTGGCTGTGCCTTCCTTTTGAGGCGATACTTCTGTGTTGTAGAACGGAATGCGCGTGCTCGGCTTGTAGTTGTAGAGCTTGACAGTTCCTGCGGGGTTCTCGTTCTCGAGCACTACGCTCACGGCCGCATCCTCGGGTACGGTGTGGAAGATAAGGCGGGGAGAATTGTCGCCGAGGTACATCTCGATGCTTTCAGCCTTATTGCCGCCTTTCTCGAAGACGGCCGTGATGGAGGCGTTGGTCTTCTCCTTGACTGTGACTGCGCACTCGGCGAAGGCGTCGGCGGTGGCAGCCTTGACGGTGGTGGTGCCGGCGGCTACGGCCGTTACCTTACCGTTGGCGTCGACGGTGGCTACAGCGGGGTCGGAGCTGGTCCAGGTGAGTTCGGCGCCTGCCGGTACTACTGTGGCGGCAAGGGTGGCGTCCTGACCTACCTCAAGGCTGAGCTCGGTTTTATCGAGGGTGACGCTGGCTTCGGGCTGCGGTGCTTCGGGCATGTCGGCGGGAAGCACTACCTTGACACCGCTGATGTTTACGAATCCGCCCTGTACCACGAGATTCTTGCTGAACGAGTTGATTTCGTTCATGGTCGACTCGGTGAGGTGCAGGATGCTATAGCCGTCTTCCTCGGTTACGAGCTTTTCTGTGAACTGGCACCAGGTGTACTGGTTGGCTGCATCGCCCTGATGGAGGAAGTCGATGTAGTACTGCTTGTTGGCCATGCCGGTGTAGTCCACGCGTATGCCGCCGCCAACTTCGCCGCCTGCAGCCACTATTGCGTCGTAGGAGAATTCAACGGAACCGGATTCTGTGTCGATGGTGACGGGATCACGCAGCAAGATGGTCGGGTCGACGGGGCCGGAAGGCGACCGGTAGACAACTTTTGTCACCGTGATTTCGTTGCCGGCAAAGCCGAATCCCTCGGTTTTCATGGTTGCCACGTCGTCGGCTGTCATCGGACCGTAGGTTACGGACGTCTGTGTGCGCGGATATCCCTTGGCGTCGCCCCAGCTGAAGTTGCCCCAGTCTGGCTGCATCAGCTTCATGGAGGTATAAGATCCTGAAGCATCGCAGGTTATTGAAACGACGATGTCGGCTCCTTCTTCAAAATTCTGGCATTGGGTTGCTGTGATGGTCGGTGCGCAGCTCCATCCCAGGCGCTGGCTTCCTTCCCAAAGTACTGTCTCGGAGGCCGAGGCTGTCATCGCGCCGAATAGGGCTGCGAGACCGAGTAAAAGTTTTTTCATGTACGATGAAGGTATTAGTTTTGGTAAATTGTCGGTCGGACGTTTTGTCCGCCGCAAATGTACCTCCACTTTTACCCCCCCCAAATATTTAACGGTTGTTAACAGTTTTAAAATGTTATCAAAAAGTGTATGATTTGTTTACGATATTGCAAATCAACGCGTTATATGCGCATTAAATTCAAGTAAAAGCAAGCCACCGATGCCCCAAAATCATTTTGGGACATCGGTGGCAGTACGGAAATAGTGGCTTTAGGGGAGCGTCAGCGATGGCAGAGGGCCAGCGCCTCGCGGCATTTGTCGGAGATATATGTCCAGTCGGCGGCAGCGATGCGGTCCTTGGGGAAGAGTTTGGAACCCATGCCCACGCAGAAGGCGCCTGCGGCGAACCATGCGTTGAGATTGTCGGCAGTGGGCTCTACGCCTCCGGTTACCATCAGCTTGCTCCAGGGCATGGGTGCGAGCAGTCCTTTTACGAATTTAGGCCCGAGAACGTCGCCGGGGAACACCTTGCATAGCTCGCATCCGGACTCTTGGGCGAAGCCTACCTCCGAGATGCTTCCGCATCCGGGGGTGTAGGGCACCTGGCGGCGGTTGCACACGCGTGCGACTTCGGGGTTGAACAGCGGACCCACCACGAAGCATGCACCCAGCTGCATGTAGAGCGCGGCTGTGGCCGGGTCGACTATGCTGCCGACGCCGAGGGCCAGGTCGGGGCATTCCTCTGCGGCCCATTTTACCAGGGGACCGAACACCTCGTGGGCGAAGTCGCCGCGGTTGGTGAACTCAAATGCGCGTACGCCGCCGGCGTAGCATGCCTTGACTACGGCCTTGGCCGTGTCGAGGTCTTTGTGGTAGAACACGGGCACCATGGGCGCCTGCGCTATCTTGGCCATTACGGCCTGTTTGTCGAATCTTGCCATAATTTGGTCTTTTGGGGTTTATAGTTTATGGTTTAAGGTTTAGATAATACATTGTTTAAACGTGGGGCTTATGGTTTAGTAGCGTCCAACATTGAGCGACGATATGCCGAAAGCTGTCGCGCGAGTTCTTCCGCCAGAGGTCGTATTTCGTCCATATCGGTGTCTTCCGCCATGCCGAGGTCAATTGCCAGACTAATCTGGCATATTACTTCCATAAGGGAGCCATACGCAATCTCTATGAAGTGAACTTTTTCTTTCTTTGAGACGCGTCCGGTACCCTCTGCGATATTGGATGCTACCGACACTGCAGCTCGGCGCAACTGGTCGGAAAGGCTATATCTCTCCTCCTTTGGGAATTTGGCAGTCAGCAGATATACTTGTTTTACAAGTTCTCTTGATTTATTCCAAATTATCAGACGTTCAAAACTAAATTCCATTACTTGTAAGTGTTGCTATTTAGGTTAAAGTGAAGTGGCAATTGCCGTATCAGGATAAGATCCTGAAATAAAGGCATTATCTAAACCTTAAACCCTAAACCTTAAACTTTAAAGTAATCAACGCTGTACGCGGCCGTTGGCGTTGCCGCCGGCCAGAGCCTCCACTTCGGCTG
>PPYF01242592.1_pt1 | contig 25754 bp, 30 predicted proteins | sample 1559871 | NCBI WGS metagenome assembly PPYF01 (sample SAMN08240021, study PRJNA423297) | Human gut metagenome, whole genome shotgun sequencing project. | reverse complement strand
TGGCTGCATGGATCAATTTTTAGATTCATGGCACAGTTATCGCTTCAGATACTGTTCCGTGAATAATTTAGGCTAAATTTACATATTTACCATTTTTCGGATTAATAGGATAATTTTTTGCATATGATTTCAATTTGAAATAATAATTATTGTAGCGAAGAAATTTTTTTGCATCCTCTTCACACATTATTTCAAAAGTAACTCCTTTTTTCTTGAGATCTTCAATTTGCTCATCTATTGTAAGTTTCTTTTTCATTGTAAAAGCTCTACCTTTTTCCGTTATTTATATCATTTCCATAAATATCATAACAATGAATTTTACAAATAGCAACTATTGTTTATACCTCGTCAATAGCTGTAGCCACTTCACAATTTTCCGGTAAAAAATCACTTAAAATATTTACAATATTTTCCAAAAAAGAAGCACTCATACAGGCGCTTCTTCTTACCATATTAGGACTTCGATCAAAAGTTAGTGGGCCACAAAGTGGGCCATACGATACCTAATTTCATTTCTTCTATTTCCTCCTATAAATCCTTTGATTTTTTCTGTTCGTAATCCAGTTTATAAAACAACTCGATACTGCTTTTCATAGCACTGACCTTTTACAAGGATTCCTATATAACACTTTATTTTCTTTCGCATATTCAAGCATATTATACAAAGTCATCCTTGCCTGATATATCTTTCCCCATATTTCAGCTCCTTTCTCAAGAACCTCTAATACAGCAATTTATATTCTACCATACCATGGTATCTTTGTGAATATTCAGTTTCAAATTCTAACACTTTTCCCTTCTTCTATATTTCTACACTTTCCGAGATAAATCTTTCAAACTCTTTCCTCCCAAATCGGGACTTCATTTTTCATACGCCTCGTTCCTGTCATCATTTATCTTCATCTATTCCAGCCCACTTTGACATTGGCTCCCAGATACACCTGGATGGGAGCCATGATCATGAGACGTACATGCTTCTGCTGGATGGCTTTTTCAATCCCATCATCAGTCATAGACGCCTTCTCTTACTCTCTATATTTTTCCCATAAAAAAGACGACCCACCTTAGTAGATCACCTTTAATCTCTTACATATTTACAACTTGTTTTTCAAATTCTTCTGTATCAACAAAATGATATGGCTCATATTCTCCATAAGCTGATGGTCTTCTGATTGTGACAAGCTGAATATCATCATATCCTATTTTTTCAATCAATTTTCTTTTAAATTCTGCCAAATGCTGACCATGAGCAGTCTGCAATGCCAAACTTCCTGTACTATCAAACCTCTTTGCAAGCAAGTAACACATGGTTCAACACCTCCTTTGCTTTCTCATACCTATCACATAACTCTTCAAGTGCTTGAAAATCCAACGCTGATTTTACATACGCGGCAGTTGTATCATTCGATGCTTTTTGCTTGTACATCACTTTTGCATTTGAAATAATTTTCTCACGCTGCTTACGAATAAAAATCATTTCATTGTGAACAAGATCTTTATATGTACTATCTGATTCATTTTCCAAATCATATAATTCAAGTTCTGATGCAGGTACCGGAATCATATGACTGATTCTAAGGGTTCCCTTCAATTCTTTTTCACCATCCATATTTTTCACTACAATTCGAATAATCGGCACAATGCTTTTCTTAATGACTTTATTTTTTCCTGCAATCTGATAATCTGAATCTTTCGGTGAGGACATTGGAACATAATAATGATATTGCCCAATCTGCAGAACCACCCCTAAATATTTTCTGGTGTGTGTTCTGGAATTTGAGTTTAAAATCCTCCACTTATATGGCAGGAGCTCTCCCGAGTTTAAAATCTTCCACTTATATGGCAGGAACTCTCCCGAAGATAGTCCTCTATCTAAGAATAGTATATGATATCTTCGCAAAAATATCAACTCTTTTTCTGTAATTATTGTGTTATATAATGTTCGTACTTACTGTATAGGGCTTCGATAAAACATTAAAAAACCAGTGAGCCACAAAGTGGGCCATTTTTCAAAAACTTATATGAATTTATATGCACTTATATCCGAGTCCACACAGAGACTGTCATACGCCGTTAATTTATGATTTTTCAGCGGATACTTCGCTCCCTCAATATTAAATTTCTCCACACTCTCTCCCAGTGGAAACACCGAAAAGTACGGTCCGTATGCATCTTTCTTTGAAAGTGTGATTTCCCGGTTCAAAAGCCGGATCTGATTGTGACTGTCCACTATCCGCACATCTGCTCCTGCATCCAGTCCGATTTTTAAACATTGTACATTTGCCCATATATGATCGATCCGATTTCCGGTCGCTCCCAGGATCAGGATGTTCTTTCTTCCCAAATCCAGACACAAGCGCAGTGCGATTTCTGTATCTGAGGCATCTTTGACCGGATTGAACTTGCGGATCGGCACTTTTGTTTCTTTCTCATAGTACCCCAAAATTTCACCGGATACGCTGTCAAAATCTCCCACAATATAATTCGGGCAGATTTCATGCCTGTAAAGAAACTCCAGTCCTCTGTCCACTCCTATGATAAACTCAATCTCCGGATTTTCCAGAACAGCTCTTGCAAATTCTTCTTCCAGCATCCCGCCGCTTACAATCACAGTCCATCTATTCATTGGCGCTTAAAATCTCCATAAATCCTTTTACGTTCTCTTCTACATTTCCTTTAAACACAGCGGATCCTGCTACGATCTCCGTTTTATCCAGTACCGGTTCCAGTGCAGATACCGGTGTATTCGGTTTAATCGATACTCCCGCCTTCATTCCGCATGCATGGATCTTATCCACAGTTTCCACCAGATTCTCACATGCTTCTACATGAACCGTCAGAATATCAGCTCCTGCTTTTGCAAAATCTTCCACATAACGAATCGGCTCTGTAACCATCAGATGCACATCCATCACCTGCTGTGTATGCCCTTTGATGGATGCAAGAACCGGCATTCCGAAAGAAATACTCGGCACAAACATTCCATCCATCACATCAAAATGGATATACTCCGCTCCTGCTGCTTCTGTCTCTTTTAACTGCTCGCCAAGTCTTTTAAAGTCTGCCGACAAAATCGATGGTGCAATTCTGTTTCTCATAAATCAATACCTCTTCTTTTCTTTCAATTCTGTATACATCTCCAGATAATTTTTATATCGGACCGGATGGATTTTTCCTTCTTCCAGCGCCTCTTTTACCGCACATCCCGGTTCATGCACGTGATCGCATCCCTGAAACCGGCACTGCCCTTCATAAGAAGCAAATTCCCGAAAATAGTACTTCAATTCTTCTTTTTCAAAATCATTGACATAAAGTGAGCTGAATCCCGGCGTATCCATAATGTAGGAATCCGCATCTACTGCGATCAGCTCAGAATGCCTTGTGGTATGCTTTCCACGTTCAATCTTTCTGCTGATCGTTCCGGTTTCCATCTGCACCTGATTCTGAAGCAGATTGATCAGAGACGATTTCCCGACTCCGGAAGGTCCTGCGATCGCCGTTGTCTTTTTCAGCAGAAGACGACGGATTTCTTCTATATTCTTCTGCTCCAGTGCGCTGGTAAATACGATCGGATATCCACATTTCTCATAGATTGCTTCTAATTCTGCAATTTCCGGACTGGTCGCAATGTCTTTCTTATTAAAACACAAAACTACCGGTATCTCTTTTCGCTCCATCATGACCAGAAACCGATCCAGAAGATTGAAATGCGGCGCCGGCTTTGTCACTGCGAACACCACCAGTGCCTGATCGATGTTTGCCACTGCCGGACGGATCAGCTCATTCTTTCTGGGAAAAATCTCCACAATATTCCCTGTCTTATTTTCTTCATCCAGTATTTCTATTCGGACATTGTCCCCTACTAAAGGCTTGATCTTCTCTTTTCGGAACACGCCTTTTGCCTTACACTCATAAACACCGGATTCTACTACGTTTACGTAGTAGAATCCGGCAATTCCCTTGATTATTTTTCCTTGCATAATTTCCTCTGCTGTCAGTGGTTCGCTCCTGACGATGAACCACCGTTTGATCCGCTGTCATTTCCATTATTGTTATCTCCGTCTGTCGGCGGATCCGGTGTCACATTTTCCGGTCCGAGACTGACCACAATATCAACTGTTGCCCCTTTTTCGATCTGACTTCCAGGTGTCACAGACTGACTGATTACATATCCTTTTGTAACAGTAGAATCATAAGATTCTGTCACATTCGCTGTCAGACCTAATCCGGAAAGCTTTGCTTCTGCCTGACTTCTTGTCAGACCGGAGAGAGTCGGTACTTCTACAGTCTCTGTCTTCTTGCCTTTGCTCAGAACATAATTGACAGTCGTTCCTTTTTCCACCTGTTCACCGGCTGCCGGCACTGTCCGGATAATGGTGCCTTCCTCATACTCATCACTATACTCACTGGAGCTTTCACTTCCAAGTGTCAGTCCCACTCCCTGCAGCGTAGTCTGGGCACTGTCCGGATCCACACCGGATACATTCGGTACACTGATCTTCTCTTTACCCATGCTGACAACCATTGTCACTGTATTGCCCTCTGCCCACTCTGTTCCGGCTGTCGGATTTGTGGAAATCACATAGCCCTGCGGTACACTGTCGCTGTAATCTGTCTCAGATACCACAACAAATCCTTTGTCTTCCAGCTGCTTTTGTGCATCCGCCTCAGATTTTCCTGTTACATCCGGTACCTTGGCAGTTTTTTCTGCCGGTCCGCTGCTGATCTTCACAGTGACCGTCGAATTCTCTTTTACTTTTTCTCCTGGTTTTGGATCCTGTTCCGCAATCTCGCCTTTTTCATATTTGTCTGAAGCGACCTGACCTGCTGACTGATATCCGATGTTCTTCTTTGTGAGTGCTTTTCTTGCCTCTTCTTCCGTCATTCCCCGAATATCCGGTACAGAAACCTTCTTTTCCTTCTCTTCGGTCACTACCTTGTCAGGCATGAATCCACCGACTGCCTTACTGATTCCAAAGATCACTCCGATCGCAACAATAACTGCCACAACGATCATCAAAATCTTTGTGACCTTTTTCATCTGTGGATCGACTTCTTCTTTTTTGCCTTTTCTGCCATCTTCCCGACGATTTCTTCGATCGTATGAATCCTCATCATACTCCTCGTCGTCATAGGATTCGTCCGGATCATCATAGTCCTCACCGTCATAATCCCGATTCTGAACTCTTGCGATCTCCTGCGTATCCATGACCACAGTCTCATCCACATTGTTCACTTTGGGTCCGTTTGAAATAAATCCTCCCTGCGGATCTACCAGTGCCCGTTTCAGATCAAGCAAAAGCTCTTCACAGTTCTGATACCGATACATAGGACTCTTCTGTGTACATTTTAAAATAATCTTCTCCAGGCTCTTTGGCGTATCCGGCACTTCCACAATTGGAGAAATGATTTCCTCCTGCAAGTGCTTGATCGCCACAGTGACCGTAGACTCGCCATCAAACGGAACATGCCCTGTCACCATTTCATACATACTGATACCGGCAGAATAAATATCACTTTTTTCATCTACCACGCCGCCCCTTGCCTGCTCCGGCGATGTGTAATGAACCGATCCCATCACGCTGGTGCTGATCGTATTGGACGAAGTCGTTGCTCTTGCAATTCCAAAATCTGTAACCTTTACTTTTCCGTCTTTTGAAATAATGATATTCTGCGGTTTGATATCCCGATGTATGATATGCTGGTTGTGGGCTGCCTGAATTCCCGTCACCATCTGAATGGAAATGCTGATCGTCTCTTTTGCAGAGAGTCTGCCTTTTTTCTCGATATATTCTTTTAATGTGATGCCTTCCACAAGCTCCATCACCATATAATAAACTCCGCGGTCCTGCCCCACATCATATACGTTAACTACGTTCGGATGCATCAGACCTGCTGCTGCCTGGGCTTCGCTTAAGAACTTTTTGATAAAAGTCTCATCTGAGCGAAAATCGCTCTTCAGCACCTTGATCGCCACATACCGGTTCAGCTTATGATCTTTGCCCTTATACACATCCGCCATACCGCCGGAACCGATACGATCCAGGATCTCATAGCGCTTTCCTAAAAAGATACCTTCTTTTAACATATACTCACCTCATCTGCGAACGGCTCTACCAGTACGATCCCGATATTATCCGTACCGCCGTTCTCTTTTGCCGTTTCTACCAGAGACTGTGCGGATTCCACAATATCTCTGCCCCCCTGTACAATATGGAACAGCTCTTCATCCTCCACCATATTGCTGAGTCCGTCTGTACACATCAGAATGATGTCTCCCTTTTTCAGACGGTGCTCATAAAAATCAACCTCTACGCTGTCTTTTGCACCGATTGCTCTCGTAATGATATTTTTATCCGGATGATGCTTTGCTTCCTCCGGCTTGATCCCGCCAAGGCGTACCATCTCTTCCACCAGAGAATGATCTTTTGTAAGCTGTACAATTCCCTGATTGATCAGATACAGCCTGCTGTCTCCCACGTTTGCAAAATACATCATCTGGTTGACGATCGTTGCCAGCACTACCGTAGTCCCCATCCCCTTTAAATGAGGATCCTCGGAAGCTTTTTTGATGATCTCTCTGTTGGCTGTCTTGATCGCCGAAACAAGCGCTCTCTCTACGTCCTGCTCGCTGGTATTCTCCAGCTCGCGTTTTAAAACTTCCACTGTATACTTGGAAGCATAATCACCTGCCTGATGACCGCCCATTCCGTCTGCTACAACAAACAGATTCGGAAGAGGTCCCAGAGGATTGTCTGTCATATAGACATAGTCTTGATTCACTTGTCTTACCATCCCAACATCTGTAATGGAAAATGTCTTCATACGCTCTCTCCTTTACTCATTCTCTGTTTTTACATAGCGTCTTCTGAGCTGACCACAGGCACCGTCAATATCTGCGCCCATTTCTCTTCTTATAGTAACATTTATTCCGCTTTTTTCAAGTTTATTTTTGAAATTCAACGCATTTTTGCGGGAAGGCTGCTGAAAATCACGCTCTTTGATCGGATTGACCGGAATCAGATTCAAATGACAGTTGCGGGATTTTAAGATTCCGATCAGTTCCTCTGCATCTTCCTGTGTGTCATTCACTCCGTGAACAAGGCTGTATTCAAAAGTCACCCTTCTTCCTGTCTCCTGAAAATAAAAATCACATGCTTTGAGCACTTCCTGCAAATCATATTTATTTGCCACCGGCATGAGCTGCTTTCTCTTTTCCTGAGTAGAGCCGTGCAGAGAAAGTGCCAGTGTGATCTGCAGATGCTCCATGGCAAGCTCGCGGATCTTCGGCACGATCCCACAGGTGGAAACCGTGAGATTTCTCTGGCTGATATGCAGTCCGTGTTCATCTGTAAGCATACGGACAAATGTCAGGAAATTCTCATAATTATCCATGGGTTCTCCGGTTCCCATCACAACAACATTGGAGACTCTTTCTCCTGTGATCTTCTGGATTTGATAAATCTGCCCCAGCATCTCAGACGGCGACAGATTTCTCTCCAGCCCACCGATGGTAGAAGCACAGAATCTGCATCCCATCCGGCAACCCACCTGAGAAGAAATGCAGACAGAATTGCCGTGCTTGTAGCGCATCAGCACACTTTCCACCACATTTCCGTCAGAAAGCTGAAATAAAAACTTATTCGTTGCGTCAATCTTCGAAATCTGACGCTCCAGCATTTTTACCGGAAGGATCTCATATTCCGCCTCCAGTTTTTCCCGGAGCGCTTTGGAGAGATTCGTCATCTCTTCAAAACTGTCAGCAAGCTTTACATGCAGCCATTCATAAATCTGCTTTGCACGAAATTTCTTTTCCCCGATCTGTTCCATCTCTGCGGCCAATTGTTCATATGTATATGCGCGAATATCTTTCTTCATCCTTTTTCTATCCTTTTATTTCTTTCCGAATCTGGCAATAAAAAAGCCGTCACTTTTATGAATTCCCGGAAGCAGCTGCAGACATCCTGCTTCTTCCACACTATTCTGAAGAGTGCTACACAGTCTGTCCGCGATCGGATCCAGTACAAATTCCGGAAATTCTTTTAAAAACCAGTGTACATTTTCTATATTTTCTGCCGGATTGATCGTACAGGTGCTGTAGATCAGCGTTCCTCCCGACCGGACATAGGACGCAGCATTTTTCAGAATCTCCCTCTGCAGTCCTGCCAGCTCTTTGGTGCTCTGTTCGGTTGCCTTATATTTTAAATCTGTCTTTTTTGCAAGAACCCCTAATCCGGAACAGGGCAGATCTGCAATCACAAGATCCGCCGCATCTTTTACATCCGCATCACAGACAGTCGCATCTTTTTGTACTGCGTGAATATTCGTAAGACCGCTTCTCTCGATATTTTCCGTGATCAATCCTACTTTATACAGGCTTAGATCTCTGGCTTCTACACTTCCTGTTCCCCGCAGTTTTTCTGCAACATGAAGTGCTTTTCCGCCCGGTGCTGCACAGACATCGATCACCCGATCCCCTTTCTTTGGATCTGCGAGTTCTCCCACCAGCATGGAACTGATATCCTGGACATAAAACTCTCCCTTTTGAAAACTTTCCAGCTCTGAAAGATGATCATAGTCCTGAATCCTGAACGCGTAGGACAGATATGGATGCGGCGTTACCGTAACCCCTTCCTTTTGCAGGCTTTCTTTCAGATTTTCCGGCGTTGTCTTTGCCAGATTACACCGGATCGTCACCGGTGTCTCTTCCTGGAAGGCCTGCAGCATGGATTCGATCACATCCAGATCATAAGTCTTCTTCCACAATTTTAAAATCCACTCCGGCATGGAATACACAACAGACAGCCGTTCGATCCCCTCTGCGGGATACTCTACCTGATCCAGACCTCGCGCCACATTGCGGAGCACTCCGTTTACAAATCCACGCAGGGTGCCGAATCCTTTTTTCACTGCCAGCTTTACTGCCTCGTTGCACACTGCCGAATCCGGCACGCTGTCCATATACTTCAGCTGATATACAGCACTTCTCAAAATATTGCGGATAACCGGCTTCATCTTGTTGACCTTCACTTTGGAAAACTGATTCAAAATATAATCCAGTTCGATCATGTGCTCCAGTGTTCCTTCAGTCACTCTCGTGATAAATGCGCGTTCCTTTTTCTCCAGATACTGATATTTTTCCAGGACGGCATTCAATGCAAGATGGCTGTAGACATTTTGCTGTGTCACCTCCATCAGGATCGCCAGCACCAGTTCTCTCTCTGTCACCTGTTTAGTCATCTCTTCTTCCTCCGCTTATGATCAACAGACGAAGCAGCTGCAGAATCATAGATGCGGCACTTGCCACATACGTCATCGCTGCCGCCCGCAGCACTGCCTTTGTCTGACTTAATTCTTCCGGATATAACATTCCGGATGTTTCCAAAATACGGATTGCACGGCTGGAGGCATTAAATTCTACCGGCAATGTCACGATCTGAAACAGCACTGCAGCCGAAAACAGCAAAATTCCGAGATTGATCAGCAGACTTGCTGTATTTCCATTCATGAATAATCCGATAATGATCAGCGGCCAGGCTGCCATAGAACCGAAATTCGCAACAGGTACCAGAGCACCTCTGATCTGAAGAGGCGCATACCCTTTCGCATGCTGGATTGCATGCCCGCATTCATGTGCAGCCACACCGATGGCTGCCACCGATGCTGAGTTATAGGTTGCATCAGAAAGCCCCAGCGTCTTATTTGCCGGATTATAATGATCTGTCAGATTGCCCGGAATGTGATGTACTGTTACATCATAAATCCCGTTTGCATGCAGGATTCGCTCTGCTGCATCCTTCCCTGTCATACCGGACCGGCTCCGCACCTGTGCATATCTTCGATAGGTACTGTTGACATGCGCCGAAGCTGCCATACATATTACGGCTCCGATAATCACTAATATATAAGTAGGATCATAGTAAAAAAACATGCTCTTCCTCCAATCCTTTTATTTATGAATGAAACAACGTTCCTTCTTCGAGATGATATCCTCTTAAAAATGCATCTGTCTTCATTCTCTTCTTTCCCGGAATCTGCAATTCCTGTACGATTAAAGTTCCATCTCCTGTCTGCACAGAAAAACTGTCTTTTGTCACATCCGTAACAGTCCCCGGCTGTGCCTTCGTCTGCTCTTTTGAGACTTTTGCACTCCAGATCTTCACCACTTTATTCTCCCAGTGTGTATACGCACTCGGCCAGGAATTTAATCCCCGGATCAATCTCTCGATTGCTTCTGCGGAAGCATTCCAATCGATGTTTCCCATTTTTTTGTTCAACATACTTGCATAATGTGTAGGAGTCTCTCCCTGTTTTTGAGGAACGATGGTTCCTTCTTCCAGTGCTTTTAATGTCTCCACGCAAAGTGCTGCTCCGGCTTTTGACAATTTGTCATGAAGACTCTCTCCCGTCTCTTCTGCCGTGATCGGCACTTCGGTCTTAAGCAACATGTCACCCGTATCCAGACCTTCATCCATCTGCATGGTGGTCACACCTGTCACATCTTCTCCGTCAATGATCGCCCACTGGATCGGTGCCGCTCCTCTATATTTCGGAAGCAGAGACGCATGTACATTGACACATCCATATGGTGTCAGTTCCAGAATTGCTTTCGGAAGAATCTGTCCGAAAGCGACCACTACGATCACATCTGCCTTATATCCTGCCAGTTCTTTCACACAGGCCGCTTCTCTTACCTTGATCGGCTGAAATACCGGGATTCCATGAGAAAGTGCCGCCTCTTTCACCGGCGGAAACTGCATCTCCTTGCCTCTTCCTTTTGGCTTATCCGGCTGCGTCACTGCCAGACACACCTCGTGTCCGGCTTCAATCAGCGCTTCCAGTGTTCCCACCGAAAAATCCGGTGTTCCCATAAAAATCACACGCATCTATTCTACCTCCTCTTCCGGTGGTTCTACATCATGCAGTCCGTCCTCCACACGTTCTACATACATATGTCCTGCAAGATGATCGATCTCATGACAGAATGCTCTTGCAAGAAGACCTTCGCCTTCCAGTTCCACTTCTTCCATTTCTTCATTGAGTGCACGTACCTTCACATAATTTGGTCTTGTCACGATCCCCCATTTACCCGGCAGGCTTAAACATCCCTCTTCGCCTGTCTGCTCCCCGGATGTCTCAATGATCTCCGGGTTGATCAGCACGATCGGACCTTCTCCCACATCGATCACAACGATCTGCTTCAAGACTCCCACCTGGGGGGCTGCCAGTCCCACACCGTATTTTTCATACATCGTATCCAGCATATCCTCGATCAAAATTTTTGTGCGCATCGTCATCTTTGTGACTGGTTTGCACTGTTTTCCCAAAATGTCATCTCCCATGATCCTGACTTCTCTGATTGCCATAATTTCACTGTTCCCTTCTATTTATTCTTTGTTATCTTTTAAAAAACATGCATCGGATTGAAATCAAACTGAATCCGCATCTTGCGATATCCCGGATTTACTTCAATATATTGTTCCAATCCGTTCTTTATCCTCACAAGTGTATCATAATTTTCATCTTTTATGTAGATTACTTTGCGATACACATCATTAATCTTTCCGATTCCCGGACTTGCAGGTCCGATGATCTTCGCAGTTTCTTTCGGAGCAATCCGGATCGAAAACTCTTTTAAATACTTACACCCTGTCTCTAACAGCACCTCATCCTCACAGCTTACCAGAACTGCAAGCAGATTTTCTACCGGGGGATATCCCATGATCTGCCGATACCGGATCTCCTCCTCATAAAACGCCTCATAATCCTGTGCTGCGGCGGTTACGATACTGTAATGCGTGGGAGTGTAGGTCTGGATCACAGCTTCTCCTTCTTTCTGCCCCCGTCCGGCTCGCCCTGCCGCCTGTGTCAAAAGCTGGAAGGTGCGCTCCCCGGAACGATAATCATCTGAATACAACGACATATCTGCCGCCAGCACACCAACTAACGTAACATTCGGAAAATCGTGTCCTTTTACGATCATCTGCGTTCCGACCAGTACATCTGCTTCTCCATTCGCAAATGCAGACAAGATTTTTTCATGGCCGTCTTTCTGTCTTGTTGTGTCCATGTCCATACGAAGAACTCTTGCCTGCGGAAACTGTGCTTTTACAATGTCTTCGATCTGCTGTGTTCCTGCCCGAAATTCTCCGATATGTCTGGAACCGCACTCCGGACAGACGGGTGTCCTTGGTTCTTCATATCCGCAGTAATGACAGACCATCTTTCCGTTTCTGTGATACGACAGCGAAACATCGCAGTGCGGACACTTTACCACATGGCCGCACTCTCTGCAGGAAAGAAACCCTGCATACCCTCTCCTGTTTAAAAACAACATGATCTGTTCTTGTTTTTCCAGCCGGTCTTCCATCAACTCCTGCAGATGCCGGCTTAAGATCGAACGGTTGCCTTCTTTTAACTCCTGCCTGAGATCCGCTACATAGACGCTCGCCATCTTTTGCATTCCCGAACGGTTCTTCAATTCCAGCAGACGGTACTCCCCGTTTTTTGCGCGATACATTGCTTCCAGAGACGGGGTTGCCGAGCCAAGTACTACACTGGCATGTTCCAGATTTGCCCGCTCTATGGCAGTCTCTCTGGCATGATATCTTGGTATCTGTTCACTTTTATAAGTTGTTTCATGTTCCTCATCAATAACGATCAGCCCCAGCTCCGGAAATGGTGTAAACAAGGCGGACCGCGGGCCGATCATCACGTCGATCTCTCCCGCTTTTGCCCGCATCAACTGATCATAACGCTCTCCGGCAGACATTCTGGAATTTAAGATGGATACCCGATTTCCAAAACACCGGTAAAACCGCATCACTGTCTGATACGTCAGTGCAACGCGTAATATTCAGTTTTTTCGTAATCAGTTCGTATTCAATGACCGGATCCTCCAGAAGTGCTTCCAGAAGTCTTGCTCTCGCCTTCTGATTCTTCTGCTGATAATAATGCAGCTGCGCTTCTGCCCGTTCTTTGCCAAGCAGCAGACGGACATACTTTTTGATCTTGGCATTCTCTTTTTGCTTGATCGGCAATACCGTCTTGAGTGCCTGGATCATCGTTCCGCCATAATGTTCTTTCATCCATGCCGCCAGCGCGATCAGCTTCGCCTCGATCTCTACACTGTTTCTGGAAATATCTTCGATCTCCTTGACTTTGGAAAGATCATAGTCGCAAGTCTCTGAAATTCCTACCACATAGCCTTTCGTCTGCCGGTTGCCTTTCCCAAACGGAATCACAACCTCCATTCCCACATTCAGCTCTTCTTTTAACCACTCCGGAATTCGATATTGAAAGATCCGATCCAGTTTTTCATGTTTTATATCTACAATAATATCTGCAAACAATCCATTTCCCCTGCTTATTTTTTCTGTTCCTCTTCCAGTTCTGTTAAGATCTCCGCAATCAGAACCCGCTCATCCATCGGATGCTTCACACCTTCGATCTCCTGGTAATCTTCATGCCCTTTTCCTGCAAGCACGATCACATCCCCGGTCTGCCCGTGTGTGATCGCATAACGGATGGCTTCTTTCCTGTCTATGATTTCCACATACGCTCCGTCCGTCTTTTCGATTCCCACTTTGATGTCATCGATGATCGCCTGCGGCTCTTCAAATCTCGGATTATCGGAAGTGATGATCGTCAGATCTGCCAGACGGCCGGACACTTCTCCCATCTCAAAGCGTCGGTCTCTGGAACGGTTTCCACCGCATCCGAACAGACATACCAGACGTTTTGGATGATATTCTTTTAACGTGGTCAAAAGACTCTCCAGACTCATGGCATTGTGTGCATAGTCGATCATCAGAGTGAATTCATCAGACACTTTCACCATCTCGATTCTGCCCTTAACCTTCGCCTTTTTCAAAGCCGCCTGAATGTGCTCTTTCGGCACATCAAAGTGTCTGCACACTGCAATCGCTGTCAGTGAATTGTAAACACTGAATGTTCCCGGTACATCAATCTCCACATCAAAATCCATGACTCCTGCCACATGATATGCCACACCGAGATATCCCGGTCTGGACACCAGATTTACATCTTCAGCCCGCAGATCCGCCTCTTTGCAGAAACCAAATGTCTCCACTTTACATGTAGCATTTTTAAATACATCCTTAAAATACCGGTCATCTGCATTGGCAATTCCAAGCCTGCACTGCTGGAACAATAATCCTTTGCATCTTTTATAATCTTCAAAATCCTTGTGTTCATTCGGTCCGATATGATCTTTTCCAAGATTTGTGAAAATCCCGATTTCAAACGGAATCCCTGCTGTCCGGTGCAGCATCAGCCCCTGGGATGACACCTCCATGACCACGCTGTCACAGCCGGCTTCCACCATTTTTGCAAAATACTGATGAATGGTATAAGATTCCGGCGTCGTATTCGCTGCCGGGATCACTTCCTCTCCGATAATGGCCTCAATGGTTCCGATCAGCCCTACTTTATGTCCGACTCCCTCCAGAATGGATTTGATCATATAGGTTGTGGTCGTCTTTCCCTTTGTCCCTGTAATTCCAATAATGTGCAGCTTCTCTGCCGGATAGCCGAAATAAGCGGCAGAAGCAAGTGCGAGTGCGTACCTTGTGTCTTCTACACGGATCACTGTCATTCCCTCCGGTGCCTCTACATCCTGCTGCACGATCACGGCTTTTGCTCCTTTTTTTGCCACATCTGCTACATACTGATGTCCGTCTGAGACGGCGCCGCTGATGCACACAAACACAGAGCCTTCTTCTACCTTACGGGAATCGTTGATCAATGTTGTAATTTCGATCTTGTCACTCCCCTGTACTACTTCATATTCCAAACGTTCCAATAACTGTTTTAAAATCATAACTGTTCCTCCTGATCAAAGAGATTTTCATCCCTGCATACATTCTATAGGATACCATAAAACAATCTCAGTTGCAAAAGCTGATAGAAAAAAGAGCTGGAATCTGCTCACAACCGCAGTTTTCAGCTCTCTTGCCTTTTATTATTTTTCCGCCATATGCACAGTCAGCTGATTGAACGGTATCTCAATACCTTCTTCATCAAATATCAGCTTGATTTCTTCCAGAAGTCTCCATCTTGTACTCCAGTACTCCTCTGTCTTCACCCATGCGCGCAGTCCCAGTATCACAGAACTGTCAGCCAGAGAATCCACAAACACCTTGATATCCTCGTCCTGAATAATGGAATCATCCTGTTTTAACAGCGTTTCGATCAGATCTTTTGCTTTTTTCAGATCTGCATCATAGGCGATCCCTACTTTTAAATCCAACTGCCGTTCCGGTCTTGCCGTCACATTCGTCAGACTGCTGTTGGAAAGCGTTCCATTTGGAATCACGATCGTCTTATTATCTACCGTTGTCAGCTTTGTATAGAAGATCTGGATGACTTTTACCGTTCCTTCTGTTCCATCATTGGCAACAATGATGTAGTCACCCACTACAAACGGTTTTAAAAGCAGGATCAGTACGCCTCCTGCAAAGTTCGAAAGACTCCCCTGCAGCGCGAGACCGATTGCCACACCTCCGGATGCGATCAGCGCCGCAACCGAGGATGTCTCAATTCCAAAATTTGTTGCGATCATAAACAGCAGCAGTGCATACAGCCCAAATTTCAGGAACGATTCTACGAACTGGATCACACCTGTATCCGCATTTGCCCGCTGCATGGAATGCTTCACCATCTTCTGAATTCCATGGATCACCGCTCTTCCGATAAAGAAAAATACGATTGCAAGCACAACCTTGATCCCGAAAGAGATCAAGGTTGGGATCTGATCCTCAAACCACTGTACAAACCGGTTCACATCTTTTGCCACTTCTTCCGGGGACTGTACTACATCCTGGATTTCCTCTGTTGCTAAAAATATCACTCTTACACCTCCTGATCTAATGCCAGAAACGCACAGAGATTTCCTCTGGCATCTCCTGCCTGTCTGTGAGAATACAGAATCTCACTGTTACAATGCGTACACAGATTGGTCACTGCAATATGCTCCGGCAAAATCCCTGCCTCACGAAAGATCAGCTCATTTGCTTTCCACAGATTCAGCTGGTACTTCTGATTTTCTTTTTGATAAAACAACGCATCCCAGCAGTCTTCCGGAAAATTCTTCCGAAACTGCCGGATCACATCTTCACTGACCTCATAGCAGTCCTGACAGATCGACGGTCCGACCGCTGCGAGAATATCCTCCGGTCTGCTTTTAAATTCTCTGCACATCGTTTCCACAGTCACTTTTCCGATCTTCCCTACGGTTCCTCTCCATCCGGAATGACTCAGTCCGATCACTTTCTTTACCGGGTCCACAAAATACAAAGGAACACAGTCCGCATAAAATGTTACCAGACAAATTCCCGGAATGTCAGTCACCAGACCATCTACATCCGAGTAGGTCCTAGGTTTTACGATCCCGCAGCCTTTGTCTGCTTCTGTCACTACCCGCACATTGGTCGTATGTGTCTGGTGAGTAAACACCATATCCTCACATCGGATTCCCATCGCTGATCCGATCCTTCGGAAATTTTCACGAACAGCCTCTTCTTCATCCCCTCTTGTGAAACTTAAATTCAATGAAGAAAAACAGCCTTTGCTGACGCCTCCTATCCTTGTAGAAAATCCATGCTTTACAATCCCTGTCTCTCGAAACATCGGATATTCCAGGTATGGTGGTTCTGTATATTGTTCCTGAAAAATCTGTTCTTCATTCTTATAACGAAGTCCTAATCCCATTTTTTCCACTCCCCTTTTTATATTCTATGCCCCCTCAAAGGCATTTTCAATGTGACACACCTCGTTCCCCTCTATTGCAACTACATCAAACCTTGCCGCAGCATCGGGTATTTTATGTGCCGCCACATATTGCTGAGCGCATCGGTACAATCGTTTCTGCTTTTTTGTATCCACTGCTTCCAGCGCACTGCCCGCACTTTTTGTTCGCCGGTATTTCACTTCACAGAATACCAAATACTCCCTGTCCCTGGCAATCAGATCGATCTCCCCTGCCCGACACCTGTAGTTATACTCCAGGATCTGAAATCCCTTCTTTTCTAAAAATCTGCCGGCAATCTGCTCATAGGCAGTGCCGACAGCTCTGTTGTTTTGTTTCATCCTTTTCACACTGCGCCCGGAAAACACCACATTTTTCAGACAAAATTTTTAATAAAGGTACGGCGGTGAATCGGCGTCGGTCCAAGTTTCCGAAGTGCTGCGATATGCGCTACCGAGCCATATCCCTTATTGTCAGCAAACCCGTATCCCGCAAGTACCTGATCATACTCTTCCATCAGACGGTCTCTTGTTACTTTCGCAATTACACTTGCGGCCGCAATTGAAACACTTTTTGCATCTCCTTTGATGATCGGCACCTGTGGAATCACAACCTCCGGGATCGTGACTGCATCATTTAAAAGAACCTCCGGTTCTACAGACAGCTGACCGATTGCCTGACGCATCGCTTCATAGGTTGCCTGAAGAATATTGATCTCATCAATTCGCGCCGGTCCCGCCATTCCGATCCCAATTGCAATTGCTTTTTCCTGTATCTCATCATACAGCTCTTCTCTTCGCTTTGCCGAGAGCTTTTTGGAATCATTCAAATATAGAATCTCGGCGTCTTTCGGGAGAATTACCGCCGCTGCCACAACCGGACCTGCCAGTGGTCCTCTTCCAACCTCATCAATTCCGCAGATATAGTCACAATGACTATACTTTTCTTCATACTGCCGCATCTGCTTTAAACGAAGTCTTTCATTTGCAAGCTTTTCGTCCTGCTTCTGATATTTCTGAATGAGCTTTTGCACTCCCATCCTTGTATCATACGCATACATCTCATACAATTCTGCTCTTGAACCCCGGCACGCTTCAAACTCTGTTCTGATCTCACTGATACTTTTCATTTCTTTTCCTCAATCTACTTCCTCTTAATCGTGCCGGATAAACCCAATGTTACTAAACGGCCAGATCCTCACCCAGGCTCGCCCGATCAGATCCTTCCTGTGCAGCACGCCTACACTCGGATCCCTGCTGTCAGAACTGTGATTTCGATTGTCACCCAGAACAAAATATTCATCGTCTCCCAGTGTGATCGATTCTGCTGCAATCCCCGGATCCAGCATCACTTCTTTTCCATAATGTTCATCCGCCAGCAGTTCTCCATTGATATAGACCTCTCCGTCTATAATCTGGACAGTTTCTCCCGGCAGTCCGATGATCCGTTTGATATAATATGTATTTTCCTTATATTGATAAGGGAATACGATAATCTCATACCGCTCAGGTTCCCTGAAACGATAACTGATCTTGTCTACGATCAGATTGTCTCCATGTTGCAGTGTCGGTTCCATAGAATGTCCGCTGACTTCTGTCCGCTGTCCCACATACGTAATCAGAACATATACCGCAGCCAGCAAAATCGCAATATACACGAGCCATCCTAAAATTTCTTTGAAAATACTTCTATCCTGATCTTTCTCTTTCATGCTACGACTGCCCCCTCTTTACTCTCCGTCTGTCTCTTCATAATCCTGAGGGAATTCCAGAGTAATTCTTCCAATTCTTCCATTTCTAAAATCATCTAACAACAGCCTTGCCGCCTTTTCCATATCCAGCTCACTGCCTCGTACCAGACAATGCCTGTTCTTCGCAATTTCTTCCAGACACGCATAAATATCCTGTGACTCACTCACATCATATTTTTCCTGCAATACACCCGGATAACTCTGTACCAGAAACCGGATCAGCTCGCCTCCCAGCTCTTCTGTATTGAGAATCTCATCTTTAATAGAACCGATAAATGCCAGCCGAAGTCCCACGGTCTGGTCTTCAAACTTCGGCCAGAGAATACCCGGCGTATCTAAAAGCTCTACATTTTTATTTAAACGGATCCACTGTTTTCCTTTTGTCACTCCCGGCTTATTCCCGGTCTTGGCACAGGCTTTTCCTGCCAGTGCATTGATAAACGTTGATTTTCCTACATTCGGAATCCCAACGACCATTGCACGCACCGGGCGGTTTAAGATCCCGCGCTTTCTGTCCCTTTCTATCTTCTCTTTACAGGCTTCCTGGATCACGCCCTGGATCGACTTGATCCCCCCGCCTTTCTTTGAATTAACCTTGACTACAGAATATCCTTTCTTCTTAAAATACTCTGCCCATGCATCATTCCACTTTTCTTCTGCCAGATCGGCTTTATTCAAAAGAATAAGACGTGCTTTATTTTTTCCGAGCTCATCAATATCCGGATTCCGGCTGCTGACCGGCAGCCTTGCATCCACCAGTTCGATCACCAGATCGATCAGTTTGATATTCTCCTGCATCATCCGTTTTGCCTTTGTCATATGTCCCGGATACCACTGAAAATGCATATTGTCCCTCCTCACTATTTTACAAATCCAAAATTACTGCCCACACTCGTATCAAACCATATCTTCCCGTAAATTTCCGAACGTTTTACATTTCCGATATCAGCCATCCTGCTGTCATCGCTGCTGGACGCCTGATCTCCCAGTACAAAATACTCATTCTCACCAAGTGTGATCTCATCCTGGGCAACTCCCGGCTTTTCAATTTTGGACACAAAGATATCTTTTTTCTGTTCTTTTCCGTTAATATATACTTTTCCATCCTTGATCTGAACCGTCTCTCCCGGCAGTCCCACGATCCTTTTGATATAATAATGTGCATTTTCTCTGCCATTTGGCTTAAACGCAATAATGTCTCCTCTTTTCGGAGTCATGGCATTATACACCAGACGGTTTACCAGAACAACATCTCCGTTTTTTAATTCCGGCCGCATCGAATCACCTGCATTGCTCACTCGCTGTCCAAAATAAAATACCAGTATAAATGCAAGTGCACAGACGACTGCAATCTCTGCGATCCAGAGCGCAACTGCTTTTTTGTTCCAATGGATCTTTTCACTCAGAAAATGCAGTTTTGCCTTGTGTGGCGCTCTTTTTCGCTTTTTTCGAAACTTTAAGTGCCGCATACATTCTCCTTATAACAGAAAAGGGACAATCTACACTTCTGTAATTGTCCCTCTCATCATTCCTACTATTTTACTAATTCTTTAACCTTAGCTGCTTTACCGATACGTGATCTTAAGTAGTTCAGTTTTGCTCTTCTTACTTTACCTCTGCGAACAACTTCCACTTTCTCAACGTGTGGAGAGTGGATTGGCCATGTTTTTTCAACACCGATTCCGTTAGAGAATTTTCTTACTGTGAAAGTAGCTCTTACTCCGCCACCCTGTTTTTTCAGAACTGTTCCTTCGAAAACCTGGATTCTTTCACGGTTACCCTCTTTAATCTTAGCGTATACTTTTACAGTATCACCAACGTTAAACTCAGGTGCATTTTCTTTCATCTGCTCAGCTTCGATTTTTCTGATAATTTCGTTCATTGTGTTCCTCCTTCATCTTGGACGTTCTTAATACCACTTCGGTACCAGAGGACCATCTCTTCTTTTCACAACTGTTGTATTCTATCATATTTTGTAAATAGTTTCAAGCATTTTCCTCATCTTTTGCCAAAAGTTCCTGCAAAAACTTCATTTCTTTCTTATCCAGAACTCCGCTTTTCATGCACTTTTCCAAAAGATCCGGTCTTCTCTCCTTTGTCCGGATGATCGACTGCTCTCTTCTCCACTTTTCAATATTGGCGTGATGTCCGGACAGAAGAATCGGCGGAACTTTTTTCCCATGCCATTCCTCAGGTCTCGAATACTGCGGATATTCCAGCAGATCATCCTGAAAAGATTCAAATTCTGCGGATACATCATTGTGCAGCACACCCGGGATCAGACGGGAAATCGCATCCACCATGACCATGGCCGGCAATTCTCCGCCTGTGAGCACATAATCTCCGATAGAAACATAATCTGTCACAATTTCCTCCAGAACACGTTCATCGATTCCTTCATAGTGCCCGCAGAGCAGCACCAGTTCTTCTTCTTTTGCCAGTTCTTCTGCCATGGTCTGGGAAAAAGTCGCTCCCTGTGGAGAAAGATACACGACACGCGGCTTCTTTTTCACTTTTTCTGCGATCGCCTCATATGCCTGATAAACAGGTTCTGCCTGCATCAGCATACCTGCTCCGCCTCCATATGGATAATCATCCACGCTTTGATGTTTGTTAAACGCATAATCCCGGATATTGACCGCCTCAATGGAAAGCAGTCCGTTGTTTACTGCCCTTCCGATGATACTGGTACCCAGTCCCTGCATGACCATGTCCGGAAATAATGTCAAAATATGAAAATTCATCGTATCTGCCCTGCACTTTCTTTCATTGAAATCATTGATCCAGCAATCCGTTCAGCAGATGCACCTGCATTTTCTGCGCTTTTACATCCACGGAAAGAATACACTGGCGGATTGCCGGGATCAGCACTTCCCCATGTGTTTTTGACTCTACAAGATACACTTCATTCGCCCCGGTTTCGATCACATCTTTTAATGTCCCGAAAAGTTCCTCGGGATTCTCATCCGTGTAAACTTCCATCCCGATCAGATCAGCAATAAAATATTCGTCTTCCTCCAGTGCAACTGCATCCTCACGGCTAACAAAAAGAGAACAGCCTTTGTACTGTTCGATATCATTGATGTTGTCAATCCCTTTGAATTTCACGATGACAAACTGTTTAAAAAATTTCACTCCCTGGACTTCCAGCGAAAGTTTTTCTTTCTTTGTCTCCAGAATCACTTTTTTGAGTTTTTTAAACCGGTTAGGGTCATCCGTGGTAGGAAATACTTTGACCTCCCCGCGGATTCCATGTGTGGATGAGATCACACCTACCTGTAAAAACTGTTCCATGCTCTTCTCCTATCCTCTCTGCGAAAAAGAAAGGGGGCAGCTGCTTTGATCCAAAGCCTGTCCCCTTTTTGTCAAGTTACTGTATGATATCAACAACAACTTTCTTATCTTCCTTTGCCGCTGCCGCTTTTACAACAGAACGAATCGCTTTTGCAATGCGACCCTGCTTTCCGATCACTTTTCCCATGTCACTGTCAGCGACACGTACTTCAAGGACCGTAGTTCTGCCATCCTGTCTCTCAGAAACTGCAACGCTGTCCGGATCGTCTACTAATGCTTTCGCAATCACTTCAACTAACTCTTTCATTTACGCGCACCTCCGCGAAACAGCTTATTTTTCGATTCCAGCTGCCTTAAAGATCTTTCCTACAACTTCTGTAGGCTGAGCTCCGTTGTTCAGCCATTTTTTAGCTGCTTCTTCATCTACTTTGAATACGCTTGGGTTCTGATTTGGATCGTATGTTCCGATCTCCTCAATGAACTTTCCATCTCTTGGTGCTCTCGCATCCGCTACAACGATTCTATAGAAAGGAGCTTTCTTCTGTCCCATTCTTTTTAATCTGATTTTTACTGCCATTTCTTTCACCTCTTCTTAATATTTTTCTTTTTTGTTATCTATGTGCTAAAAAGGAAGCTTAAATCTGCCTTTTTTACCACCTTTACCCATCAGTCCCGGAAGTCGCTTCATCAGTTTTCTGGATTCGTTAAACTGCTTTACCATACGGTTGACTTCGGAAATATCTACACCAGCGCCTCTTGCAATACGGTGTTTTCTGGATGGATTCAAAAGATCCGGGTTCTGTCTTTCCTCTACTGTCATTGACTGGATCATGGCCTCCATCCTTGCCATCTTCTTTTCATTTTCTTCGGAGTCAAGTTCCGGCATCTTTGCCCCCATGCCTCCGAGTCCCGGCATCATACCGAGAACACTGGATAATCCGCCCATTTTCTTCATCTGGTTCATACTTTCCAGATAATCTTCAAAATCAAACTGGGCTTTTTTCATCTTCTCTGCCATCTGCTGTGCTTTCTCTTCATCCAGCTCAGCCCCGGCTTTCTCGATCAGTGTCAGAACATCTCCCATTCCAAGAATACGGGATGCCATTCGATCCGGATAGAACTGCTCCAGATCTGAGAGCTTCTCTCCCATACCTACATAAAGAATCGGGCATCCGGTCACTGCCTTGATCGAGAGTGCAGCACCGCCTCTTGTATCGCCGTCCAGCTTTGTCACGATCACACCGTCAATCCCAATCTTATCATTGAAACTTCCGGCCACATTGACCGCATCCTGTCCGGTCATCGCATCCACAACTAAAATCGTCTGATGCACATCCACTGTTCCTTTGATCTCCTGAAGCTCTGCCATCATATCTTCATCAATGTGAAGACGTCCCGCTGTATCCAGGATCACGATGTTATTTCCATTCTTGCGCGCATGCTCAAGCGCCGCTTTTGCGATGTCAGCAGGCTTGTTTTTATCTCCCATGGAGAATACTTCCACGCCCTGCTTCTCTCCGTTGATCTGCAGCTGTTTAATCGCTGCCGGACGATACACATCACACGCAACAAGCAGTGGTTTCTTGCCTTTCAGCTTGTACTTGCCTGCCAGCTTTGCAGTAGTCGTGGTCTTACCTGCACCCTGAAGTCCTGCCATCATGATCACCGTGATTGCACTTCCCGGCTGCAATTTGATCTCCGTCGTCTCAGAACCCATCAGATTTACAAGTTCTTCATTTACGATCTTGATCACCATCTGTCCCGGATTCAGTCCGTTCATCACATCCTGTCCGACTGCTCGCTCCTGCACATCTTTTACAAACTTCTTTACGACTTTAAAGTTTACATCCGCCTCCAGAAGTGCCATCTTCACTTCTTTCAGTGCCGCCTTTACATCATCTTCCGTCAGACGACCTTTGCTTCGGAGATTCTTAAATACGTTTTGAAGTTTTTCTGTTAAACTGTCAAATGCCATGCTATAACTCCTCTATAATTGTATCCGATATCTTCCGGATCTTCTCTATCATCTCTTGCGGTTTCTGATTTCCGGCACTGGATTCATAAGCATCCAGCACACTGTCGATCTCGTGAACCTTCTCCTTGATAGAAAGAAATTTTTCTACCAGATGCAGCTTCTCCTCATAGCCTTCCAGAGCCTTCTGACACCGCTTGATCAGGTCATGCACTCCCTGGCGGCTGATGCCTGCCTCACCTGCAATCTCACTCAAAGATAAATCTTCCAGTACAAACTGTTCATAAATCTCTTTCTGGTGACTGGTAAGAAGTTCACCGTAAAAGTCGTATAACAATGCCTGTTCTAAAATATCATTCACTCAAATCACCTTTGCTATCATAACTCAAAAAAAAAGAGGTGTCAAGTACTTTTTCTTGACACCTTCTTTCTTTGCCATTCGCGCTTACAAAAGCTCCCCTATATTAAGGAGACCCCACCCGGTTCCTTCTTCGTCCAGCGAAATGCAGGACTCCCTCAGCTTCAGTTTCACTTCTACATTGGTCATGTCCGGATATTCTGACAGCAGACATGCAACCGCACCTGATACGATCGGTGCTGCCATGGATGTGCCGCTTTTCTCCACATAAGCTTTCTTTTCTTTGTCAATTCTGCCACAGCTTATGATCCCAAGTCCCGGCGCCACAAGATCCGGTTTTACAATGCACGTATCGGATGGTCCTCTTCCGGAATATTTCCACCGCTGTCCCATACGTGTCCTGCCCCGCCTGATTTCCTCATAAGCGCCTACTGTGATGATCTTTCTGCTGTCTCCCGGTGAAGCAATACTGCCTCTTTCCGGGCCGTCATTTCCCGCAGACGCCACCACCGCAATTCCTGCATCCCATAGAGATTCCGCACCAAGTATCAGTCGTTTTTTCTGCCTTTGCTCCAGATTCGGCTTTGCTCCTACAGAAATATTGACGACCCGGATGGGATATTTTTTCCGCATAGACAGTACCCAGCGCATTCCTTCCAGAACACTCTCCACACTTCCGTTTCCATCCTGATCCAGTACCTTTGCGATCAGCAAGGAGGCTTTCGGCGCTATTCCCGCGTAGGTTCCGCCGGAAATCCGCCCGTCGCCCGCCAAAATTCCGGCCACATGTGTTCCGTGACCGCTGTCATCATACATCTGCTCCTTTCGATGTACAAAATCCCTGAATTCCAATATCCGTTTTCCAAAATCAGGATGTGCGCAGATGCCGGTATCTAAAACCGCGACGCAGATTCCCTGCCCTAAAGCCCTTCCTCTTTGGATCGCTTCACACCAGTATCCAATGATCTGCTTTGCCTGTTTCATTTATGAACATTCCTTTTTTATCAGAATATTCACTTCTTCTGCCGGATGTGTTTATACCATGATGTGTGCCTTTCCTCCCGCAGTCTTCCCATCCATACGCAGGTCTTATCGTACACTTTCTCGCAAAAGAACTGTACTGCTCCATATTGTAGCTTGCCGGCAGAAAACCTGCATCCAGAGCAGTTGCTGCCCGGAAATGTTTCATTGCTTCCACATGCTTTCCTTTCATTTCCAGAACGATTCCCAGAAGATTATGCGGAACTGCACTGTCCGGATATTTCTGCATGTACTGTGGAATCAACTGTTCACACTCACGGATGCGTCCGCTTTGTACATATTCTCTGATCTGTCTGCAAAACTGCTCCAGTTCTCTATTCTGTTCTTTCTCTATTTTTTTATCCATTTTTACGATCTTCATAACCCATCTTCTCCTTCCCTTTTCTAAAAAATAGCACAGGCCAAGTAAAATAAGTATTAAGACCAATTCAACTCCTGTAAAAAATTTATTAAAACAATTTTCTCACACATTTCCCTCATCCACATATTATAGAACTGTAAACAACATTATTGGAGGATTTAAAATGAGTGAATTAAGTGCAACAAACTGCGGATGTGGATGCGAATCAAA
>PPYF01099351.1_pt1 | contig 25791 bp, 26 predicted proteins | sample 1559871 | NCBI WGS metagenome assembly PPYF01 (sample SAMN08240021, study PRJNA423297) | Human gut metagenome, whole genome shotgun sequencing project. | reverse complement strand
GGATACAGGTTTTATAATTCAAAAATTATTAGACAAAATAGAATGGTACTATAATATTTTAATAAAAGAAAAATATGAAAAATGTAGCATTTCTGAAAATATACTTGAAAAAAAGAAAAGAAAAGAGCGTATAATAGTATCTTTAACATCTTATCCAAAAAGAATAGGTGAAGTGTGGATTACGATTGAGACTTTATTGCGTCAGACAGTGAAACCAGATATGATTATTTTGTGGCTTGCAGATACTCAGTTTAACGGAATAGAAAGTTTGCCTAAAAAGTTAATTGATTTACAAAAAAGTGGATTGATAATTCGTTTTTGTAAAGATTTAAAAAGTCATAAAAAGTACTTTTATACTATGCAAGAATATCCAGAAGATCTGATAATATTAGTAGATGATGATATGTTTTATCCATATGATATGATAGAAAAATTATTAAAATTACATTATAAATATCCACAGGATATTTGCACAATGACTGCGCAGGTAATAGGTGATGATATCACAGTGGTTCCATCGAAATGGAAAAATCCTGATTTAAGTCAAAAATATCAACATTCTACCAAATTGCAGATTTTTACAGGAAGTGGTTCACTTTATCCGCCAAATTCATTAAATGCACAAGCTTTCAATGAAGAAGTAATGAAAGAGTTATGCCCATATGCAGATGACCTTTGGTTAACGTTTATGGCAAAATTAAACGGAACAAAAGTGACTACGCAATATCCATGGAGAGCATTTCCAATAACAATTTATGGCTCTGGCATTGGAAGTTTGTATTATATAAATGCTGAAGAAGGGCAGAATGATATTCAGTGGAAAGCATTATTGAATTATTTTAAAGAACAATTAGGAGAAGTTGAATATGAATAAGATAAAAGAATATTTGCGATTCCTTAGACGTATTCGGATTATAAAATATTTTTATTTGAATTATTTTTGCAAAGAGATAATCCGAGTTGATAATAGTAAAATAATTCCTTATAAAAATGCTGTTATTGATATTGAAACAGGAGCACGAATTTATATTGTGAATGGGGATATTGAAATAGGATGTAATTTGTTAAAAGGATCCAGAGAGGAAACAAGAATACGTTTAAGAGAAAATGCTGTTTGGGGATCCAACGGTGGATGTAAGATTTCTTATGGTTCAACAATAGAAATTCTTAAAGGGGCATTGCTTGACAGTAAATATTTTACGGTTAATAGTAATAGTATATTAATTGCGGCAAAAAAAATAAGTCTTGGACAAGATGTTATGATTGCAAGAAATGTTGTTATATATGATAGTGATTTTCATGAGATATATTATGAGGGAATAAAAGGTAACAGCTCAAAAGATGTTATAATAGGCGAGCATGTCTGGGTTGGTACAAACAGCATGATACTTAAGGGTGTTAATTTGAAAAAAGGTTGTGTAGTAGCAGCTAATACAATTGTAACTGAAAATGTAGAAAGTGAAAATCTTATTGGAATTAAATCAGAAATCAAGTGTATAAATAATCATATCCAATGGAAGAGATAAAATGCTATGAAAGATTTTTTGATTAAAGATGTGGAGAATTAATTATGTCGAGACAAAAGAATAGTATTAATAATCTTAAATGGGGAATTTTAGGAAATATAATTACTTCGGCTGTAGCAATTATTATTCCAAGGTTATTTATCGTTAATTATGGATCTGAAGTGAATGGATTATTATCATCAATTCGTCAAATTTATGTATATCTAGCTTTACTGGAAGCAGGTGTAGGTGATGCATCAGTTGTGGCACTTTATGGACCTGTCGGGCGAAATGACCGTAAAACTGTTAATGAAATTTTAGCGGCAACACATTATTATTATAAAAAAATTGGAATAGCATATGCGATGAGTGTGTTAGCATTAGGGGGAATATATCCATTGTTGTTAAATACAACAATATCATATTGGACATGCTTTTGGGTTATCGTATTACAAGGTTCAGGAAGTGTTATTAGCTATTTTGTTCAGGGAAAATATAATATGTTGTTGCGAGTGGACAATAAGAGTTATATAACAACGAATCTTGCTACCGTTACATCAGTTATGACTGATGTGATACGAATAGTATTATTGTTAAATGGTAAAAGTATTATTGAAGTGCAGGCTACATATTTAGTATTTAATCTTGCAAAAATGGTGTACGTAAGTTGGTACATAAAAAAGCATTATTCATGGATTGATTTATCAGTTACTCCAGATTTTAAAGCAATTTCACAGAAATCGGCGGTTATGGTTCATCAAATTTCTTCATTAGTATTTAGTCATACTGATGTGTTAATACTCACTTTTGTCTGTGGATTGAAAACAGTAAGTATTTATTCTATGTATGCAACGATTTATGGAATGGTTGACAATGTTATAAATATTATTTCTAACAGTGTTCAGGCTGCACTGGGACAAATATTCCATACAGATAGAAAAAAATTCTTGAAACTGCAAGAAGCATTTGAAACATATTATTTAGCTATTGTTTTTTCACTTTTAACGATTGCATTTATATTTGCGTTACCGTTTATGAAATTATACACAAGGGGAGCGGATATAAATTATGTAGATTATAGATTGCCAATATTATTTACGATGTATCAACTGCTGAGTTATGGAAGAACATCAAGTAATAATATTTTAAGTTTTGCAGGCGCATTTAAAGAAACTCAGTGGAGAGCGGTATTAGAGGCAACAATTAATCTAGTAGTGTCTTTTATATGTGTATTTAAATTTGGAATATATGGTGTATTATTTGGCACGGTAGTAGCTTTGATATACAGGGCAAATGATATTATTTTATTTGCCAATAGAAGAGTGTTAAAAAGAAGTGCCTGGGCAACGTACCGTAGATGGATAACGGATTTTTTTGTCTTAATTGTGATAATAATTTGTTTTGAAAAATTACAATTAAGAATTGAAACGTATATGAAGCTTTTGGTAGCTGGTATTTGGGTTAGCATTGTGGTTGTAAGTATTTTTATAGTTGTAGCAAGTGTTATTGAGAAACAGGCTAGGGAGACGGCTATATATTATATTAGACAGATGATATTAAAGAAATAAGTCCTTTGAGTGAAGATACTCCGGTAATATTCAGCTAATAAACAATTCAGATAAAGGTAGCGGCAATACATTCCAGTTAAGTAGTCAAGCTACAGAACAAAATCAATAATATCAGAAATGTATTGAACCACGATATTAAAAGAAAGGAATATATGATAATTAACTTATTAATTGTCATATAAGAACTGAAAAGAAGGATAATATTTTCTATCAAAGTAGTGGAGTAAAAATCTAGCTTCCATTATTATGAGTTAGAAAAGGGCGAATATCTAGTTGCCCAAAAACTAAGCGCTTATATTAATTCTGCATCTTTCTATGTTTGGATACTTGTTAATGCTTTGGTTTGGTAATTCCTGCGATTATTGTGTTTGGATTTATTGTAAGTAGAAAACACTAGACACATCATTGTAAAAAGGGAGTTTTTTATTAATGGAAATAATAATGTATCCGCTTAAATTACGATACCATTATATTGACATTTTGCGTTTACTACTATATGGGGAGGAAAAAGAATACGACAATGGCAAATAAGATTTATAGTAAGCAAGATGCGGTAATGATTAGAGGATTGGCAATTCTTTGTATGGTTGTTTTACATTTATTTTGTAGAACAGGAAAAGATGTATTTGGAAAGCCATTGCTGTGGATAAATAGTACAATTCCAGTTGTGTTTTTGTTTGGCTTTTTTTCGGAAATTTGCGTTCCGCTTTATTCATTGTGTGCAGGATACGCCAGACAATATATGGAAGAAAAGAGAAAATCTTCGTGGAAAAATAATTTTCATCGAATTATAAAGTTAATGGTTAATTATTGGATTGTTTTAGTTCTTTTCTCTATTCTTGGTCTTATCTTTGATGTAGATAATAAGATTCCGGGATCATTAATTAAATTTTTGAAAAGTATTGTTCTTTTGCATAGTTATAATGGGGCATGGTGGTATTTGAATACATATATTTTATTATTATTGATTCCAACAAAAATATTATTGAATCCGATTAAAAAAGTAGAATATAAAAAAGGACTTATTATGTGTTTGCTTTTTGAAATCGGTTGGTATGTTGTAACAAAAATAGGATTAATTCCAGATGTACCGGAAAAAATGAAAGTGGTTTTGTTTATAAAAAATGAATTGGTAAATTTAATTACTGTTTTACCTTTTGTTTGGGCGGGTGCAATTATTTGTAAAGAAAAACTGGTTGATAATTGCAATAGTTGGCTAAAAACACATGTGAAATTGAGATGGCAAAATAAATGTTTAATAATTGTGTGGATAGGAATATTTTGTTTATTTAATTTGCTCCATAAAGCAGTGTTAGTAGGAATCGTAGCATTTTGTAGTTTTATGATATTTAATTTGATAAAAAAGCCAGAGATAGTTAAGAAAATATTTCTGTTTTTAGGAAAGCATTCGACGAATATTTGGCTGACACACATGTTCTTTTATTTAGTTTTATTTAAAGGTCTGGTAATAAGAGCACAATATCCTATATTAATGTTAGGATTTATGCTTATATTGTGTATAGCAACATCTTATATAATAATGGGAATAGAACATCTTATTTATAATTTTATAGAATATATTATGTGTTATCGAGAGCGTTTACAAAGAGAGAAAAGGTAAATTAGTTGTAGAGAATGAATTAGGCTTGAATAGTTTTTATAAATAAGCAAAACATTCGAGTACCTGGCAGTATGAGGGAGGATTGGAAAGAGTTGCATTAAAATGAATCCAATTTTGTTGTTGGACATTTATTAAGAAGAGTAAAAGGAGGATATTGTGGCTTGTTTTAAGTACACAATTTATTAAAAAGAATGAAGATAGCATTTTTAATTATGGTACACAATAATCCTACAATGCTTAATTGTTTTATCAAACAGCTTTTACAGTATCAGGGATCAGTGGTTTTTATACATGTTGATGAAAAAGGATTGAATATTATACCGGATATTATTGAGGACCCAAGGGTAATTATTATTCCTGAACATTACAATGGCAGTTGGGGAGATTATTCTCAGATTCAGATGGTAAATGCATTAATAAAGAATGCAATAAATAATGATGATTTTGATTATTATTCGCTTCACAGTGGTGTTGATTTATGTGTGAGAGAAGTATCAGAATTCGCTGATTATCTTTCAAAAAATAATCTTTATGGTTTTTATGAATGCACTAAACTTCCGAGTACCTGGCAGTATGGTGGTGGATTGGGAAGAGTTGCATTAAAATGGCCAAAATATCTTCGACGAAGAGCAGTAGGGTATCAGCTGCCAAGGGTATTAAGAGCTATATATGGCAGATTATTTTCAGTAGGGATAATAAAGGGAAGAAAGATTCCTGAGAAGTATGAATTATTTGGAGGATCTGCATGGTTCACAATTAGAAGTGATTGTGCGAAAGATTATGTTCATTTTCTTGAGGATAGTGAGTTTACAAGTCTATTTGTAAATGCACTTTGTGGAGATGAAATTTACTATGTAAGTATCTTCCAGATGTGTAAAGGAAATAGAATGGTGAATAATAAGAGCAATCTTAGATTTATAGACTGGAAGGAACGCGGTCAGCATCCGGGACCAGGAAGTCCGAATACAATTGATTGTTCCATGATAGATGAAATTGAAAAGTCAGGTTGTTTTTTTGCTAGAAAATTTGATGCTAATTATGATAATGATGTTATTCAGTATTTTCTGGAAAAAACATCTTCAAATTAAAGCTTGTTTTCATGTTAAGAGGTGATTGAGTGTATAAAGAGAACTTAATATCAGTAATCGTTCCAGTGTTTAATACAGAAGAGTATTTAAATAGATGTTTGGATTCAATTATCAACAGTACATATAAAGAATTGGAAATAATAGGTGTTGATGATGGTAGTACAGATTGTTCTCCTGAAATATTAGAACAGTATGCTTCTATTGATAATCGTATTACCATAATTCACCAAGATAATCAAGGGGTTTCAGTAGCACGTAATAAAGGATTGGAAAGTGCTGTAGGAGAATATGTTTGTTTTATTGATTCAGATGATTGGATTCATGAACAGTTTTTTACATATTTACACAGAGCAATAACCGAAAATGCCGCAGATATTGCACTTTGTGATTTTAAACGTTGTGATGAGTCATATTTATTTCCACAACCTAAATATGACTGCGAGAATTTGTCAATTTATAATCTGATGACAAATCAGAATTACAAAAATTTTGTAAATAAATTATTTAGACATACAGTCATTTCTAATGAGCATTTTATGTCTGGAAAAGTGATTGAAGATGCAATTTATATAATAGATATTTTGACAAAGAATCCAAATGTAAGGATTGTTAAGGTTAATTGTACTTTATATGCATATTTCCAAAGAAGTGGATCCTTAGTATCAGGAATTTCTGTTGATTTGGTACGGCATTTAGCGGATTATACAATGCAAAAGTTAGTAAATCTTGAGGATGAAAATCTAAAAGGTATTTTGGCAGAAGATGTTATAAAAAGAATGTTATATGTCAGATATTATTATTTATTGAAAAAAGAGCGAATAGCTGCAGCAGAGTGTAATGAAGTGATTCGTTCAATGTTAACTTTGCTTAGCCACAGAAAAGTGAAATATGTAGTATTGTACCTTATCCCTGAACTGTATCGGCAGTTCAGATTACGGAATGATCCGTCTATGAAGACATTTGAAAAAAATGTAAAGAGTAGTGCTCATCATTGTTTATGATGGCTTATCAGACCAAACAGAAAAAATCGGAAGTCCGTAGTATATGAATTGTATTGTTTCACGAGAAAAAATATTTGTATTTGGCATAAGTACAAATCTTAGAATTGACCTCTACGAATTATTATTGGAATGTGGGTAATGGCTATGAAATATAGATTGTTTGAAAAAGTAAAATATTAATTAATGAGGAGAAAAGTATGATACCAATTTTTTCAATTATTATTCCCTCATATAAATCAGATAAATTCATAAAGCAATGTATTAGCAGTGTTCTTCATCAGACATTTGATTCATTTGAAATAATAATTATAGATGATGGTTCACCAGATCAGACGGGGGAAATATGCTTGCGTATTGCGGCAGATTATCCTTACGTGAGATATATTTACCAAGAACATCAGGGGGCAGGAGCCGCGCGTAACAAGGGATTAAGAGTCGCAAACGGCGAATATGTTCTTTTTTTAGATGCAGATGATTATTGGGTTAATAGGGATTTGTTGAAGGAGTTATATAATTGCTTTAAGAATCAGAATGTGGATTTAGTTATGTTTCAGATGGACAAATATACAGAGAAGGGAAGATTGCTGAAAAGATATAGAAAAAAAGCATTTCCTGATACGAAATTAAGTCACTGTGTTCATGAGATTTATCCAATGTTGGTAAGAGATGGACAGGTACTTGCATCTGCGTGTAATAAATGTGTTAAACGTTCTCTTTTGGAAGAAGAGTATATATTATTTCCGGAAGGCGGATATGCAGAAGATATAGATTGGGTAATTCAACTATTTTCTAGGGCAAAATATATTTCATTTTTGAATGGATTGGCATATGCTTATCGTCAGCACGGCAATAGTACAGCAAGTAGAAGTACAGAAGGACCAAATCATCTGGCAGCAATTATTCAAAAATGGGCAGAAAAGGTAAAACAAAATGAAGTGCCGGATCCGGAGGTAGTTGCTGGTCTACTGGCTTTTGAATACGGAATTTGTATGGGACATCAGCAGTATTTATCCCGAGAAATGAAAATAATACTTAAAGAATATCAATATTTGCTTCATTATGCAATGGATAAAAAGACGAAGGTGATAAGATTATTTCATAGAATTTTTGGGTATTGGTTTACTTGTAATATGATTCGTTTTTATCTGTTCTGCAGGAGAATTTGAAAATGAAAGAACGAAAATTAACTATTTTCACACCGATATATAATCGTGCATATTGTTTGAATAATTGTTATCAAAGTATGAGACGCCAGAAGAACAAACGGTTTATCTGGATAATTGTTGATGATGGATCTACTGATAATCTTGAAAGCCTGGTAAGTGAATGGATTGTGGATGAGTCAGAATTCCAAATAGAATATTATAGAAAAGAAAATGGAGGTATGTACACGGCATATAATTTGGCATTTGAACATATTATAACGGATTATTGGGTGTGCATAGATTCTGATGACTGGCTTGCTGATGATGCTGTGGACAGAATATATGATGCTATTGATTATGTAGAAAAGAAGAAACTTTCAATTTGTGGAATTGTTGGGTTAGATGCGCTACAGGACGGAACTATATGTGGAGGAAAATTGCCGGATGTAGATATAGTGGGGCTGTTAGAACTTAAGTTAAAGTATCATCATAAGGGCGATATAAAGGTTATATATTCTATGTCGGATACCAAGCATTATATTCCAATGCCAGAGATTCCAGGAGAAAAAGATTTTAATCCGTATTATATGATGTTAAAGATGGATATAAATAAACCATTATATATATGCAATCATATATTGTGTATTGTAAATTATCAGCAAGATGGAATGACGAGCCGAGTGTTGCAAAGTTATGAAGAATGTCCAGTTAGTTATGCTATGTTGCGAGAGGCATATCTGGAACATCAGGAGATACCATGTATGTTTGCTTATCGTCAGTGTATACATTATGTATCATCGTGGATATTTGCAAAACGACAGAAGAAAAAAGTAAACTCTTTGTGGAGGAGAAAGCTGGTTTGGATGGCAGTAATACCTGGAGTTATATTGAATATGTGGGTTTGCTGGAAGAATAGGAGACATTAATGACTTTAGAAGAATGTTATTTGAGTATATTAAAATATAGCAATAGTTGGAATCCAACGAAAAGCCATACGATAGAAGAATTACAAAGTCGTGCGGAGGGATTAGTTGACTGGCTAAGTGTACAGATTAATAATATTGAAAATGGATTTGAGATTATATTATTATGATGAGGAAATAACATTGTGAGATTAAAATATGGAATGTAAAAGCTTTTATGTCATTTGCTTTTTATCCGATCACATCCATTGCGATATGTATTGTAACAGTAGTTATATTAGACGGTATCTTGGGAAAAGTTATGTTGCAAATAGGGAAGGGAACAGTAGAGTATGATATTCTGTTTGCAATTTTTTGTTGTATCAATTATTATTGATAATAATGAATCGTAAAAGGAATGGTGGATTATATGATTTATTTCGAGATTTTCTTTTTGATGATATGAATAGCTGTTATAAAGAAATAGGATGTATACCAATATAGGGCTACAAGTTTGTTGCGATAAAAAATTTATTATGGAGGGATTTACTATGGGAGGAGAGCTTGCTGTAGGTACAATTGTTAATCAGGAAAATCTGGCTAAAGCTAAAATGATATGTTCTGGTTTTAAAGCATTAATCATTAATTATAAAAATAAAAGCTTGGTATATAAAGTACAAATAGAAAAAATAAAAATTGATTTAGAAAAGAGTTTGGCCGAAAAGAGAATGGCGGATTCAACGGAACTCTATATTACAAGTATGCAGATGATTCAGAAATTTATGAAAAGATTTGATGTTGAAAGGATGACTCAACAGGAAGAAAAAATTTTTTATGACAAGTTAGAGAAGCTCAATGATGAATTAGATGTCATATTGGAAGAGTTTTCTAAGAGAGGTATATAATGGGTATATTTAATAAAAAGAAGAATATGAAAACTGTTAGTAATAATGATATGGGGATTGAAGAGCAGACAATAATACAACAGAAAGATAATAAAGATATTGTAAGACAAGATAAAACCAAAAATATTGTGGTATTTGATGAATTTGCAGGGAATGCCGAGAATAATAATTCGATGGATGAGTTGGATGAAGCAACATTAATGTCTAAAGATTTAATGGTTTATATCGGTGAAGCTATTACAAAATGGTCGAAACAATATGGCATGGAACAGATGCCGCCAAATTTGGTTTTTAAAAAGGCACTTACTTTGATGAATGCATGGGATAGAAATTCTGTATTTAAATAATGTTTAAATTAATTTGTAATCTTTGGGTAATAATAACTTTTGTTTTTGCTTGTGAATGTATTTACAAATCGAAAATTAATTCGAAAATACGGATGCATATTTCAGCTATAAACAAAACAATAGGATTAAAATGCTACTTGTTTATGAAAAAATATAAATGGTTATACAAATTTGTTGGCGAATTAATAATAATTTGGTTTATTTTTGAATGGAATGATAAACTAATAATTAATACTATTGCGAAATATTGGGAGAGAGGATATAGTGTATTTTCTCCATTTTTTCAGCACATAGTGACCTTTTGTGTATGGCTTTCTCCTTATGGAAGGTCTGTGATGGAAAATAGAATGGTTTCTTATTGGATGGATAGGTTTTCGATAGGAATTCTTGTTGTATATGTTTTAAATAATTTCTTTTTGTTAATGGGAATCAATCAAAAAATATCAAAATTTATAGTAAGTTCGATAGGTATTTTTGCTTCGTGGTATATAATGCTTTTTTTGACGAAAATAGTGATTTTAATTTCGAATGATTATCTTATTGCTCAATGGGGAGTTGCAGTTGTAGGTTTTTTCTTAATCATTATACTTTTTTGGGGAATTGTTTATGGTCTGATTTATGAATAGTAATAGAGTAATGTTAACTTCCAATTGTAGGTGTATATTCCGGTGACATAGAACCATCTGCACGAAGATTCAGAGCCACCATTACGGATGAATAGAGCCACCTTCACGGAAGGTGAGCCATTCATATAAATTTATCCTATAATGAAGTCGGCACACGATACGTGTGACTATTCATATAGGAGGTTCGATAATTATGGTTGATTATCGAGAAATCTTAAGACTTAACAGCCTTAGGTATTCCGGGGAAGATTATAAAAATAATTTTTTGCCTGATTGGAATCATATATGCAATTAAAATAATAGAGGATATATATGAAATGCATAAAAACAAATATGACCACAATATATTACTAAATGACATACAAAAACTAGATAAAATCCAACACAAGCATTCATTAGTCGCCATCCAGTTTCCAGATACTTCCGCAGAAAAGAAGTATCTTGTATATTACGATGAGCGGTGGGATTGTAAATTATTTTTGAATTACAAGACTGTGGATAGAGCAGATGAGGAATCGGTGATAAATAAGGTGTCGGCGGATCTGAATGTGGATAAAAGTCAGATAAACTGCAGATACATATCGTCAAAAGTACAGGAGAAATATTCTGAAAGCCATCAGGAGAATAGGATCTATAATCACAGATTGTACGAGATAAAGATTCAAGTATTTCCGGAGGATGAGCAGAAGGAGAACTTTGTTGTTAATGGCAGACACTATTATTGGATGAGTATTTCCGACATGGAGAGAGATCCTAATATTGTGAAGAAGAATCTGGATGTTATTGATTTTGTTAAAGAATTGATGCATGCATAACATAAGCGCAGGCAAAATGGCATACGCCATTTCCCTGCGCTTTTATTATAGCCGAATAATCAAAATACTATCTGTTTTTACGTCTCTTACTAATAATAGTATAAATACATCCTGCAGCGATCATAAGTGAAAGAACCAATGAAACTGTATAAAGAATCATGTGATTGTTATCACCGGTTTTTACCTTGCCGTTTGTAGACTTCTTATTTGCATGATTAGCATTAGTAGTCTTTGGTGCTGCTGTAGTAGTTGCTCCGTTCTGACCATTGGATGTGTTGTTACCTGTAGAACCAGAGCCTGTACCATTGTTAGTTCCGGAAGGATCTGTTGTTCCAGGTGTGCTCGGTTTGTCAGTATCTGGCTTGTCAGTACCTGGTTTATCAGTATCCGGTTTGTCAGTGCCTGGTTTATCAGTACCTGGCTTATCAGTACCTGGTTTATCCGGTGTCGGATTTTCTGATCCATCGGTCACTCTCCAGAGCTGTGTTCCCCAGAATGGGTTAGCCATACCGAGGAAGAGACCGTTGTCTGTCGGAATAAATGCACGTCCGCCGTGGTTATAGATATCGCCGAAACCATTGCGGGTGAGTGTTGTAAAGTTTACTCCGTCGGAAGAGATCAGTACGTCGCATCCTTTTTCCTGTGTGCGGATGATGTTGCTGCATCCAAGGTAATATACGAAATGATGGAATGCAGTGTTGAAGACGTTGTTCTCAATCTTCTGTGCAAGATCTGGGTTCAGGCGGTTAAGGATTGGTTTTACATAGTTGTTGTAATTATTTACCATATCCAGATATACATCGACGATGTCAGATGGTTTATTTCTCTGTGTGTAAGCAGCTGTCTGAGAATCGTCAGAAGAAAGTGTCTCGATTTCATCCAGCTGATCTAACATCTGGTCGATGGCATCTGCTTCTGTGTCTGTAAGTTCTGCATTTGTGTTGTCTGTTACAACTGCTTCCTGGTCTTTTGCGGCTTCTGTAGCTGCCTGATCAGCAGTATTGTCAGCGTCTGTATTCTCCTGAATATTTTCCTGAGCATCTTCTGCGTTATCTTCTGTGGCGGCCTCTTCTGTTGTGCCTTCTTCTGCGGTCAATGCTGCGCCGGAAGGAGTTTTCTTAAGGCTCTGAAGAAGTTCTTTGACATAAGTCATCTTCTGTGAGAATTCTTCAGGTGTCATTTCCAGAAGACTTCCGTCGGTCAGCTGTGTGAATCCGGATGCGAGTGTTGCGATATCGAATGTTCCGATCAGGAGCTTTCCGTGGTATTCAGAGAATCTCCACAGATACTGTGTGGAAGCTGCTCCGAATCCGTCGTCGTTGATGAGTTCGATATTTTCATTCTTGTCCATGCGGTTCAGGCATGCAGGGTTCTTCAGATCTTCATAGAGAGACTGGAAATTACCGGCATTACCGATTTCGGCGAGGTCAAGCATCGGGTCGTTATAGCCGCCGATGTAGAGATGGTCGCCGTATGCGAACAGGTTACCTGCGCAGGATTCTTTCTTGCCAAGTCCGAATTCGTATTTGGCACCTTTGGATGTGTTTCCGATGATCGGTGTCCAGTTCCAGGTTCCGTCGGCTTTCGGATCACCGCGGTATACGGCGAATCCCTGTTTGTGATTGACGCCTGTTGTGGCATCTGTCTTGCCTGTTACCATGGATACGTACAGAGATCCGTTGAATGGAACAAGATCCCATAATCCGCCGCCGTTAATACTGTCGCGGATCCAGCAGGCCGGAAGATTGTCGAAGGTCTCCTGGTTGGCGATAACGGACCAGCTGTCTACGTCTTCTGGATCTGTAGTGGAAAGAAGACGTACACCCTGCATACGTGGGTTATCGTCTTTGTAACGTACGTCTTTTTTGGCCATTGCTTTGATCGCATTCTGGTATGCCTGTGGAAGCTGTGAACCGGATGCGAACATGTTGTCTGGATCTGCGCCGTCGGTAGCCAGAGATACGAGAAGCTTGCCATCCATAACGGTGAGTCCGCGGATTCCGTTGGCGAATCCGGAGTTCTCTGCAGTCTTCTGCATAACAACTTTTGTTTCATTTGTCTCAGGATCGATCTGAAGCAGACGGGATGTCGGGAAGCCGGCGCAGGCAAAATATAATTTGCCATTGTATTCTACGGCCATTCGGTATCCGTTCCAGTTGACGAATGCGGAGCTCTCTTTTTCGACGTAGACAACTTCTGTCTCATAGGTGTATTTGTTCACACGCATGATACAAGGAGTTCCGTTGGTAGATGTTGCTCCGTCAGGAAAATTACCGTTGTACACAACATTCAGAATATTGGTTGCTACGGTACCGGCTTTCTGTGCCGGATTTTCATCCCCGCGGTTCTGGAACAATTTGGTCAGATTGTTCTTGAGATTGCGGTAGTAAATACCTGAGATTGGATTCCAGCAGGTGCCAAGGTAGATATAATTTCCATGTTCTACGCAGGACCATACATAGCTTTGGTTACGGTTGCTCTCTTCTCCCATAGCATCGAATGACAGGATACCGTCAGTCTCACCGGCTCCTCTTTCCGGATGAGAAACTTTCTCGATGCTGTAACCTTCGGATGAGAGTGGGGCAGCGCTTACATTTACTCCTGTTGCAACACAGGACACAGAAAGAACTGCTGTCAGTACGAGTTGGAAAAATCTCTTTTTCATAATTTTCCTCCATTATTAAATTGTTAGTTTCATAGATGATTGTATTATAGGCGAACCCCTGTTGTAAATCGTTTTTTTGCGTATTTTACAGCTAAAAATAAAAAAAATGTAGAAATTTGAAAAAAATTAAATTTTTTGAAAAAAACGCGACAGGTTTTTAAAAGTTATGTGTATTAATATATAGAGGGAGACAAAAAGAAGAATTTATATAGATTGGAGCAATCGAAAAAGACTATGTCGAGATTGCATGTGAACTGTGGTTACAGCCCCGCACCCCATCATTTACATACGCAGGAAATACTCAAAGAAATGAAAAAATCCGATGAATATAAATAATAGAGTATTGATAAATATTGATATGTGTGCATTGATAAACGTACTGTAAATTTTTGGGAGTTGTGGGATACTGTAAATCGCCGGAGGATTTGGATATCGTCCACCGGTGTTATAATTCCGGGGCTTTATGTGTAGGGCCCCGGAATTAGCTATATATAGAGAGATTATGAAAGAGAAGATGAGATATGACGATACGGAAATTTATTAAGAAATTATTTGTAACGATTATAATGATTGGGATTGTTCTGGCGGCGGTATTGAAGGTTGGTTATATATTGATCTGCAAGGTTATTGTGATGATTATATTTGCAGTACTTGCGATTCGGTACTGGGTCGGTGAGGATATCAGGAAAGCGGAAGAAGAGAAAAGGGGAACCTGGTTATTCACGCTTGGATTTATCGGGCTGACTGTGCTGACAATGCTTGCGGCCAATATCCCGGGACAGGTGCAGCGGGATCAGTACCTGTACCTTACGAAAGAGCATACGGAACAGCTGGAGAAGGTGCTTTTAAGAGAGGCGACTGCGGATAGTGAAAGGTGCATACAGTGGTATGAAAAGCAGATGCTGGGCATCAGGAATAATAAGGCGCTTGGGAATCCGGCTATGCAGACGGAGGATGAAAGACGGTATAAGAACCGCATCGATGGAAAAGAAGTGTACCGGGATCCGGATACATGTACTCTACGTGTGAAAGAGCTTAAAGATGGCAGTACGAAAGACAGTGTACTGATCAATGGACCGGTGGGAGAGATCATAGCGATGCGGGAGCGGATTTTCTATATTGATATGGAAGATCATAATGTTCTGAAATCTGTAACCTATGACGGAAGGAAGAGAAAGACCTGGACGAAGGATCCGGTAAAGCAATTTGCCGTAATCGGTGAATATGTGATCTGCTGTACGGAGGATGAGAAGCTTATCCGTTGTGATATGTCGACGGGCAAGAAAAAGGAACTGGCGGATCATATTCAGTACTTTTTTGCCGGCGCGAAGCTGTATGCGCAGAAGGGGTCGAAGATTGTGTCGGTCAGCTATGACGGCAAAGAAATCAGGGTATTTAAGAAAGATGTGGTTATGATGGATAAGAAGGAAGACAAGGTATATTATAGGAGAATGGACAGGAAGAAAGAGCAGATGTATGTGTGTGATGTGGATGGTGGGATGGAGAAAATGGTTGGAAGCGAAGCTGGGAAAGATTGAAACAAATGACAATGCTCCTGATTTTTGTCAGGAGCATTTTTATTACCTACATTCGTAAGGAGCTGCCAGTGGCAGGTCCTGTAGATATACAAAAGTATGCAAGAAAAGCTGTCACTGGCAGGTTCTATGTATAATCAACAATTATTCCACAAGCCCAATCCCAAATGTCATAGTCCCGGTATAATTTACTCCCGGTTCGAGGTTCTGTCCTTTGCTTCCGATCACTGGTTTGGCCGTATAGGTGACGGTTCCGTTGTCAGTAAAGGAAGCAAGTTCGGTTCCGGTGGCGGTATCCTGACCGGTAGTTTCGATCACATTATTTGATGGGCCGATCAGCTGGTAGCGGATGGTGTCTGTATATGACGGCTTGGATGTCTTGGCGGAGAGTACCAGTTGGTTACGGTAATAATTAGTGCCGGCGATCGTTACGGATACCTTCTTGCCATTCAGGTAAGCGACATCGGAGGCTGTGATGGTAAGAGGTGTTCCTTCATCGGTGAGTGACAGGGAAGAAGGAATCGATACGGTGTAGGTTGGATCGTTCTGTTTGGTGTATGTGAACTGGGTGGATGCCTGTGTGTTGTCCGCGGCCAGTGCCGGGAGTGTGAATACAGATGCGGATAATGTGGCGGCGATGGCCAGTGTTATGATTGATTTTTGTAATTTCATATTAGGTTACCCCCTTAAATTTACTTTTTAAAATGATGTGTCGGTTATTATATTGACCGGACAGTTGTCAGATAACATTTAACTTTGCGTTTGATATGGCTGAGTTCAGTGGTTCTTTGGAATTTACATCAAAAGTACTGATGTGGATACTTAATGTATGTTCTCCTTTGTCCAGTGTCTTATTAAGACGGATATGACTGATTGCGGATCCTGGTTTTACCATGTCGGAGGTGTAGACCGGGGAATCGTCCTGATCTACATATAGTTCGAATGTGAAGTTACAGGGATTCTTATCCGGGTTGGCCAGAGTGATCTGCTGATCGCAGGTGTCGGCGGCGAAGGTGATGTTGTCATATCCGGGGATTTTGATTTGCTGCTTGCCGGAAGTGTCGGACTTGGTATGTGGCGTCCAGGCAGATGCATTTTTATCAAAAGAGAGAGAGCCCTGTGAGTTCTCTCTCTGTATAAGCAGGTATGCCAGTAATCCGATAATGGCACTTAGTATAATGACCGTGACAAGCAATATATTTTGTCTTCGTCTGTTCATATTATTTGATGTTCTCCACTCCTATTGTGAAGTTGATCTGTCCCCACCAGTATGGGTTGCTATTGGTAGCGGTGTCTTCCAGTGGAGTTACGCGGTAGTACTTGGTTGCGTCTTCTGTGAAGGTGAGAAGTTCCTGATTAAAGTCGGTCAGTGCCGGGCCGTAGCTGGAATCAGAAAGCTTTGGTTCTACTTTATATTTCATAAAATCATAGCCGCAGTACAGGTTGTACTTGTGATCGTCATCACGGTATTTCTTAGGGAAGTTTGTTGCCCATGTGTCACGGACTTTTACAGAGACGTATTTGTTATTCTCGGCAAGATTCTTGGTGTTCGATACTTTGACATATACGTCGGTTCCGTCTTCCTGCATCTGCAGAGACTGTGGTACCTGTACGGAATAGGTTGGTTTCAGGGCATCTTCATAATTCAGGCTGAGACCGAAATCTGTCTTGGTATTACCTGTTGTCTTCCATAATACGGAACCGTCCTGTATGCCGGGTTTCTTCTCTGCGTGTGCGACGGTTGGTGCGATTGTTGCGGCTGCAAGAGCCAGTGCGAACATAGATGCTACAAATTTCTTTTTCATGATTTTGCCTCCTTATAGTGGGTACTAAATTATATTTCAAGGGATTATCCCTTAAAAACGTGTAAAGTTGTCTCGACATCGGATCCGTTGTAAGGTGTCTTGCCATCTTCGGAAAATGTGTTGATCCGGATCGTGAGCGGGTAGTTACCTTCGGTAAATGACTGGCTAAGCTTCTGGCTTAAGATTGCTTTTCCGGGTTTGACCATATCGGAAGTGTAGAGAACATCGCCTGTGTCGGAACGGATCAGCTGGAACTGAAAGAGACACTGGTTGGTATCAGGATTGGCAAGGACGATCTTGGAAGTGTCCTTTCCTTCCTGTAGCGGGACGGTGTCATAGCCGGGCATGGTGATATATCCTTCTTTGCCTTCGGTCTTAAAGCTTCCGTCCCAGTCAACGGCCTGTGAGCTGTACGAAGGATTGCCGTTCTGCTGCATCTGATAATGCAGATACAGGAATCTTGCCGACACGCCCAGGATCAGAATGACCAATACGGCACAGATGCCGGCGATCAGTCGCCTTCGGGTTATATGATTTTGCATGGTTGAATCGCTCCTTTTTGTTGGAATGTATGATTAATGTAACGTGGGAATATGAAATTTGTGGTGGGATGGGATTAAATATATGTTAGATTGTGGTTAAATGGCGTTGAATATGAATAAAAGAGAATGATTTCAATATATACAAAATGTACGGATTGTGATAAAATTAAAGGCGAATAAAAAGAAATATAATGAGAAGACTATAAATAAATTGAGAAGGAGCATTTGTGATGGGATCATATGTGGTAAGGATTCTAAAATCAGAACTTTGGAATTTTAAAAATGTGAAACATGGCGTAGTCAAATATATGAATTATGGATGTGTTCAGAAATATGGGGAGATTCAGAAGAAAGATATAGTAGGAATATATGGACAAAATGGTTCCGGAAAAACTGCACTGGTGGAGTCTTTAGACATTTTAAAGCATATTTTACTTGGGACAGAGATATCCTATGATGAATATGCGGGGATTATTTCAGAAGAAAATGATACACAGTTAGCTACATTGTTTCTTCTCGAGAAAGACAATTTAAAATATAGAATAGAATATAAAGTAACGTTAAGAACAAATAAGAAAGATGAAAAGATAGATATTATTGAAGAAAGATTAAATTATTGGAATCGTGGAAGTTCCTGGAAATCAGAAAGAGATATTTATTTTAAAAATCCGTATTATGATAATGATGACATATTGGCTAATGCAGATCTATCTATTCAGTCAAAGCACATGAAGTACTTTAAAAATATTAAATTTCTTAATTCGATGTCTGTTTTAGCAGCTGTAAGTGCACAGGGGCATATATCTGTTTTGTTTAATAATAAAGCAATTGCTTCGTTGAAAGCACAGGCTACAGAGGAAAATTGGAGTGATGAAGAGCAGATCGCGCTTTATGATATTCTGAATGGATTACAGTATTTCTCGAGGGCACATTTCCATATTATTAAGGTAAGTCAGTTGGGAGATATCAACAAGAATAAACTGATCCCTTTGAATATGCACTATGAGACAGAAACTTCTGTTATTCAGGGATGTATCCCGCTTTTTATAAATGGACAGGGGGAAGTCCCGTTATCAATATATGATTTGTTCGAATCGGCAATCAAGGCTGTTAATATTGCAATCAAAGCAATCATTCCTAATTTGCAGATTGAATTAGAGAAAAAGACAGAATTAGAAAAAGAAGATGGAAAGAAATATGTTCAGGTGGATGTATATTCCAAAAGAAATGGAAAACGTTTCCTGACAAAATTCGAATCAGAGGGAATAAAGAGAATTATATCTTTGTTAAGTTATTTGGTATCGGCTTATAATCAGCCGTCGGTATGTCTGGTGGTAGATGAGCTTGATGCAGGTATATATGAATACTTATTAGGAGAGTTGTTAGGAGAACTTCAAAAAGAAATGAAAGGGCAGTTAATCTTTACATCTCATAATCTGCGGGTATTGGAAAAGTTAGATTACAAAAACATTATATGTTCCACAATTAATCCTAAGAATCGCTATATTAATTTGACAGGGGTAGGAGCAAATAATAATAATAGGGATTTTTATATTAAATCGCTTACAATTGGTGGACAAAAAGAGGAATTATATGATGACGAGGATCTGGATTCTATTGGATATGCATTCAGAAGAGCAGGAAATCCAGAGAAGAAGAATGTGAACTTGCATCTTTCAAAGAAAATCTTGGAGAAGATAAAAGAGGAAAAGGAATAATAGGAGCAATAAATATGCAACACACACAGCAATTATTTTTAGAGGCATTAAAAGCCGCATTAAAAAATGAACAGGTAGAATGGAATAACAAGTTGGAAGCGCAGGAATGGATGGACCTGTTCCGCATGGCGGAAGTGCACCAGATCCTTCCGATGATCTATGAGGCCGTATACCGAAGCCCGGCCGCCGGGCAGGCGGATCCGCAGATCCTGGCTCCGGCGAAGGCGCAGATGGTGCGCACGGTGATCATGCAGACGCAGAAGACGGGAGAGTTTGAGCCGCTTTACAGATATCTGAGAGAGAGCGGAATCTGTCCGTTAGTGGTGAAAGGGATCGTGTGCAGGAACATTTATCCGAATCCGGATTATCGGATATCCGGAGATGAGGATCTGCTGATCCGGCCGGAGGATTTTAGAAAATGCCACGATCTGTTGCGCGAATATGGAATGCAGACATCGGAGCAGGATATGGATGCGGAAGAACTGGAATCGGTTTACGAAGTACCATACGGGAAGAAAGGAAGCCTTATCTACATAGAGCTCCACAAAAGCTTATTCCCGCCGGAATCAGAGGCATACGGGGATCTGAACCGCTTTTTTGCAAATGTACATGAAGATGCGATTGATATCAGGATCGATGGAACGGATATCCGGACAATGGGGTACACGGATCATCTGTTTTATCTGATCTGTCATTCGTTCAAGCATTTCCTGCATAGTGGATTCGGGATCCGTCAGGTATGCGACATCATATTATTTGCCAATGAATACGGGGATGCGATTGACTGGGAGAAGGTTCTGAGACAGTGTAGGGAGATACATGCGGATCTTTTTGCTGCGGCATTATTTGCAATCGGTGAGAAATATCTGACGTTTGATCCGGAGAAGGCGCATTATCCGAAAGTATGGCAGGAGATCAGTGTGGATGAGACGGATATGCTGATGGATCTTCTGGACAGTGGTATCTATGGAAATGCGAATATGAGCCGGAAACACAGCAGTAATATGACGCTGGATGCGGTGGCAGCAGACAAGAATGGAAAGAAAGCCGGGAATACGGTCTTAAAGTCTTTGTTCCCATCGGCAAAAAAGCTCGAGGGGCGGTATCCGTATCTTAAGAAACATCCGATTCTTCTTCCGATTGCGTGGACAGACCGTATCTTAAAATACCGTAAAGAGACAGTGGCAGGAGGGGATAACGCTGCGGCAGATTCCGTGAAGATTGGAAATCAGAGAATTGAACTTATGAAGAAATATGGAATCATTAAAAAATGATAAAAAATGTTGATGACGTAACAGATATGTATAGGATATAATATATATGTTATATGCATTGTATAAGTGCATTGATGTGAGAGAAATACAGAAAGGGAAAAGTATGAAAAGAAAGAAAAGTACACAATTGCTGGCAGTAGCGCTGACAGCAGCAATGCTGGCGCAGCCGGTAGGTGCACAGATGGTGTTCGCGGAAGGTAATGCGGATGCAGTGCAGCAGGAGCAGGCAGTAAGCCCGGCGGCAGAGACAACGGGAGCAGTTCTTAAGAGTGGAACGGCAGTAATTCCGGCGGATGCAGACCTGAATCAGGTGAAAGAGATCCTTGGTAAGACATTGGTTGAGAATGCGGATCAGGTGGATCTGAGTAGTCTGGAGTGGGAGTATTATTGTGAAGGTAAGACCGGATTAGGAGTATCCGGTAATGAATCTTGGGGAAGTATCGGAGGATTTACAAGTTCCAAGAAAGTATTCCTTTCAACAGTGACATTTACCCATCCATCTCTGGCAGCAAATACTGATGGAACCTATAAGGTCCGTTTAAAAGGCACAACAACGGAAGTAACTCTGACAAAGACGCAGAAATTAACTTCAGCTATATCAACAAAAGATAATACAAATGTAAACCTCGTATACAACGAGGACGGAAGCATCAATTATGACGCAGTACGTCAGAATATCTTCAATACAGTTGTAGAATCTACAACTCCGGAGCTGACGGCCAATGATGTAACGATTGAATATTATGCAACTGCAAAGTCAGGTTCTCTTGGAGGAGTAGGAAAAGCATGGATGCCGTTAGAAGGTGGAGAGAGTGGAACACCAATTCCCCTGACCTACCCGGCAATGGGAGATGGAACCCAGAAGATTAAGATTTCTTATGCTGGAACGGATACATATTCCGGAGCAAGTGCAGAAGCAACGGTTAATATCGATATCGGCAGAGAGCAGTCAGTGATCGAATTCAAAAAGAATCCGACGATCAAGCTTGTATATAACGATGATCTCACAGTAGATTATGCGGCAGCTAAAGAAGCGATCATGAATGATGTGATCGACGTTGAGAAAAGCAGCCCGGAAGGATTATCACTTGATAACCTGACAATCGAATACTATGCAACAGCGACAACAGGAGCAGCAATGGGTTTTGGAAACGCATGGGCACCGATCGAAGGCGGTAAGATTAACGGTCTTACTTATCCTGGAATTCCGGAAGGAACACAGAAGATCCGTGTTACATATGCGGGAGACAAAGAGAATACTGCCGTAACAGCAGAGACAGATATCGAGGTAATGGATCGTGAGCAGTCAGCATTCAATCTGAATGAACTGGCAGAAGGAGCTGCTTCTTATGAAGTTCCGATGGCATTTAACGAGGATCAGACATATGATTATGATGCCACAGCCAAAGCAATCTACAATGCAGTTGTAGCGTCTACAGTTCCGGAGAATCTGACAGCAGACGATGTAACGATCAGATACAACGCAGGAACAGATCTGATTAAGAACTGGCAGCCACTGAATACAACAGACTGGACAAGCACATTTACGAAATTCGGACCTGGCGAATGGACGATTCAGTTCTCTTGGGCAGGTAATAAAGAATACAAAGGTGCAACAACAGAGGTAAAGGTTAATGTAACAGACAACCGTCTTGCAAGTGCCATTGTATGCAAAGAAGGCGTATCGTTTACTTATAACATGGATGCAGCTGTAATGAAGCAGGCAATCTTTGACAACGTGATTGACTGGGAGAACAGTACACTTCCTGCAAAAGACACATTGACTGTGGATAACTTCACAATGGAATATTATGGAAGCAATACACTTGCCGGTGATATCGACGGCGGAATGAAACAGTGGGCACCGATCGAAGGTGGTACCGTAACATTTCTGACCTATGCACGGATGGGAGCAGGAGAGCAGAAGATCCGCATTACTTATAAAGGAAATGCGCAGTATCGCCCGTCAGCACAGACAGAAAGCACAGTAACGGTTAATAAAGCTAAGGTAAAAGTAAAAGTAAAATCAACCAGCATTTATGCAGATGCAACTCTGCCGGAAGACTTTGTAACAATGAATCCAGCAGATAAATTCGATGTATACACAGTATACGGTGGACTGACAAGCAATGCGAACCTGTCACTTTATCTGGATCTTCCGGACAAATATACGAACAGTGCGGTTCTGAAGTTGTTAGATCCGATTGTAGAGAAACTCTATGGAAAGACATTTACACAGATGATGAACGACGGAATGACAGTAGGAGAACTGAGACAACTGCTCAATACACAGGAACTGTTAGACCTTCTTGAGAAGCTTCATATTGACACAGGTACATTTGGACAGATTCTTACAATAATCAATAAGATGCCATCCGTTGCAGATTCTGTAAGAGTATCATTCGGTACACCGAACCATGCAGGTCTCTATACAGTAACAGCAGTTACAGATAGTAAGAACTACGAGACAGGTGTAGGCATCGGAACACTTCTTGTGAAGATGCGTTCTAAGGGCGTGAAGCTTAATTGGAATGAGAGATTCGTAAACGGAAAGATTACTGCAGAAGAAGCAAAGAATTTTGATTTCAAAGCAACACTTTCATCAGACGGAGATGTAACAATCGCACAGGATAACGTACACTATCTGTATTCAGGATTCACAAGCAAATGGAAGATCTATTCCAGCACAACAACTCCTCCGACAGAGCCGGGAAGTTATGTGATGACGGTAGTAACACTTGGTGGAGATTATCAGGCAGCACCGATCAAACGTGGATTCAAGATTACAAAATAAATTGCAAAAGAATATTGTAAAGCGGCCCCTGGTTTTACCGGGGGCTTTTTGTATTGTAATCAAGAAACAATTAAGATATAATATCTATGTGGTGGAAATGATACGAAAGCTAGATATTAAAATTAGATATTATATGAGATTAAGGGACGATAGAGATAAGGGTTGACAAAGAATTTGTGCTCCGGGAAGGCCGAGAAGAAGGACTCCGGACAGGAATAAACTATGGAGAACTACAAAATCTAGTTAGAATGGTGCTCAAAAAAATGCGAAAAGACGTCTCATGTGAAATAACCGCGGAACTCTTCGAAGAACCGGTAGAAAAGATCCGAAAGATATATGAAGTAGCGGAGAAATATGCGCCGGAATATGATATTGAGTCAATTTGCCGAGAACTGGCGGCATAAAGTGCTTTGGTTACACCGTAAGGGAATGTCCTTGTACCTTACCGGTGGATTTGGTATAGTATAAGGTATTATTCTGTAAAGGAGGCTCGTGATGAAAGAGACAGGAGAATCCGGATCAACAAAGAATAAAACCGTTATATTACTTCTGATCATTCTTTTGACCCTGTTATGGTTTGTCGGAGAGATTCTGGTTTCTTACCATTGGATGAAAGTGAATCGGTATCCGGTGCAGGTACGGAATCTGCGGTATGCGGATACGGTTACAGATGCAGGATTCAAGATGGTGGTGATTTCGGATCTTCATGATCATGAATTCGGGAAAGACAATGAGAAGCTGATCCGGTGTGTAAAAGAACAGGATCCGGAGATGATCATTCTGGATGGCGATATGCTGAATGAGGATTCGAAGAGTGACGAGGTGCCGGTCAGACTGGTAAAAGGTCTGGCAGAGATTGCGCCGGTGTATTATGCGCTTGGGAATCATGAACTGGATTATATCGGCACTGCAGAAGGGAAGAAGATGCAAAAGCACCCGGAGAATTCCGAATTGGTGAAGGATCTTACAGATGCCGGCGCATGTGTGCTGGAAGAAGGTTACCGGGACGTGGAGATCGGTGGATGTAAGGTGCGCATCGGTGGGATGTATGAATATGCATTTGCTCTGGATGGAGATAACAGTGCAGAGAATCTGACAGGTGATGTACGGGATTTTCTGGAGGAGTTTCAGAATACAGACCGGTACAAGATTATGTTGTGCCACAGACCGGATAGTTTTGTATTCGGTGATGCATCCGATTACTGGAAGATCGATCTTGTGATCAGCGGACATGATCATGGAGGACAGGTAGTCATTCCATTCAAGGGAGGACTATATGGTGGTGATCAGGGATGGTTCCCGCCATATGTGCATGGACTGTACCGGACAGGAAGGATCCGGCTGTTCGTGACGAGTGGATTAAGCAGTGAGAAACAGAAGCTCCCGAGATGGAATAACCGGCCGGAGATTGCGGTGCTTAACGTACACTGATCAGAGGGATGAAGAGGTAAAAAGATGGTTAGAAGGACAGTCGTTCCGGTGATGTGTCATCAAAGATTACTGCGGACAGTGTGTTGGACGGAGATCTTACATCAAATATCAAGTATTCACTGGAGAAGACGGTCAATACGCAGGCTGCGGGTGAGTATCCGATCGAGTTCAGGGTTATGGACAGCGGCGGGAATACAGTGTATCTGAAGACGCAGATCAGTATTTCCGATAAAAGTTATGCAGGGATTGATGTGAAATTAAAAGATTATCTGATCTACCTTTCTGTCGGAGATGCATTTGATCCAAATGCATACTTTAATTCGGCAGATAAAGAAGGTGAGCTTGCGGTGCAGTCGAATGTAAATACTGCAAAGGCAGGATCCTAAAGAGTATAATAAGATAAAAAAGAACCCGACACGGCTGTCTGGTATGCTACCCTCATATAGGACAATGAAATATAAAAGTCCTATATGGGGGTATTTTCATGTTCAGAAAGAGTAAGAT
>PPYF01673535.1_pt1 | contig 25801 bp, 24 predicted proteins | sample 1559871 | NCBI WGS metagenome assembly PPYF01 (sample SAMN08240021, study PRJNA423297) | Human gut metagenome, whole genome shotgun sequencing project. | reverse complement strand
TGCGGAATAGTGATTTCAGCCACATCACCCACTTTTTTTCCTAACAAACCCTGTGCTATCGGAGTATTTACCGAAATCTTGCCCAATTTTAAATTCGCTTCGCTTTCGGCTACGATAGTATAAACCATCTTCATTCCGGTCTTAGCATTCTTCAATTCTACTTTCGTCAAAATTTGCACTGTATCTGCATTCATTTTTGAAGTATCAATAATTTTAGCATCACCAATAGTTGATTTCAGCTGGCTGATCTTCATCTCCAATAGACCTTGCGCCTCTTTGGCAGCATCATATTCGGCATTTTCTGACAAGTCTCCCTTATCACGCGCTTCGGCAATAGCCGACACAATTTTAGGACGTTCTACTGATTCCAGATATTTCAGTTCCTCAATCAGTTGCTTGTAACCTTCTTCTGACATATAAGCCATAATGTTTTCCTCCTTTTAAATTATATAATTATTCATTGTTCCAGTTATGCCTATAAAAACAAAAAGAATTCCGACATGGAAATGTCGGAACCCTCTTTGGTATTTCAAGTCTTGCAAAGATAGACTTTTATCTAATACGAGTCAAGTTTATAAGGATGCTATGTAACATGTTTAAACAAATTCAACTCATAATTAGCTTTTTACAAGAGTTTTTTAATGGCTTCATCCAAATCTTTAATATTCTCACCACGGGCACTTAATTCATTATTACGATTTACCAAAAATACCGAAGGCAGATTAGTTACATTATATAATGAAATGTATGAAGAATAAGCGCCATTAGCGTCACGTACACAGACCCAAGGCAGATTATCTGCAGATGTTTTCCAAAAGTGTTCATCACCATCCAGTGAAATCTGGTAAATCTCGAACCCTTGAGAAGCATACTTATTATAAAGTTCACGTAACGCCAAATTATGTGCAGCAGACATTGCATTGTTATATACAGTAAAATCGATCAGCACCACTTTACCCTTCAAATCGGTCAGACTGCGTGTATTGCCTTTCAAGTCTTTCAGCTGAATATCAATAATGCTGGCTTCCTTGATTTTATCTTCAGGAATTTCCATGGTCTGCTGACGGGGAGTACGGGTATTCTTCATTCCTTTTATAACCATATTGTACAAGTTGCATTTTCAAATTGTTTTCCGAACCTTCAATACGATAGGCAGTCGCAAAATCATTTATCTCAGCCTTAACTGATACTGTTTCCGTAGAGTCTACAGCAAAGTTTATCACTTTATTATCTAAACGCAAACGATAGAATTCAGGAGATTCCGGGCGCTTCTGTGCAAAACTAAAACTTCCGCTACTGCCCAATTTTGCCGAATCAAGCGCTACTATGCCATCCAATCCCGACGCTTCCAAATAAAGCATCTTATCTTCAGCACCATTAATTTCACCTTGAACTTTGAACTTCGGTGCATTGTCGCAGGCGCTCAACCCTATCAACAGAAGTGCGAGCAAAAAATATACATTCTTTTTCATCGCTAAAATTAATATAAATGTGTGTTCTCTTAATAATTTTGGATGCAAAGATACGTCTTTTCGTGGTTTGTCAAAGCATTTATCCACCTTCTTACACATTAAAATGAAAAAAAACAGTAATCATAGTAACTTTTTATCTCATTCTCACCAAATTAGAAGAATAAATGCCTATCTTTGCACGAATTTTAGACGAAAAATATATTAAAACATTTTTTATGATCAATCCAATTGTTAAGACGATCGAGCTTCCTGATGGTAGAACCATCACACTCGAAACGGGAAAGCTGGCAAAACAGGCAGACGGTTCTGTAATGCTCCGCATGGGTAACACCATGTTGCTAGCTACTGTTTGTGCAGCAAAAGATGCAGTTCCCGGTACAGATTTTATGCCCCTTCAGGTAGAGTACAAAGAAAAATATTCAGCATTCGGACGTTTTCCCGGTGGCTTTACCAAAAGAGAAGGCAAAGCTTCAGATTATGAAATCCTGACTTGCCGACTGGTAGACCGCGCATTGCGTCCTTTATTCCCCGATAATTTCCATGCAGAGGTTTACGTAAACATTGTTCTTTTCTCAGCTGATGGAATAGATATGCCTGATGCATTGGCAGGATTGGCCGCTTCAGCAGCATTAGCCGTTTCCGACATTCCTTTCGGCGGACCGATTTCTGAAGTACGCGTAGCACGTATCGATGGCCAGTTCGTTATCAACCCCACTTTCGAACAACTTGAGAAAGCTGATATGGATCTGATGGTTGCAGCCACATATGACAACATCATGATGGTAGAAGGCGAAATGCAGGAAGTCAGCGAACAAGACTTGCTGGCTGCCATGAAGGCTGCTCACGAAGCAATCAAAGTTCATTGTAAAGCGCAGATGGAACTGATGGAAGAAGTCGGTTCTACAGTAAAACGTGAATACTGCCACGAAGAAAACGATGAAGATTTACGCAAAGCTGTACGCGAAGCTTGTTATGATAAAGCATACGCCATCGCTGCTTCAGGAAACAGAAACAAGCATGAACGTCAAGATGCTTTTGATGCCATCCGCGATGAATTCAAAACTCAATATACAGAAGAAGAACTGGAAGAAAAAGGTGCATTAATCGACCGTTACTACCACGATGTGGAAAAGGAAGCCATGCGTCGTTGTATTCTTGATGAAGGCAAGCGTCTGGACGGACGTAAGACAACTGAAATTCGCCCTATCTGGTGCGAAGTAGGTTATCTGCCCGGCCCTCACGGTTCTGCCATTTTCACCCGTGGTGAAACTCAGTCTTTAACTTCTGTCACATTAGGCACCAAGCTAGATGAGAAAATCGTAGACGATGTTCTGGATCAACACAGAGAACGATTCTTGTTACACTACAACTTCCCCCCTTATTCTACCGGTGAAGCAAAAGCACAACGTGGTGTAGGTCGTCGTGAAATCGGTCACGGGCACTTGGCATGGCGTGCTTTGAAAGGACAAATTCCTGCAGGCTACCCATACACAGTACGTGTAGTATCTGATATCATGGAATCAAATGGTTCTTCTTCAATGGCTACTGTCTGTGCAGGAACGCTTGCATTAATGGATGCCGGTGTTGCCATGAAAAAACCAGTTTCAGGTATTGCCATGGGCTTGATTAAGAATGCAGGTGAAGAAAAATATGCCGTATTGTCTGATATTCTTGGAGATGAGGATCACTTGGGTGATATGGACTTCAAGGTTACAGGTACTCGTGATGGTATCACTGCTACACAGATGGACATCAAGGTAGATGGTCTGTCATTCGAAATCTTGGAAAAAGCGTTACTGCAAGCAAAAGAAGGTCGCGAACATATTCTTAACAAGTTAACCGAATGTATAGCCGAACCTCGTAAAGATTTGAAACCGCATGCTCCTCGTATTGAAACGATGACTATTCCTAAAGAGTTCATTGGGGCTATCATCGGTCCGGGCGGAAAGATTATCCAAGGTATGCAGGAAGAAACCGGAGCAACCATCACGATTGAAGAAACTGATGGAGTAGGTCGCATTGAGATTGCGGGAACAAACAAGAAATGTATTGACGATGCTATGCGCATTATCAAGGGTATCGTTGCCGTTCCCGAAGTCGGTGAAGTCTATGTAGGTAAAGTCCGTTCAGTAATGCCATATGGCGTGTTCGTAGAATTCTTGCCTGGTAAAGACGGATTGTTACACATCTCTGAAATTGACTGGAAACGTCTTGAAACAATAGAAGAGGCCGGTTTAAAAGAAGGGGATGAAATAGAAGTGAAGTTACTTGATATTGATCCCAAAACAGGTAAATTCAAGCTCTCTCACAAAGTATTACTGCCTCGTCCTGAAAAGCAAGAAAAGAAATAAGAACATTCTTTTTTATACCATAAAGAGCGCAACCTGTTATAGGTTACGCTCTTTTTTTTAAGGTAAGCCATTAATAATAATGTAAAATAAAAAAGCGCAACTAAATAATAATTAGTCGCGCTATCTGATATATCATACAAAAGAAATTCCTCCGCTTTATATGATATCCGGTTATAAGGTAGGATCAATCTTCTTGAACTTCGAAATCATCTTTACCTACTCCGCAAAGAGGGCAAACCCAATCATCTGGAATATCTTCAAATGCTGTTCCCGGAGCGATTCCACCTTCAGGATCTCCTTCTGCCGGGTCATAAACCCAACCACATACTGTGCAAACGTACTTTTTCATAATTGTCTCTGTTTTATGTTTTAAATATTCTTTAAATACATAACAAATATACAAGGAAATTGTTTACTTGCAAACTATCCCACTAATATTTTTTTAAGCTCTTCCATTCCTTCGGACGCACCTTTCTGAATTACATGCACTTTACGTCCCGATGCAATGGGCACCTGCTTAGGATCTATTAAATAAACAGGAGTGCGGGCAGGCACATAATTCAACAAACCGGCAGCAGGATATACATTAAGCAAAGTTCCTATAATTAAAAAGATATCAGCTGTTTCAGCATATTCAATTGCAGTTTCAATCATAGGAACAGATTCACCAAACCATACAATGAACGGACGAAACTGGGAACCGTCTCCGGCCAAGTCTCCCAAATGTATCTCATATTCTTCCGGCTTTAATTCTTTAATATAAGCTGGATTATTAGGTTGCCAACTAGATGTCACCTTGGTCAGTTCGCCATGTAAATGAATAATATGCGAACTTCCGGCACGCTCATGCAAATTATCAATATTTTGAGTGATAACAGTCACATTAAAGAACTTTTCCATCTCAGAAACCAGTTCATGCCCCCGGTTAGGCTTTACAGCAAGCAACTGTTTACGACGCTCATTATAAAAATCAATCACCAATTTAGGGTTTGCCGCATACCCTTCCGGAGTAGCCACTTGTTCCACCGGATACTGATCCCATAAACCACCTGCATCACGAAATGTACTGATACCGCTTTCTGCACTCATTCCAGCACCTGTTAAAACCTGGAAACCAAATTGAATGCAGAGAATATTGAAAAGGGAAAATCATTTTTGGAGGAAAACGCAAAAAGACCGGGGGTCGTGACACTTCCCAGCGGCTTACAGTACGAAGTTATCACAGAAGGTAACGGAAAAAAACCGAGTGCAACCGACCGTGTAAAATGCCATTATGAAGGTACCTTGATTGATGGGACTTTGTTTGACAGTTCTATCAAACGCGGCGAACCGGCTATCTTTGGTGTGAACCAAGTAATCAAAGGATGGGTGGAAGCACTCCAACTGATGACTGAAGGTGCTAAATGGAAACTTTTCATTCCTTCAGAACTAGCCTATGGAGCACAACAGGCAGGAGAAATGATTCCTCCTCACAGCACATTGATTTTTGAAGTAGAATTAATCGAAGTATTATAATTATTAAAGCATTTAAGGCAAATGAAAAAAATTAGTTTTTTTGTAGCAATCGCTGCTGCAGCCAGCTTGGCTTCTTGTACAGCCCAAGCACCGAAAGCAAACATGAAGAATGACGTAGACTCACTTTCTTACATGATGGGTATCACCAACACGCAAGGTCTGGATATGTATATGAGCCAACAACTGGGCGTTGACACAGCCTATATGGCCGACTTCATCAGAGGTGTTAAAGAAGGTACCAGCAAGACAAGTCCTAAAGATGTTGCTTATATGGCAGGTCTTCAGATTGGTCAACAAGTTGGTGGACGTATGTTCGATATGATGAGCCAACGTATTTTCGGAAATGACTCTACTCAAAGTTTAAGTAAAGAAAACTTCCTGGCAGGTTTCATGGCTGCTTTGCAGAAAAAAGGCATGAATGTTACTATGGAAGAAGCCAACGCCTACGTTCAGTCTAAAGCAGAAGCAATCAAAACAAAAGCTACTGAAGCCCAGTTCGCTGAAAATAAGGCTGCCGGTGAAAAATTCCTAGCTGAAAATGCAAAGAAAGAGGGTGTTAAAACTACATCAAGCGGATTGCAATATAAGATAATTAAAGAAGGTAACGGCGCTGTTCCTACCGATTCTTCTAAAGTAAAAGTAAACTATAAAGGTACTTTGATTGACGGAACTCAGTTCGACAGTTCATATGATCGTAAAGAACAAAAAAGCCAACTAATTCGCAATACTTTGTGTATGAATTAGTTGGCTGATTTTGTAATATTTAATGAATGTCCCTAACTTGTCCTTCTACAAATCAAATTTTCTTTTCCTTTATATCTGTACGTGCCTCAACAACATTTACTACATAATCGCCTAATTTTTCGCATTCGCTGATAATATCCATATAATGATCCCCCGTCTGATAATTATATTCCTTATTATTCACATCCAATACATTCTGATCCTTCAACTGGTTGCGGTAATTGTTTCTCTCATTCTCTATATTAAATGATTTGTTAGGATCAACCAAATGATATTCGTCTTCTTCCAAAGATACTATTTGTTGCAGTGGAAGGCTGTACGATGCACCTGTCAACAATCCGGTGAAGCGATTCGTGGTCATAGCACCCAAAATATGGCGCAAATGCCCACCTGTCAGTTTTTGCAAAGCCTCACTCACGGTTTTCATACCATATATCAGAAGTACCAGTGAGCCTATCAGTTTCAAAAAAAACAAATATTGACATGTAGATTCTCTTTTATTTAGACTCTCTTCTTTCTTACACTTTATTAAAAAACACAGAGGCACAAAGTATTTAACCCATCATAGGTTAAACCTTGCACCTCTGCACCTATTCTGTTCACCATAGCCCTTTCAGGTCAGGATTTCTTTTCCTTCACATTGCTACTGGCTTCCACCACATTTACTACATAATCGCCCAGTTTTTCACATTCTCCAATAATATCCATATAGTGCACCCCCATCTGATAATCATACTCCTTATTATTCACATCCAGCACATTTTGGTTCTTTAGCTGATTACGATAGTTATTTATTTCATTCTCTATATTAAACGATTTATTCACATCTACCACATGATGCTCATCTTCCACCAACGAAATCATCTGAGACAAAGCATCATCAGTCAACTGGAACATCTGATGAATATGATCATACTGTTTCGGAGTAAAATCCATATCACTGCGATGTTTACGATTGATAGTACGTGCCAAATTATAACAGCTGTCCCCGATACTTTCTATTTCAGTCACTTCACGAAGCATAGCACGAATTTGCAACTTACTTTCAGAACTCAAACGCCCGTCGGATACCTGATTCAGATAATTAGCGATCTCCACCTCCATGTTATCGCTTATATTCTCATATTTCTCAATACGACTGAACAATTTGTTAAAGTCATTGTCATTAGTGGTGTGAAGCAGATCCCGCACCATGCCAAACATACGATGAGTACGCTCTGCAAAGAGATTGATTTCCTTGCGTGCCTGCAATATAGAAAGCTCTGCCGTAGAAAGCATACCACCTGTAATAAAGCGCAAACGATATTCCTCATCCTGCTCTCTCTGAGGAATGATTTTACAGACAGTTTTCTCTATCAACTTGACAAACCAAATAAGAATCAACACATTGCATATATTAAAAGTAGTATGAAAAGCAGACAGTTTAAAAGATACGGCAACAGCCGGATCTGCTGTTCTCATTATATCTTCTACAAACCATGAAACCCCCATAGTTACAGGCTTGAAAAGGCATAACACCCAAATAACCCCAAAAACATTGAACACCAAATGAGCCAGCGCAGCCCTCCTGGCCTGCGTATTGGCAGTCAGTGCGGCAAGGTTAGCGGTTATAGTGGTACCAATATTCTCGCCAAGTACCAACGCAGCCCCCAGCTCAAAACTAATCCAACCATTGGCACACATAATCAAAGTAATAGCCATCGTTGCAGCCGATGCCTGTACAATCATGGTAAGAACTGTACCGATGACAACAAATAAGATAACAGAACCAAATCCCATATCAGTATAGTTCTGAACAAAAGACAACATTTCGGGGTTTCTACTTAAGTCAGGAGCATTCGTCTTCAAGAGAGAGAGGCCCATAAACAAAAAAGAGAAACCGAATATAAATTCTCCAATGGATTTACGGTTACTCTTTCCTGAAAATAATAAGGGTACGCCAACAGCCAATAACGGAAGTGCCATAGCAGCAATATCTACTTTAAACCCTAACGCAGATATAATCCATGCAGTGACAGTGGTACCGATATTTGCCCCCATAATGACTCCAATTGATTGTGAAAGTGTAAGGAGTCCGGCATTAACGAAACTTACTACCATAACAGTAGTAGCAGAAGAGGATTGAATTAACGCAGTGATAAGAACACCGGTTAGCACTCCGGTTACCCGGTTGGTGGTCATCGCTGTGAGGATTTTACGCAGTCTGTCACCAGCAAACTTTTGCAGCCCCTCACTCATGATTTTCATTCCATAAAGGAATAGCGCCAGTGAACCTAGCAGCTTTAAGAAATCATAAAAAGAATACTCCATCTTTAATTAATTTGGTAGGAATTGGCTAATCTCCCTTTTATTCAGTAAATTTCAAGCCGTTTCACTACGTTAGTAATAATTATTACGATTATGTTACAAATCTGTTGCAAAAATAACAATATTTCAAAGAATTTCCCAATCGGAAGCTCACTTTTGGATATTTATAATGGTTTTAATCTAGATATCCCATACGGGCCGGTCAGTGCCAAAGTCAATAACAAAGTAGAAGGACTCAATTACCGGGCCTATAATAATAAGGATGTAGAGTTCCTGAACATACTGAATCCTTCAGGAATGCGTACCTATGTCCGTTCGCTCTGCTTCATCTTGTGCAAAGCGGTGGAGGACTTATACCCTGATGGAAAAATCATGCTTGAACATCCCGTATCCAAAGGATATTATTGCGCCTTGCAGATAGGACGCGAAACCGGGCTAGATGATGTTTCCCGTATTAAGCAGCGAATGAAAGAGATTGTGGAAGCCAACATCCCTTTCCACCGTTTTGAATGTCACACAACTGAAGTAGTAGAACTATTCCGCCGGAAAGGAATGATGGACAAAGTTAGACTGCTTGAAACTTCAGGGGAACTTTACTCCTATTATTATACTTTAGAAGATACCATTGACTACTACTACGGCAGTCTGTTGCCCAGCACCGGATATATCCGCAAATTCGACATTGTTAAATACTATGACGGCTTGTTGCTGCGAGTCCCCAACCGTCAGAATCCGGAAATATTGGAGGAAGTAGTAAAACAAGAAAAAATGCTGGAAGTATTCAAAGAGCACCGACGCTGGAATCAGATTTTAGGTGTGGGTACTGTAGGAGATTTCAATGTGGCCTGTAATGAAGGTTATGCCACCGATCTGATTAATGTGTCTGAAGCCTTGCAGGAAAAAAAAATTTCCAATATTGCTGATGAGATATACCACAGAGGAAAAAACGGTCAAAGAGTAAAACTGGTTCTTATCTCCGGTCCATCCTCTTCTGGTAAAACGACTTTCAGCAAACGGCTCAGTATCCAGTTGATGGCAAACGGGCTGAAACCTTACCCCATCTCCCTGGACAATTACTTTGTTGACCGAGAAAAGACACCAAAAGATGAAAAAGGTGATTATGATTACGAATCATTGTATGCATTGGATTTGGAGTTCTTCAACAAGCAATTACAAGATCTGCTTCATGGAAAGGAAGTAGAGTTACCACGTTTCAACTTCACCACAGGAAGAAGGGAATTTAAAGGTGACAAACTTAAGATTGACGATAACATGATATTGATTCTCGAAGGGATTCATGCACTTAACCCCGAATTAACCCCTCATATTCCCGCCGAGAATAAATATAAAATATATGTATCGGCATTAACCACTATTCTGCTGGACAATCATAATTATATTCCGACTACCGACAACCGTTTGTTGCGCCGTATTATCCGCGATTACAAATACCGTGGCTATTCCGCAGAGGAAACAATCAGAAGATGGCCCAGCGTACGCGCCGGAGAAGAAAAATGGATCTTCCCATATCAGGAAAATGCAGATGCCATGTTCAATTCTGCCCTGTTGTTTGAACTGGCCATTATGAAGGATTATGCCATTCCTATTCTAAGGAATGTTCCCAATAACAAACCGGAATATTCAGAAGCATACCGTTTACGCAAATTCTTGGAATATTTCGCTTCGGTACAAGATAAAGAATTGCCTCCCACTTCTTTACTGAGAGAGTTTTTAGGAGGAAGCAGTTTCCGGTATTAACCTGTTATTAAACAGTATATAAGTTTTGTTTATGTGCAAAACAAACTGTAATTTCGGCCATTATTAAACAAGTATAAGTGAATGCACTCCAAAGGCTATAGAAAATTGTTCAACTGCCTGATGTTCTACTACTAAGAACATTTCTTCTTCAGGAGGGTATGCCAAAAGCCAGCAGACTGTACATTACACCACCATAAAGATGGATTAAATGACAGCGTATCTTACTTTTGGCATACGTTTCTTTCTATTTGATATCTTATTCTCTTGCACATCAATTGGTCGGATCCATTAATCCGCCCTTATGGAAATTTCTATTTATGAACCAGTAGACCTTATTATAACTCTTATGAAAACAACAATCAACGGTATGACAGACCGTATCCGACGCCTACGTCAAGAATCTTTTGATACACAACCTTCTTTGTCCATAGAACGTGCTCTGATAGAAACCGAATTTTACAAAGAAAACGAAGGAAAGTATCCAATTCCTATTCTAAGAGCACTGAACTTCCTTGAAAAGGAATGTTCACTGAATTCATGGAACAACGAGCCCCCGGCCATACTTCTCTGGACGGAAAGGTTTATCAACATGGCATGCTGGATTTGAAAGAACGTATTGCACATGAGTTGAAAAATCTGGATTTTATGAATGATCCAGAAGCAACCGACAAACAAGAAGAACTGACCGCCATGTCCATCTCCTGTGATGCCGCTATCATTTTTGCCGAACGCCATGCCGAACTGGCCGAAAAGATGGCTGGACAAGAAACCGATCCGAAACGCAAAGAGGAACTGAAAAAAATAGCGGAAATCTGCCGATGGGTTCCTGCACATGCCCCCCGTACTTATTGGGAGGCCATACAAATGTACTGGTTTGTCCATCTCGGCACCATTACAGAGCTGAACGGATGGGACGCCATGAATCCAGGACATTTTGACCAGCACCTCGCTCCTTTCTATGAAAAAGACCTGGAAGAAGGAATACTGACCCGTGCAGAGGCCAAAGAACTGATGTCATGTTTCTTTATCAAAGTAAATAATCAGACAGCCCCACCCAAAGTTGGCATCACCGCCAAAGAAAGCGGTACCTACAATGACTTTACCAATCTGAATATCGGTGGCATCAAACGTGATGGTAGCAACGGAGTCAGCGAAGTATCCTATATCATGCTCGAAACAGTAGATGATCTTCACCTGTTACAACCCGGAAGCGCCCTGCACATCAGTGTATGCACCCCGGAGCGTTTCCTGCGCGAAGGCTGCAAAGTAATCCGTAAGGGCTATGGCTACCCATCTGTATTCAATCCCGACACATACGTCATGGAACTGATGCGACAGGGAAAAACACCGGAGGACGCTCGTGAAGGCGGATGTAGCGGATGCATAGAAGTAGGCGCTTTCGGAAAAGAAGCTTACATACTGACCGGTTACCTTAACGTACCCAAGATATTGGAAGTCACCTTGCACAACGGAACAGATCCTGTATCAGGCAAGAAAGTAGGCTTGGTAACAGGAGATCCCTGTACCTTCCGGAGTTATGAAGCACTTTATGACGCATTTCTTAAACAAATCCATTATTTTGTAGATATGAAAGTACGCGTCAGCAACTACATTGACCGTATGTTCGCCAAATACGCTCCCGCCACTTTCCTGTCTTTGTTCATTGATGACTGTATCGCCAAAGGAAAAGATTATTATAACTGCGGACCGCGTTATAACACAAGCTATATTCAATGCACCGGTTTGGGTACTATTACCGACAGCCTCTCCGTTCTGAAAAAACATGTATTCGAAGAACGTAAATTCAATATGGAGCAAATCATCCATGCTACCGATACCAACTTCGAAGGACAGGAAGCCATGAGACAGTTCATACTGAACCGTACCCCTTTCTTCGGTAACGATGACGAATATGCAGACCGCATCGCCATCCAGATCTTTAACGACCTTTACGATGCCATCGAGGGAAAGCCGAACACCAAAGGCGAATGTTTCCATCTGAACATGTTGTCTACCACCTGTCACGTTTACTTCGGCAAAATGATGAATGCCACCCCCAACGGCCGTCTAGCCGGACGTGCCATCAGTGACGGTACCTCACCCTCACACGGAGCAGATACCCACGGGCCATCCGCCGTTATAAAATCATTAGGAAAACTGGACCAGGTGAAAAGCGGAGGCACTCTATTGAATCAGCGCTTCCTGCCTTCACTTCTTAAACACGATGAAGACATAGCCAAACTGGTAAGCCTCATCCGCAGCTATTTTGCTTTAGGAGGACATCACATTCAGTTCAACATAGTAGATACCGCTACCCTGCATGCCGCCCAAAAACATCCGGAAGAATACCGGGACCTATTGGTACGCGTAGCTGGATACAGTGATTACTTCAATGACATGAATACAGATTTACAATATGACGTAATAGCCCGCACGGCACAAGAAACCTTCTGACAAGATGAGTCTGATTTTCGACATCAAACGCTATGCCATCAATGACGGACCGGGCATCCGCATCACACTTTTCATGAAAGGATGCCCGCTCTCGTGCATATGGTGCCATAATCCCGAAGGCATTCGTAACGGAAAAGACAAACTATACACAGCCAAGAAATGCCTCGGCTGTGGAACTTGTCTGAAAGCATGTCCCAACGGGGCACTGACACTGGCTCCCGAGGGTATTATCACCGACAAACAAAAATGCGTGTTATGCGGACGCTGTGCCGAAGAATGTCCGGCAATGGCTATCGAGATATCAGGAACGGAATATACCGCCGAATACCTGATGCATGAAATAGAAAAGGAAATTCCATTTATGGATCAATCGGGCGGTGGAGTTACTTTTTGTGGTGGAGAACCGTTGCTTCATCCCGAATTCTTGATTGATATACTGAAACGTTGCGGACAACAGGGAATTCATCGGGTGGTAGATACCACCCTGCTTGCCCGCAAAGAAACAGTGGATGAAGTGATGCGGAATTGTGAACTATTGCTTATCGACTTAAAATCAATGGACAGTACCGTACACCAGACATTTTGTGATGTTCCCAATGAATTAATTTTGGAGAACATCCGCAGAGTAGCAGAAGCTGACTTTCCTTATTATATCCGTATTCCATTGATTGAAGGAGTGAATGCAGATGAAAAGAACATAAAGCTGTCTGCCGAATTTTTGGCCAGTCTTCCACGGCATCCTGAGATCATTAACCTATTACCTTACCATGATATAGGAAAGGGAAAGCATGCAAAGCTAGGCAGTATCTATAACCCTAAAGGATATAAAATGCAAACGCCATCCGAGGAAGTACAACAGCAGTGCATACAAATCTTGACTGATTACGGTTTAAAAGCAACCATAGGTGGATAATTATATATCATCGTTCTGTAGTAAAAGGACCTTCGTACCCCAAAAACGTGCCCCGTCCTCCGTTATCAAATAATCTTCCTCATTACTCTCACACAAGGCAGGCTGGATCCCATCCATACAATATGATATCCATATCGCCAATCCGGCATAGGGCAAGTCCCAAAAATAAAGAGAAGTAGAACCTTGGCGGAAATGATAAGTATTATCCGCATAGTCGCCACTCTCCCCGTTATCTAAAATAGCAAGAAACCTATCCCCACGTTTTTTCAAACTGTTACGACGGGTTGTATAAGTTTCTTTTGCAAACATAATCTTATGTTTTTTATATAGATGACAGGTAAAGATAGCCATCCCCTTAAAATAATCCCCCCAAAAAGGAAGATTATTACAATACAATTTCCTATTTTTGTCGCAATAAACAAGGAAATAAAAATATTATGGCACAAGGCTCACGTCAAGTACAAACACAAGCCCAGCAACAAATACAAACCTTATCTCCACAACAGATACTGGTAGTGAAATTGCTGGAACTGCCCACTGTGGAGCTGGAAGAACGTATCCATTCCGAAATACTGGATAATCCGGCCCTGGAGGAAGGGAAAGAAATGCCCGAAAATGAAGATGACAACACAGAATACGTTGAGAACGAAGACGGAAATACAGACTCGAACGAAGATTTTTCATTAGGCGATTACAGCAACGAAGATGATATTCCCGATTATAAACTACAGGAACATAATCGTTCCAAAGAAGGAGTAGCCGAAGAAATCCCTTTCTCGGATGCCGTATCTTTTTATGAAATATTGAAAGACCAGTTGCAGATGCAGGAACTTACCCCAGAACAACGAGATATAGCAGAATACTTGATCGGTTCATTGGACGATGACGGCCTGTTACGCAAAAATATGGAGTCTATCATGGATGAACTTGCCATCTATCGAGGCATCTATACCACTGAGGAGGAATTAAATAAAATCTTGGAAATAATCCAAGACTTTGATCCGGCAGGTATCGGTGCCCGCAGTTTACAAGAATGTCTTCTGCTACAAATACAAAGAAAAGCCGATTCACCGTTAAAACAAATAGAACTGGACATCATCGGTAAATGCTGTGATGAGTTTACCCGCAAAAACAAAGAAAGGATTATCCAAAAACTAGGTATTACCGAAGAACAATATAATGAGGCGGTGAGCGATCTCACCAAACTGAATCCTCGTCCGGGCAGTTCACTGGGTGAAGCAATGGGCAAAAATATGCAGCAGATCATTCCCGACTTCATTGTAGAAACGTATGAGGATGACACCATTACTCTAAGTTTAAACAATCGTAATGTTCCTGAGTTGCGTCTGAGCCGCCAGTTCACCGAACTACTGGATGAACACACCCGCAACAAAGATAATCAGAGCAAAGCCTCAAAGGACGCACTGATGTTCCTAAAACAAAAAGTAGATGCCGCACAAGGTTTTATCAACGCCGTAAAACAGCGACAACATACGTTGCTCACCACCATGCAAGCCATTATAGATATTCAGCGCCCCTTCTTTTTGGAAGGAGACGAATCCCTGCTAAAGCCCATGATCCTAAAAGATGTAGCCGAACGCTCGGGATTGGATATTTCCACCATATCACGGGTAAGCAACAGCAAATATGTACAAACAAACTATGGTATCTATTCGTTGAAATTCTTTTTCAGCGACGGTTACACTACCGAAGACGGTGAAGAACTCTCAGTCCGCGAAATCAAGCGTATTCTGAAAGAATGTGTAGACACCGAAGACAAGGAAAAACCGTACACTGATGATGAACTGGCCGAAACACTAAAAACGAAAGGCTACCCCATAGCCCGCCGTACTGTAGCCAAATACCGCCAACAGCTTAACATACCCGTCGCACGATTAAGAAGGTAATATAAATTATATGGAAGCTAACGAAATAACCGAAACAATAGCAGTAGGCAAGAAAAACAGTCCGCTTGAAGTCAGTTCACGTATCATATCAGGCATATTCACGCCTTTTATGATTCCTTTTGTGGCATTTTTCCTGCTTTTTTTCTTCACTTATCTTCGTATCATGCCCATCCAGTACAAACTGATAGTATTGGGCATAGTCTACTGTTTCACCATTCTGATGCCGATGCTCGCCATCTACCTGTTCCAAAAAATAAACGGTTGGGGTATTCATGAATTGGGACACCGCGAAAAACGTTTCGTACCATATGCGTTGACTATCATCAGCTATGTCACTTGTCTCATCACCATGTATAAGATACACCTGCCCCGCTATATGTCAGGTATTATCGTAGCCGCCCTCATCTGCATGATCCTTTGCACGCTGATCAATTTCAAGTGGAAAATCAGCACACACGTGGCAAGCAGCGGCATGATGGTAGGCGGATTATTATCCTACAGCTTTATATTCAATTTCAATCCTGTATGGTGGCTCTGTTTTTTCATTTTGCTATCCGGGATGCTTGGCACAGCCCGTATCATTGTAAAACAGCATACCTTATTAGAAGTTTTAGCCGGATTTATTGTCGGATTGTTTTGTGGTGTCATTGGAATTTTGTTTATTTGAAAAAAATTAGTATTAACCTTATAAATTGAAAGCATTATGGAATTTCCAAGCAATGTAAAGTATACCAAAGAACACGAATGGATACGAGTAGAAGGTGATATAGCTTATGTAGGCATCACTGATTATGCACAAGAGCAACTGGGTGACATCGTATTCGTAGATATCACAACTGAAGGAGAAACTTTAGAAAAAGATGAAGTTTTCGGTACTATTGAAGTAGTAAAAACGATTTCGGACTTGTTCCTTCCCGTTTCAGGAGAAGTTTTGGAACAGAATGAAGCATTGGCCGACAATCCCGAATTAGTAAACCAAGACCCGTATGGTAAAGGGTGGCTGATTAAGATTAAGCCCAATGACTCTAATGACGTTAACGATTTGCTGGATGCTGAAGGATATAAAGCATTAGTCAACGAATAATATAGATTCCCATTAGGAATTGTTCAAGCGCGGATTACGCGGACCTCACGGATTTTTCTATCCGCGTTCATCCGTATAACCCGTGCTTGAAGTAAATATATAAACCAAACAATAACAAAAAACAATGAAACCTATCGTAAGCATTATCATGGGTAGCACTTCCGATCTTCCCGTAATGGAAAAAGCTGCCAAATTACTGGACGAGATGCACGTACCTTTCGAAATGAACGCCCTTTCGGCACACCGCACTCCCGAAGCTGTGGAGGAATTTGCGAAAAATGCTGCAGGCCGTGGAATTAAAGTCATCATTGCCGCTGCCGGCATGGCTGCCGCACTTCCCGGTGTCATTGCTGCAAATACCACATTGCCTGTTATCGGTGTCCCCGTTAAAGGTTCTGTTCTTGATGGCGTAGACGCACTTTATTCTATCATCCAAATGCCTCCCGGAATTCCTGTAGCTACCGTAGCAATCAATGGAGCCATGAATGCAGCTATTCTGGCCGTACAAATGCTAGCATTGAGTGATACAGAACTAGCCACCAAGTTTGCAGACTACAAGACCGGCTTGAAAAAGAAAATCGTGAAAGCCAACGAAGAACTGAAAGAAGTCAAGTTTGAATATAAAACAAATTAACTAGTGGTTAGTGATTAGTGGTAAGTGGTTAATATTTCAGCGCAGCCCACTAATCACTAACCACTCACCACTAATCACTAACTATGGATTTATTCAATTACTCCCGCCGCGAATCTTCCGAAGTGAATATCGGAGCCACTCCCTTGGGTGGCAACAACCCCATCCGTATTCAGAGCATGACAAATACCGTCACTATGGATACCGAAGCCTGTGTGGAACAAGCCAAACGCATTATAGATGCCGGCGGTGAATACGTTCGCCTCACCACACAAGGTGTCCGTGAAGCCGAAAACTTGAAGAATATCAATATCGGATTACGCTCTCAAGGATATGATACTCCATTGGTGGCCGATGTACATTTTAACCCCAAAGTAGCCGATGTAGCGGCACAATATGCAGAAAAGGTACGCATCAATCCGGGAAATTACGTAGACCCGGGACGTACTTTCCGGAAACTGGAATACACTGACGAAGAATATGCGCAAGAAATAGAAAAGATACGTGCCCGCTTCATTCCTTTTCTAAATATCTGCAAGGAAAACCACACCGCCATCCGCATCGGGGTAAACCACGGTTCTCTGTCAGACCGCATCATGTCTCATTATGGTGACACCCCTGAAGGTATGGTGGAATCGTGCATGGAATTTCTGCGTATCTGTGTTGCGGAACATTTCAACGATGTGGTTATTTCCATCAAAGCATCCAATACCGTAGTAATGGTCAGGACGGTCCGTCTGCTGGTACAGGAAATGGAAAAGGAAGGCATGGCTTTCCCGCTTCATTTGGGGGTTACCGAAGCAGGGGACGGCGAGGACGGAAGAATAAAATCCGCATTAGGAATAGGCGCACTCCTTGCAGATGGCTTGGGAGATACCATTCGTGTTTCATTGAGCGAGGCTCCTGAAAACGAAATTCCGGTAGCCCGCAAACTGGTTGATTATATACTAACTCGGGAAGGACATCCTTTTATTCCTGGAAAAGAAGCTCCGCAGTTCAACTACCTATCTCCGGGGCGCCGGAAGACTAAGGCTGTCCGAAACATTGGAGGAGATAATCTTCCCGTAGTAATAGCCGAACGTCTGGAAGGGTCTTTCGAAACTAATCCTCAGTTCAAACCTGACTATATTTATTGCGGTGGAAGTGTGCCCCAATCACGAGATAACAATATAGCCTATCTAGTAGATGCCAATGCATGGAATCCAGAAGACAAAAATGTCTATCCGGCATTTAACTACCAGCAGATGATAGAATTACATCACACGGTTTCCGATCTGAAATTCCTGTTTCTGCCCTATATGGCTATGAATGACGAAGTAATCGCAGCCCTTAAACTACATCCCGAAGTGGTAATCATCGCCCAAAGCAATCATCCCAACCGCCTCGGCGAATATCGTGCCATGACACACGAACTGATGAATGAAGGGTTAGAGAATCCGGTCGTATTCTTCCAATACTATCAGGAAACGAAAGCTGAAGACCTGCAAATCAAAGCGGCAGCTGATATGGGTGCACTAATTTTTGACGGACTCTGTGACGGAATCTTCTTGTACAACCAAGGCCCCTTGAGTCATATAGTGGTAGATACCACTGCATTTGGTATCCTGCAAGCCGGCAGAATCCGAACCAGCAAAACGGAATACATTTCATGTCCGGGATGTGGTCGTACCTTATATGATTTGGAGTCTACCATCGCCCGTATCAAAACAGCTACCTCGCACTTGAAAGGTCTGAAGATCGGCATTATGGGCTGTATTGTCAATGGTCCCGGCGAAATGGCGGATGCCGACTATGGCTATGTAGGTGCCGGTCGTGGAAAAATCAGCCTCTATAAAAAGAAAGAATGCATAGAAAAAAACATTCCCGAAGATCAGGCTGTTGAGAAGTTGATCGAGCTCATCAAAGCCAATGGTGACTATACAGAAAAATAAAAACGTCCAAATTATGGATTATCAACAGATTCTAAAAGACATCTATCAAGAAATCCAGCCCTACGCCTCTATTGGCAAACAGGCTGATTACATTCCGGCACTTGCCAAAATCAACCCAGATCAATTCGGAATGTGTATCCATACGATACAAAACAAAACTTTCATGCATGGAGAAGCCACCACCGGCTTCTCCATCCAAAGTATTTCGAAAGTTTTTTCACTTGCCATGTGTTTGAGTCTTGAAGGAGATAATCTATGGAAAAGAGTAGGTAAAGAACCTTCGGGAACAGCTTTCAACTCACTAGTACAACTGGAGGTAGAAAAAGGAATTCCTCGGAATCCCTTTATTAACGCCGGAGCCATTGTAATGACAGATATCCTGCTGAACCATCTGAAACACCCCGAAGAAGAATATCTTCGTTTCGTCCGCTCAATCAGCGGAAATAACCAAATTCATTATAATGAAGAAGTTGCCCTGTCCGAACGTGAAAACGGTTATCTGAATGCGGCAATCACCAACCTGTTGAAATATTATCATAACATCGACAATGACATAGAACGTGTACTTCATTTCTATTTCCTGCAATGCTCCATAGAAATGAGTTGTTATGATTTATCCAAAGCCTTTTTGCCGTTTGCCAACCATAAACAGACTTTTACATTCGAAGGAATCACGCTGACCGCCTCTCAAGTGAAACGTATCAATGCCATCATGCAAACATGTGGATTCTATGACGTAACCGTTTTTACCCTCAATGGAACATCTTCTGTTTGCCATAAATAAAAGAAATAACCGACAGCCAAAGTCTTTTGAAGATATCCTGAACAGGCACTTAAAAACCTGCCTCAGCATTTCAAATGTCCAAGACAGGTTCCCTTATATTTTATAGAGATACAGATCAATATCTGTTTCTGCCACCGCCATAGCCATTATCTCCGCGACTACCACCATAGCCACCACCACGACTGTTGTTACCGCCACGATAACCACCACCGCCATTGTTGCCATAGCTACGACGCGGACGTTCTTCTCTAGGACGAGCTACTGACACAGAAAGAGTTTTTCCATCCATATCAACTTCATTAAGAGCTGCAATCGCTTTATCTCCAGCTTCATCATCAGCCATTTCAACAAAACCATATCCCTTAGAACGACCGGTCTCTCTGTCCATTATAATCTTAACAGAAACAACTTCACCATACTCTGCAAATAATTCTCCAAGTTCGGCTTCACTCATATTATAGTTAAGCCCTGCAATAAAAATGTTCATTTTAAAATAAATGTTTTAATAAAAAAATAAGTGCGTTTTGCTATTAGGAATCTTACAGAGAGACAAACGATTCTACCATCATCACTAAAGAATAAGTTGGAAAAGTATTAATGTACTTCTATGAGGATACTTAATGCAGGGGACAAATGTACGCAATTAGACTTGAACTCAAAACTAATTGGAGATTTATTTTTAATAATAAATGTTTTTTCGTTCTCTTTGAAAGAACAGACAAGTTTTAGAACGGAAATAACTGTTCCTCAAATACATATTTATACTTTAAAAGCTATTATACAGAAAGTTATCCTGTACTACATATCAAAAAGATAACCAATCTCCAGCCAGATCAGCATTCTTTATAGCAACAGGCCAGATACTTTCCGTAGAAGGAATTATTATGGAAGAAATTTCAGGAACAGGAACTACAGAAAATTCTTCAGTTTCCAAACAAACTGCGAGAAACCGCAAAGTAATAAAATACAGAAAGAGAACTTATCTTTTTCATCTTCCCAACCATAATTCCGGATTAAGTTTAGCCGTTTCCTTACGAAGTTGAAAATGCAAGACCGTATTACCCGAACTATCTGTATGGATAGTACCAAGAACGGTACGTGTATTGACTTTGCTGCCTTTAGAAACCGATACGGAAGAAAGGTTGCAATAGACAGAGATGTAATTACCATGACGCACCAGTATATTGTTCAAACCATTATACTGGAAAATAGCCGAAACTTCTCCATTGAAAACGGCACGTGCCTGCGCTCCCGGTTTGCCCTTGATATCAATCCCTTTATTATCCAGTTTCACATTACGCAAACCATCTACGGCATACTGTCCGTAATGGCTGACAATCACGTATGGACCAGTAATGGGAACCGGCAAAATACCCCGGTTACGTTCAAAACTGCCCGACAGCTGGCGGTCCTCATTATTCAGACTGAACTTCTCCACCGGAGCGACCTTCTTTGTAGACTCATTTTTTTCCGTAGATTTAGAACGGGACGCCCCTCCCGTAGTTTCACGCTCCGCTTTCTTAGCTGCTGCCGCCTTTGCGGCAGCCTCAGCAGCGGCTTTCCTACGAGCTTCCTCCTCTGCACGCTTTCTAGCTTTCTCTATTTCAATTTCAATCAAACGGTCAATCTGGGCATTCAATTGCTCAGCCGAACGTTTTTTCTTCCTTATCTCGCTTTGTATACCTTTCTGCTTCTTTTGCAAATTCGCCAAAAGAGTCTGGCGCTCCTTTTCCTGAATCTCCAGTTTGGCCTTTTCAACCTCACCCTGTTTTAAAAGATTCTGTTTGGCATGCTTAGTTTGTTCCACTTCTCTTTTTTTAGCGGCAATTTGCTTCTGCTTACGTTCTATCTCCATTCCTTGAAGGCGCTGGAAGTTTGCATATTCCTGCACATAACGCATACGACGGTAAGTCTGACTCAAATTCTCGGCAGAAAAAATAAACATTAATTTCTCTTGAACAGACTTGTTACGATACATGTATTGCACCGAAGTTTCATACTTCCGCTTCTTGTCTTTCAAATCACGCTGAAGTTTATTCAGTTGTTTCTGTAAAGAAGCGATCTCACTTGTCAATGTATGAACATCACTCTCTATGGTATTGATATATTTTCTTCTCTCCTCAATCTGACCTGTCAGCAAAGCAAGGTTGTCCAACTGGCTTTTCACATCCTTTTTGGTAGATTGCAACAAAGTTTCAGACTCGGCAATCTGCTGGTGAAGTTCCTTCCGTTTGGCTTCAAGCTCCCTTATTTTCCGAGTACTTTGCGCTGAAATAGTACTTAAAAAGCAGCAGGCTATGAGTAGTAAGAAGATACGTTTCATTATTTAATAAGCTGTTTTAGCAAATCTTGCAATTCTATTCTTTCGTATTTTCCGGGCACTTCGGTATGAGCTTCCCAATCCTTATTGGTAGAAAGGCGGGAAAGTTCAAATACAGCCGTAACCGGTTTGGCAGCCCCTTCAAAAGAAACCGTCATAGTTCCCGGAAACTGTCTCTGCTCCAACGGACGAAACTTATCATAACGCCAATTTATCCCGTACCGGGTACCGGACAAGCCGATATGACTTTCTTTCAGCAGCCCATCATTTGTATTGGTACGAAAACGGTAGGCGAAATGTTTGCCGTTCTTAACTTCTATTAATGCATTTTCGTTTTCAGGACGCACAGCAAAGGACGAAATATCACGGACAGTCAGCACCTTTTTTCCCGGAAGAAAAATTTCATTCATAAACAAGGCCTGCAAAGTATGAAAATCCAAATCAGCCTTTGCCAGATTCTTCAATTCATCAAAAGGAACTTGTACATAACGTTTGTTCATGCGATCCATCACTAAAACTCCGTCCGGAGATATTTCAGCACGTGCCACTTCAATACCCAAAAATGGAGCGATAGAAAGCTGGATTACTTCATCACGTTTCATGCGCAACGTACCATTTACTTTAGTCGGTCCTTTACCGTTCAAGTCAACGGCCAATGACATTTTCGCAGTAATTGCATCCCATCCCGGAGAACGGCTAATCAGCTCTTCCATATATTCCGACTCGGATAAATTGCCAATAGATACCCCTTTCTTCATACTCCGGGTAGATGAACATGAAGAAATAAATATAATCAGCAAAGCGCTAAACAAATAAAAACAGACACGTTTCATCATTCTGCAAAGTATTTCTTTTGTACAATTTTCTTTCTCAATAAGTTCAATTCCTTTTCACTACGTTCTTCACTACCTTCTTGAGGAGGCTCCTTGGATAATTTTTCCGCTTGTTGCCAATATTCCAAAGCCTTTTCACGATCTCCATTCATATAGTAAATATCTCCACAATGCTCTACAACAACGGAACTTTTACTTCCATCATTCTGCATAGCCTGGTCAATGTAAATTTTTGCTTCTACATATTTACCTTTCTCAAAAAGTATCCAGGCATAGGTATCCAGATACGTACCATTGGTAGGTTCGGCCTTTACGGTACGGTAACTCATTTCTTCCGCTTTATCTAGGTTTTTACGCTCTACAGACAGGTAATAGGCATAATTATTCAAGGCCCCTATATTGTTTTCCTTATAAACCAAAGCGGAATCGTATGCGGCATATGCCTCCACATTCATCTTCTTTATATGATAAAGATCCCCCATAATGGCATAGAAATCAGAAACGATATCCTTATTGCTTTTATCTGTTACTTGATTCACTCCTTTTTTAAAAACCTCCAATGCCTCGTCTGTTTTCTCTTTCTGATGATAGGCCAATCCCATATAATAATAGAATTCCAATACATCCGGAGTATATTCTAAAGCTGGAGCACACAATTTGATTACTTCATCCATATTCTGCTCACGAATGGCAAAACTCAATAGCTGCAAGCGTGCCGGCGTATTTTCCGGATCAATTTCAAGCACTTGGTGCAAAACAGGGGTTGCCTCTTTATCCATCTTTTTCGTCAGAAGATATTGGGCCGCCAACATAGCAATATCTGCATTCTCTTGTTTTTCCTTCAATATAGAAGTAAACAGGCCTGCTATTTTCGTACTGTCCTTGTTCGTTTGCTCGGAACGCAGAATAAGCTGGCGCATAATGTTCATCTTTGTATCGCTATCCACATTATCATTCAGCAAAATAGTATCCAACTGTACCTGATACAAACTATCCTGCCCTTTTTTCTCGTAATAAGAAGCCATGGAAAGCAACGCCGGCGCATAGCCCGGTTCTTCCTTCAATACTTTCTGATAAGTTTCGTATGCTTCTTCTTCCTTACCGTTGTTCAGATAGACATCTCCCAAAATGGTAAGATAACGCATGTCATATGGATATTCTTTCGCCAAATTCTCAATCTCCGTAAATGCCTGCTGGTCATTGTTCATGGCCAGATACATACGGAATTTCTCCATGCTGATTTGTTCAGACTTCCCATCCAAGGCTTCAAGGCGGTTCAATGTATTAACTACCTGCTGATAGTCCTTGGTACGGGTATAGAGATCAATCAAAGCCATCAACGGTTCCAGACGTGAGGGGAACTGGCTCGCCATATCCTCATAAACATAAATGGCTTTCGGGTAATTTCCCTTACCTTGATAATAGGCTGCCAAAGTTTGCTTATACCAAAAACTCATAGGATCGGCATCCACTGCCTTCTTCAAAGCTTCCTCCCCTTTTTCCGGCTGATTGAGAAACATATGGAAGCGGGAAATTTCGAACAAAGTAGCGGCTCCTTGCGGATAAATGTCCAAACAGTGACTATACATTTCGAAAGCCGCATCCAAGTCACCTTTTTCCTTCATCCGAAGCGCTTCCAAAAAGAAATAGTCGTATTTACGGCGCTGCTCCGGAGTAAGCGGATCCTTTTCCTCCACAACAGCTTTATTTCCGGACAAGCCGGAAGCTCTCTTCACCGTACCGCATGAAACAAGCATGCCTATCAGACATACACATAGCATGGGCACATATTTCAATCTTCTATTCATTGTTTCCTTTTACTTTTTTCCGGTATGTCCAAAGCCACCTGCACCACGTTCCGTTTCGTCCAACACCTCCACTTCCTGCCATTCGGCATGTTCGTGACGGGCTACAACCATTTGCGCAATGCGCTCCCCATCTTCTATCATAAAATCCTCAGATGACAAATTGACCAGGATAATACAAATTTCACCACGATAATCGGCATCAATTGTGCCCGGAGAATTCAGGACTCCGATGCCTTTCTTAATAGCCAGCCCGCTACGTGGACGGATTTGCGCTTCAAAACCTTCAGGCAATGCGATATAAAGTCCCGTAGGAACCAAACAACGTTGCAAGGGTTTCAGCACAATCGGTTCGTCAAGATTAGCACGGATATCCATCCCTGCCGATTGCCCGGTAGCATACTCGGGTAAAGCATGTTTTGATTTATTGATTACCTGTATTTTCATAATTTTAATAATTTATCAATATGCTTATATGGCAATGTGCTAATAATTTGCAGACAACAAACACAGTCCAGACATGATACAGCCCATTGGCATATTGACGAATCAACACATTGCCACATGATTAATAAGGTGCGAATTTACACATTTAGATGGATTTATCTAAGCGTTTACAGTTTTTTAAACGGAAGTTTCTTACTTTTGCAAACAGATAAAGCCTGAATTATGAACTGGAAACAATTAATATCAAATAAACGCTTCGGCATGGAAGAACTACACGAGGCCCGTAAAGATGACCGTACCGAATTCCAACGCGATTATGACCGTCTCATCTTCTCAGCACCTTTCCGTCGTTTGCAAAACAAAACTCAAGTATTTCCTTTACCGGGTAGCGTATTTGTACACAACCGGTTGACTCACAGCCTTGAGGTCTCTTGTGTGGGGCGTTCTTTAGGAAACGATGTCGCCAGCCAGCTTCTGAAGAAGCACCCAGCCTTGGCCGACTCCCATATATCGGAAATAGGTTCCATCGTTTCAGCCGCATGTCT
>PPYF01027803.1_pt1 | contig 25821 bp, 15 predicted proteins | sample 1559871 | NCBI WGS metagenome assembly PPYF01 (sample SAMN08240021, study PRJNA423297) | Human gut metagenome, whole genome shotgun sequencing project. | reverse complement strand
GGCCTCCGGCCATACAATTATGTTATACGCAGCACATTGCAACCCGATAAAACAAAAGCCACCAACCACACGGAGGGTTGGTTATACAGCGTACATGATGTCTTATTTGAACCGCATTGCACGGAACATGTGTTCGTTTATAAAATATTGGCAAACAGGTAATTACCAACCATGTATGCCAAACCGATTGATGTAGGGATACGGATTGTCCTTGCGGCCCGGGAGTACCACGCGATCCTCCATGCCTGCCTCGGCTATGCTGCGGCGCAGCAGCGAGTCGGCCGCAAAGGTACGAAAAAAGCAAAACAGAAGGCGTCGCATAATCTATTCCGGCTCTCCCGGCCGCACAACGGAGTCCTGACGAAGATGGTCGTAGACTCGCGCCCCCATCATTCGGTAGCCCCGTTCCTCGAAGGGTGTGCCGGAGAATACCGACTGGATGAAACCGTTGCGCTCCACGAGCACGGTGTGGTAGATTTTTCGCTCGGGATTCTTGCGCGAATAGAACTGTATGCGTCCTCCGTCGGTGCTGTAGTGAATGATGCTGTCATTGACCGTGCGGTTCCACTTTGTCCGCTTCGTATGCTTCTGCACGTAGCGGCGCATGAGGTCGGTGCGGTAGAACGTGCCGCCCTTGCGCGACACGAAGGGCTTGCCCTCGTAGAGCGCGTTGGCGTCGTCGTAACATACGACACAGAGGCTGCCTGCCGGCGACGCGTCGAGCCAGCGGCACAGCTTCGGGCCGTAACGGTCGTCGTTCCAGTTATAGTCACTGTCGAGGAAACTTATACGCCTGATATAAGCCGGGATGGTGTCGACAGCGTCTATGTAGCCGAACACGAAGTTGCCTCCGCCGCTATGGCTGTTGAGCTCAACCGATGGATTGTACGGAGCGAACATGCGCAGGAGCGAGTCCACCACATGTTTTATCACCATGTCGCGTCCCTCGCCGGCCTTGCGCCATGCTCCCCAGCTCCGGCCCTCGGCTTCCAGGTAGACGGTGACGAAGTTGCACGTGGTGTCGGTACGGCGGATGAAGCGTGTCTGCGCGCCGATGTGCTGTATGTGGTAGTGCCAGTCGTCGCCGCGTGCAGGCATTTTGCCGATGGTCCATGCCGTGGAGTTGCCGTTCGGGAGAGCGTATAGCTCCAGACGCGTGGGCTTTGCTGCATCGAAAAGTTCGCGCGACGGCGCGTTGATCATAATCTTCACTCCCGGTTCGTATTCAAATGTCATCACCTGCTCGTCGAAGTGGCGGCTGACGTCAAATCCGGGCAACGTGGCGGCGCCGCACAGCGCGGCAGCGGCAGCGCATGCCGCAAGTATCAGCAGTTTTCTCATACGTTCAGCGTTTGGCGTTTACTTTCACGCTGTCGAGAGGTGTGCCGCGGCGGTCGTAGAGCGTAAGGGTGATTTTGCTGTCGTCTACATTCATCAGCAGCGCGCCGACGGTGTTCGTGCCCTCCGACCAGATGTAGCGTATCTTGTCCTTGTTGTCGGTCCACTCGGCGGTAGCCTGGCCTCGGTCGCCGTCGGACGAGGGCGTCTGCACGTATACCGTTCCCTTGTCGCCGGAGGTCTCACGGTCGTGGTAGATGGCGTTGGTGCGTGCATAGATATGGTTGTTGCCCGCAATAGCCAGGTCTACGCCGCACTCGTCGAACAGGTCGTGCCAGCGCTCGAACTGCGACGTGCGTCCTGTGGTGGCGAAAAACCACTGGTAATGCTCCATCACCACTACGTACTTGGCCGGATTTTCTTGTATTACACGCCTTACCCACTGCTGCGCGGCGGCAAGTCCCTCGTCTTTGCGCATCATCTCGCTGTTGAGCATGATGAAAAGCACCTGGCCGTACCTGAAGTGGTAGCACACGCCCATCTCGCCGTCGTAGCCGTTGAGGGGATTGTTGGCGGTGTAGCGGAAATAATCGTTGGAGAGGCGTGTCGACTTGCGGTCCATGTTGTCGTGGTTGCCGTTGACACCGGCCCACATGTACTTTGAGAACTGCGGCTTGGAGTAGAGGTCGCGCCAGAAGGAGTAGCTGCCGCCCCAGGCGCACACGTCGCCCACATGCAGCACCATGTCAAAGTCGCCGCCATGAACTCTTTCCAGCGTGTCGAGCATGGCCATGGCGTTTTGGGCGCGGCTTGGAATAGGCGTGTAGGCGTGGAAGTCGGAGATTACGGCTGCCGTCCAGCTGCCGCGCTGCGGCGCCGTCTTGAAATAGCGCACGGTGGCACCGGCGTCGTCGGAGAAGCGGTACATGTATTCCGTGCCGGGTTTCAGACCGTCCAGCTCAGCGGTGTTGCGCACGAAACGCACACGCTCGAGGCAGTCGGCGCTGTCCGGAGTCTTCGACATAAGGCTGTCGAAAGCCGTTATAAGCTCCTGTCCGGCCTGCGTGCGGCGTGCATGCTTCCATTGCGCGTCGGTGCGCTCGGTGTAGATGCATTCCGCAGGGCCGCTGCCCTCGTCGGTGTGCCAGTTGATGCGCGCGCCGGTCGAAGCATCTTCGGCCGGGTTGGCGATTACGGTGTAAGTTTCCTGCGCCGGCATCGCGCACCACGCGGCCACCGCGACAAGAAATGTGATGAATCGGTTCATGGTATCCTGAATTTTCGTTTACGTAATTATCCTGTCATGCTCCGGCGAGAGCATACAGCTTGTTTATCTCCGCCTCGTTGCCGTAGTCATGCGAAGAAAGATAGGCCGAGAGGCGCTCGCGCCTCTCGCTGTCAGCCGCAAGGGTACTGAGTGCTTCGGCGCAGGCCTCGGTGTCCATCGGCATGACGATGCCGTCGGTGCCGTCAGTCACCTGGCTGCGCGCCGTGGCATAATCCGTGATGGCTACCGGACGGCACAATATCTGCGCCTCGCGCACCGTCACCGACTTGCCCTCGTAGCGCGACGGCTGCACGTAGATGTCGCACGCCTTGATGTAGGGGTACGGATTGTCCTTGCGGCCGAGGAGCACAACGCGGTCCTCCATCCCCGCTTCGGCTATACTGCGGCGCAGCAGCGAGTCGTCGCCGTAGCCTATGATGTACCACACCGCGTCCACGCCCCGCGCCAGCATCCCTGCGAGTATAGCCGGAATGCTCTCGAAGTTCTTGGCGTGGCAGTAGCGGCCCACGGAGAGCAGCCGCACCGGCCCCGCCGGCATCTCGGCGGATACGTCGAGGAGGTCGGCTTCGCGGCGTATGCGTTCGGCCGACAGGATGTTTTCTATCTCCACGATTTTGTTCTCAAGCCCGGGATAGAGGCTCAGGAAGGAGCGCGTCACGTCGGGCGAGATCGATACTATGTGGTCGTTGGCCTCCCAGTCGGGGCGCGTCAGCTCCACGTCCATGCCCACGGTGGCATAGTCGGTGTGTATCCACTCCGCCTTCCGGCGCGCCAGCACCTTCTGCTGCACTATGTAGCCCGGAGTGATGAACGAAATAGCCAGGTCGTAGGTGCCGAGCCGCCGGAGCGACGGCAGCGAGCGCACCACCTCGCTCATCCAGTAGTGCCCGGCCGAGCCGTCGCGGCATGCCTCGCCTGGGGGCAGCGAGCGCAGGTAGCGGCGATAGCGCCGCCGTGCGCGCCAGCGGCGCCACGCTATGAGCCAGTGACCCTCGCGCACGATGTCGCGCATGGGTCTTTCAATGGCGCTGTAGGCCGGAATTTCCGGCAGCAGGTTGATTTTCTCGGGAATCAGGCTCATGAACGGCCCCGTGTGCTGGTTGATGAAGAGGTCCACGTCCACGCGCTCCGTGTCGATGGCTTCGAGCAGGCCCAGCAGGGCACGCTCGGCGCCGCCGATCTCCATGTAGTGCATGTTGATGAGAATGCGGGGCCTCATGTCGCCGGGGCGCGGAGTGTCAGGGGTCAATCCAGTAGGTGTAGCCCACGTAGCCTATGGCGTCGTCGCCGGGCTTGTTGTATGTGTCGCGCTTGTCGCGGTGTACGTTCACCTTCTTGCGCTGCGAGCCCTCGGCCGCGCGCACTACGGCGCCGAAGTTCTTGGAGTCCTTGAGCTTTTCGGCCCACTTGCCGCGCAGCTGGTCGAGGCGCAGGGCGTTCATGTCGTCGAAGAGGCCGGTCAGGGCGGCGTATTTCTCCATCTCCACGCGGTTCCAGCTGCGGTGCTCGTCGAGGTACTTGACGGCGGCGGCCACGCTCTGCTCGGTAGCGGCAGGGGCGGGGGCTTCGGTCTTCACGGCTTCTTCCCTGACTGGGGCCGGCTGTTCCACGGCGGGCTGCACTACGGCAGGCACCGCGGCCGAATCGGCTGCGTCCGCGGCGGCCTCCGCCGGCTCGCGTGCGCCCACGGTCTCGTCGTCGCCTCCGGCAAAGAGGCAGAAGCCCAGCAGGAGGCCCACCACCAGGCCGCAGGCGGCTGCGATGAGCAGTCGCCGCATGCCGCCGGACGAGCTGCCGCTGTAGGCGAGCATATTGATGCGTCCGGCGCCCTCACGTATGGTGTCGAGTGCGTCGTAGCCCTCGACGGGACTTTCCGTCACGGCGTGCTTGCTGCGTATCTCGAAGTTGACGGGCGCGCCGTACTCGGTGGAACGCACGGGCATCTGGAAGCGGTATATGCGGCCGGAGGCGTCAAGGCGTATGTGGGCCACGGCGCTGCCGGCAAGGTTGACACGCCCTGAGAAAGGTGCGTAGCCTGCGCAGGTCACGGTCACGGCGGCAGGCGACAGCTCAGCCTCGGCGAACGTGTGCTCGCCGTCAATCGTGATGCCGTTGACGGTGATGACGCAACCCTCCAGCGGCGAACGGTCGGTGCGGGAAGTTATGTTGAATGATGCCGCCGTGAGTGTGCGCACGGCGTCGCTATCGGCCTCGTGCCGTGCGGCAGGGATGTGCGGCACGGCCGGTGTGTGCTGGCGCGCAGTGTCGTTCAGCGGCTCGCGGCTGATGTCCACGGCTATGCCGTCGAGGCCGAGGTCGGCGTCGAGAAGCAGCACGCCCGCGAATGGAGTCCAGTCGGGCTGGTAGAGGTGCGGGCCGAAATAGTCGGCCAGACGGCGCCCCGACATGCCTCCGTAGTTGCACCGCGCATAGCCGCCGGCCGGACTGGAGGGCGTCAGGGAGCCACGGTCGCCGGCCGCGCGCTCGGGATATTCCCTTGCGAACAGCTGACGGAGCGCTCCCACGTCGGCTGAACTCATGCCCGGCGCGCTCATCTTGCGGGTGATGTCGCGCACCACCTCGTCCAGCTCCTCGGCTGTGACGAGCAGGTCGGCCGGCACGAAGACAGTGGCCGCCAGGTGGTCGAGAGGCTCGGTGGGTATGGTACGCAGTATCGACAGCAGCGTGCCTTCCGGAATATATTCCACCAGGTAGAATATGTTCTTCTCCAGCGGGTCATACTGTATGTTCTCCAGGGCGGTGCGCTGGTCGTGGATATGCCGGCGTACCTCCTCCGTGGAGTTGAAGTTCACGAGACCTTTGTAGCCGCGCAGACTCTTTGCTATGTAAAGTTGCAGTTTGTTCATCCTGGCTACAAAGATACATTAAAAGAGCGATATGCGCAAAAAAATAAGTCCCTGCTCATTTTCGCAACGTGCATAGGACCTAAGCCATTAAGGCATTGTAAGTTTACTTAAGTGTAGAGATTATATCATACTTACTACACGATACTGCCGCGCAAGCTGTTCGTTGTCGCAACGGTGCTCCGCCTGCATTGCCCTATGCTTAGTCCTTTTTTTCAAGAAATGTAAATAATAATTAGGCTAAAGTTTCGGACACTGTGTCGTTTAGTGCTGCAAAGTTACGCACCTTTTGTGATTCCCGCAAATTTTTTTCGTAAAAAGTTTGCAGGAAAGATATGAAATGGGATTTGCCCGGGAGCTGCGGTAGCCGGACTCTATGCGCCGGTGGATTTCAGGTATTCCTCGCAGGTGAGGGCAAGCTCGTCGTACCAGTCCCGGCCGAAACGCTCCACAAGAGGTTCGCGCAGAAACTGATAGGCACGCAGGCCTTTGGCGCGCCCCAGCACCTCGGCGCACTTGCATATCTTCCACCGGTGGAGGTTGACGGCCGTGAAATCCCTGTACTCGGTGAGGCGCACGGGATAGAGGGCGCACGATGCCGGCTTGCGCCAGTCGCAGCGCCCCTCGCGGTAGGCTTTCTCGATGGCGCAGAGGCACATGCCTCCGGGCGCGTAGCACGTGAAGACGCAGTCGCGGCCGTTGACGATGGATGTGACGAGGTCGCCTTCTTCGTCGACATAGCTTACGCCCTGCTCGCGTATCACCTGCTGCGCGGCCGGCGAGAGATCGTCCCATACGGCGGGGAGGACTTGCCGCAGCTTTTCGGCCTCGTCGGGCGTGACGGGGGCGCCGGCATCGCCCTCGATGCAGCATTGTCCGAGGCATTGTTCAAGGTCGCAGCAGAAGAATCGTTCTGCAAGGTCGAGGCTTACGAGGGTGTTCTGAATCTCAAGCATGGCGGGGTCAGCGGATTAGGGCCACGGCTATAAGGCGGTCGTAGCGTGCGCCTGGTGCGCGGTGGTACACCTTGACGGTGTACTCGTTGCGCGTGGGATAGTAGTCGCCCTCGGCCTGCGCCGTGTAGCCGCGTCGGGCGCCGGGTGGCACCACGAGGTACTGGTAGTTGTAGGCACCCTGCTTCAGGAGCATGGCACGTTCGTAGAGGCCCGTGGCGGGATTGAAGAGCATGCGCGAGTTGTCGTCGAAATGTCGGTTGGTGAAGTCGCCGTCGAGAAACACCATGGCGCCGGGCATTTCGGGCATGTCGAGCGAGAAGTGAACCACGGCATAATCGGCCTGCGTGGCGTCCTCCCCGTCTGTCGCGCCCTGCACGCGCACCAGAAAGCGGCCGTTCTGGGTCTCGTCGTAGGAGTAGGAGCCCTCGCTGCGTGGAGTGTCCGGGGCGAGCGTGAAGTGGTAGTAGGGGTCGAGCCAGTCTATGGCTTCGACGCCCATTGTCGGGTATGTCACATTGACTGTCTCGAAGCGCCGGTACTCGTTGCCGGCCTCGAAGATCAGCTCCGGGGTGTGCTCGTAGACGGCCTGCGTTCGCGAGGCGCGCAGCGGATGGCGCAGCATCCTCTCGTTGTCGAGACGCCCGTTCTGCTGCACGGACACTATGAGCTCGTTGAAGGGGTCGGCCACGTCGGCCCTCTCGGTGTCGACAGTGAGCGAAAGCTGCTGGTGGGCGTCGTTGTAGTCCACGTCGGTGCGCGATGTCACGGCGGCGCTCACGGCGGCGCTCTGCTCGCTCACCATGAGGCGCACGCGGGCAAGCACGCGGTCGGGCTCGCCCTCGGGATAGATGCTGAGGAGATAGTTGCCTGAAACCTTCGGCATCATGTCGGGCTGCGGGAATTCAAGGCGGTAGTGGGTGTAAGGCACAGTGGTGGCCTGCGAGTAGGCGTAGTCTTCGATTGTGCCTTCGTTGAAGCCGTCGACGTATTCGGGCTCATTGAGCGCCGACGGCTGCCACGATGCGTCGCAGTGGCGGAGGCTGTAACGCAGGTACTCGCGGTCGTCGCGCAGCATGTCGAACTCTATTGCGAGGGTTCCGGGCGTCCCGGGTGTCACGACGGGAAGCGCCGCCGGGCGTCCCGTAAGCGCGTCGGTGACCTGCAGCGAGCGCAGATGCTCGTCGAGGCTGCCGGGCATCGTGTCTGCGGCGGCAGAGGCCGCTGCGTAGAAGGCGAGGAGAGCTGTCAGCGACAGCAGCAGGCGTCTTACCATACGATAGGGGTCTGTCCGTGCTTCACGAGCCAGTCGTTGGCACGCGAGAAGTGGTGGTTGCCGAAAAATCCGCGGTAGGCCGACAGCGGCGAGGGGTGGGGCGAGGAAAGCACAAGGTGGCGGTTGCGGTCGATGAACGCGCCCTTGCGCTGGGCATGGCTGCCCCATAGCATGAACACGAGGCCGTCGCGGTCGGCGTTGAGGCGGCGCACGGCTTCGTCGGTGAATTCTTCCCATCCTTTGCCTGCATGGGAAGCGGGCTGATGGGCGCGCACGGTGAGGGTGGCGTTGAGCAGCAGCACGCCCTGCCGCGCCCAGCGCGAGAGGTCGCCGTCGGCCGGCATGGGTGCGCCGGTGTCGTCATGAACTTCGCGCAGGATGTTGACCAGCGACGGCGGCATCGGCGTGCCCGGCTGCACCGAGAAGCACATGCCGGTGGCCTGACCCACGTCGTGGTAGGGGTCCTGTCCGAGAATCACCACTTTCACGCTGTCGAATGGACATGCGTCGAAGGCCGCGAAGATGTCGCGCGCCGGCGGAAAAACCTGCCGGGTGGAGTATTCGGCGCGCACGAAGTCGGTGAGGCGGCGGAATTCCTCCGTGTCCCACTGCGCAGCGAGTGCGCGCTTCCAGCTTTCCTCAATTTTTACGTTCATGTTGCAAAATTAAGAAAAAAAGCTTACTTTTGCATCACGTTTGCGCCCATAGTTCAATGGATAGAATTACGGATTCCGGTTCCGTCGATTGGGGTTCGACTCCCCATGGGCGTACAAAAAAAGCAGCCGAGGCTGCTTTTTTTTGTTATGTAGTGACTGAATTTTATTTGGTATAGCAAACAAAATTCGGAATTTTGGGATTTTGTTTGTTATAATTAATAAAAATCAAATTTTCACGATTTTGTTTGTTATGATTAATAAAATTCGCTAACTTCGCAACATGAATATTATAGCGAGAAAACAATACGTCGATCATATATGGAAATTTATCGACAAGGGCATGATAATTGCTCTTACGGGTCAGCGTCGTGTGGGCAAGAGTTATATTGTCAGGGAGCTTATAGACGAGATCAGGACTATGACCCCGGATGCTAATATTATTTATATAAATAAAGAAAAGACAAAATTCGACAATATAAAGAATGCCAATGACCTCTCAAATTATCTTGAGGGAAAACTGGCTGCCGGCCGCGACAATTATTTGCTTATAGATGAGGTGCAGGACATAGATGGTTTTGAGAATATACTCCGCAGCCTCAACGCCGATGAGGAATGTCGCATTGTGGTGACCGGGAGCAACGCGAAGATGCTGTCATCCGAACTTTCTACTTATCTTGGAGGCAGGTATATCGAGATTCACATCCACAGCTTGTCGTACCGAGAGTTTCTGACATTTCACAATCTTGACGATTCGGACGAAAGTCTTATGAAATATCTATGTTTCGGAGGGCTTCCGCATCTGTATCGTCTCGGGCTCGGGAACGAGGATATGGTGTGGGAGTATATTCAGAACATTTACAATACCATTGTCCTGAAAGATGTGGTTCAGAGAGAGGGATTGCGCAATGTCACTATGTTTGAGAATCTTATGTCGTACGTAAGTGATAATGTCGGTCAGATTGTGTCGGCTACTTCGTTGTCGAAATATCTGAAATCGCAGAGGGTGGATCTTACGCCCCTTACAGCCATAAATTATCTGAAAGCCGCATCAAACGCCTATATCATCAACAAGATACCGCGCTATGACATACACGGCAAGCGGTTATTGGAAACCAACGATAAATATTATTTCGAGGACTTAGGCCTGCGCAATATGCTTTCCGGTACAGACCGCACCGGAGATATTGAAAAGGTGATTGAAAATTCGGTCTACCTTCATCTGAGAGGATTAGGCTATAAAATAAGCGTCGGAACGTTGCCTAACGGAGAAATAGATTTCGTCGCTGAAAAGGGCGGCAATCCGGTCTACATACAGGTAGCTTACCTTATTGCGGATGATTCGACAATGGAGAGGGAGTTCGGCAATCTGCTGAAGATACAGGATAATTATCCTAAGTACGTAATATCAATGAATCCGATGGTTCGCCCTCAGAACTATGAGGGGATAAGGCATCTGACGTTACGGCAATTCCTGATGCGGGACACCCTTTAAGCGACACTTCTCTGTTTCCTGCCGGCGAGGGCACGGGCGGCTTCACCGACCCAAAGTACCAGGGAGGTGGAGGTGATGATTATAAACCAGTCGGAGACGCGCAGCGGCACTACGTTGAAGAGGCGACCGCCTAAGTTGACGATGACAATCTGACCGGCGGCGATGACTGCGGCGATGAAAAGGAACTCGCGGCAGTGGCCGAGGTGGAGCGCCGAGCGCCGTGTGGCGAACGCACGGGTGTTGAAGAGGTTCCAGAACTGCAAGAACACGAAGATGGTGAAGATCAGGGTGAGCTCGTAGGGCGTCAGCGGGTCGCGCGTGCCGAGATGCACATTTATAAGCTGACTCAGCGAGGTGATGTCGCTGTGCTCGAAGACGTAGAGCAACCCGAGAAGCACGGCGAAGAAGATAAGCCCGGTGCCTATGATCGAGCGCCACATGGGAGCCGTGATGATGAAGGCGTCGCGCCGGCGCGGGGATTCGTCCATGACTGCCGGCGACGGCGGAAGCGACGCCAGGGCCATGGCGGCGAAGGTGTCCATTATCAGGTTGACCCAAAGCATCTGCGTCACCGTCAGGGGCGATTCCGTGCCCATGAAGGCTCCGGCCATGACGATGAGGCATGCGGCTACGTTCACCGTCATCTGGAACAGGATGAAGCGCTGGATGTTGCGGTAGAGGGAGCGACCCCACATGACGGCGCGGGCGATGGAGGCGAAGCTGTTATCGATGATGGTGATGTCGGAGGCTTCCTTCGCGACGGCTGTGCCGTCGCCCATCGACAGGCCCACGTGGGCGGCTTTTAGGGCTGGTGCGTCGTTGGTGCCGTCGCCGGTCACGGCCACTACCTCGCCCTGCTGCTGGAGCGCCTGCACGAGGCGCCGCTTGTCGAGGGGCCGTGCGCGGGCTATAATCTGAATTTCACGTGCGCGGCGCGGCAGGTCGGCGTCGGGTATGGCCTCGAATTCCAGACCGGTGACGACGGCGCCGTCGGGCAGGTCGTCGGCGAGGCCTGTCTGGCGCGCTATCTCGCGTGCTATGACGGGAGTGTCGCCGGTGACTATCTTCACCTTGATGCCTGCTCGTAGACAGCGCTCTATGGCCTCGCGCACGTCGGGGCGCACGGGGTCGGCTATGCCGGTAATGCCTGTGAGGGTGAGACGGAGTCCGGCTGCGATGGCTCCGTCGCGGATGCCGGTGTCGGCCGGCAGCAGCTGTGCGGTGGCAAAGGCGAGGGTGCGGAGGCCTCGTGCCTGCATGGCGCCCAGCGTCTCGCGCACGCCGGAGAGGTCGCGGCCGTCGGCTGTGCCGTCGCACATAGCCATGACTATCTCGGGCGCGCCCTTGACGCACAGCATGCCGCCCGTCGGCGTTGCAACGGCGGTCGCCATGTATTTGCGCTCGGAGCTGAACGGCAACTCGGCGAGGACTTTTACGGAGCCTTTCAGCGCGTCGGAGTCTAAGCCCAGGCCGTGGAGGTAGAGCAGCAGCGCGCCCTCCGTGGGATTGCCGAGCACGGCAGGGCCTTCGGGACGGCTCATGTCGAGGCGCGCCGTGGTGTTGACGGCAATCTGCAGGGCGGCGGCTTCCTCACTGACGAAGAAGTCGGCCTCGGCCACCTGCATGCGGTTCTGCGTGAGCGTGCCCGTCTTGTCGGTGCAGATGACTGTGGCTGCGCCCATGGTCTCGCAGGCGTGCAGACGCCGCACCAGGTTGTTGGTGCGCAGCATGCGGCGCATGCTGTAGGCGAGGCTCAGGGTCACGGCCATGGGCAGACCCTCGGGGATGCTGACGCACACGAGCGCGACGGCTATCATGAGAGTCTGGAGGCTGAACGTGGTTATCTCCATCCACGTGACGGGTGTGCCCTGCTGCTCGTGCAGGAACATGGCTATGCGGCCTATGATGATGGCTGCGGCCACGGCGTAGCTGATGATGGAAATCATGCGGCCGAGGCGTGCGAGCTGCTCGTCGAGAGGCGTGCGCACGTCGTCGGTGAGCATGGTGGCCTGCATGGTGCGTCCGTTCTCGGTGGCGTCGCCGACGGCCGTGACGCGCGCCGTGCAGTGTCCCTCCATGATCTTGGTGCCGCGCAGGATGCGGTCGCTGGCGTAGGTGGCCTCAGGGTCGGCGTCGGCGGGGTCGGCGCTCTTGTGGCACAGCGGCTCGCCGGTGAGCGAGGACTCGTCGACGGTGAGCTGTGTGGCCTCGAGCAGGGTGGCGTCGGCGGGGACCTCGTCGCCGGTGTCGAGTATGATGACGTCGCCCACCACGATGTCGCGGCGTGGTACTTCGGTCGGAGCGCCGTCGCGTATCACGCGCACGGGCTCGTCGTCGTTGACGCGGTTGAGCAGTGCGAACTCCTTGCCGGCGCGTCGCTCGAAGATGAACGACAGCCCGGTAGCCAGGATTATAGCCACGACGATGCCGACGGGCTCGAAGAATACTTCGCCGTTGGCGCTTACGCTGTATTCGTAGACGGAGATACCGATGCTGAGGACCGCTGCCACGCAGAGCACCACGATGAGGGGGTCGGCGAATTTGGCTACGAACTGGCGCAGCCACGACGTGGCGCGCGGCGGGGTCAGCACATTGGCGCCGTGCAGGCGGCGCGACTCTTCCGCCTGGGCGGTGGTGAGGCCTTGAATACCGGTCATAGGGGGATATCGTCTTGGGATTAGAGTTGCAAAATTACTCTATAAACGTCAGCTGCGGGCAATGGTTGCTGCTGATTTAATAAAAATGTAATACAGAAGAAGGCACCGGGGTGCCTCCTTCTGTAAGTGAATGTTGCAGTAGGCTTATTTGCCTCGTCCGCAGCAGTTCTTGTACTTCTTGCCGCTGCCGCAGGGGCACGGGTCGTTGCGGCCTATGCGCGGTCCGGAGTTGCGGATGGTCTCCACGCGGGAAGGACCCTGGGGCGCGGACGCCACGCTGCGCTGCGCTTCCTCGCCGGGCAGTCCCGGACGCGAGGTGCGGTACTGATTGTAGTTGGTGCGGGGCGCTTCCGGTGCGGCTGCCTTGACGTCGGGCGTGGTGGCGGGTTTCTCCTCCTCTTCGGCGGGAGCTTCCTGGCGCACGGGTATCTGTCCGCGCATGAGCGCTGAGAGTGCCTTGACGTTGAGGTCGTTGAGCATGGCCTCGAACAGGTGGAACGACTCTACCTTGTAGATTACCAGCGGGTCCTTCTGCTCGTAGCTGGCGTTCTGCACGCTCTGGCGCAGCTGGTCGAGCTCGCGCAGATGCTCCTTCCAGAGCTCGTCGATGGTGACGAGGAGGATGGCTTTGTGCCATTCCTTGACGATGTTGTTGCAGTGGGTGTCGTAGGCCTGCTGGAGGTCGATGCGCAGGTTGAAGATGCGCTTGCCGTCGGTGATGGGCACTACGATGCGGCCTGTGTACTCGTTGTTCTCCACGATGCGGGCGATGACGGGCCATGCTACCTCGCGGATGCGCTCGCTGCGGCGGTCGAGGGCCTTGATGGCGGCGTCGTGCAGGCGCTCGACGCGGTCCTCGGTGTCGAGGTTGCGGTATTCTTCCTCCGTGACGGGCATTTCCAGCGTGAGGGCCTTGTAGAGCTCGAGCTGGAGGTCGGCGTAGTCGTTGGGGCCGTCGTAGGTCTTGACGAGGTTCTCCACGCAGTCGTATAGCATGTTGGCGATGTCGATGCCGACGCGCTCGCCCACGAGAGCGTGGTGGCGGCGCGCATAGATGTAGCTGCGCTGCTTGTTCATCACGTCGTCGTATTCAAGCAGGCGTTTGCGGATGCCGAAGTTGTTCTCCTCCACGCGCTTCTGCGCCTTCTCGATGGCGTTGTTCACCATCTTGTGCTCGATCACCTCGCCTTCCTTGAGACCGAAGGTGTCGAGCATCTTCATGACGCGGTCGGTGGCAAAGAGGCGCATCAGCTGGTCCTCGAACGATACGAAGAATACGGACGAACCGGGGTCGCCCTGACGGCCGGAACGGCCTCGCAGCTGGCGGTCGACGCGGCGGCTCTCGTGGCGTTCGGTGCCGATGATTGCCAGACCGCCGGCGTCCTTCACCTCGTCGGTGAGCTTGATGTCGGTGCCTCGGCCGGCCATGTTGGTGGCTATGGTGACGGTGCCTTTGCGGCCTGCGAGGGCCACGATCTCGGCCTCGCGCTGGTGCAGCTTGGCATTGAGGACGTTGTGCGGAATGCGTCGGCCGGTGAGCATGCGGCTGAGCAGCTCGGAGATTTCGACGGAGGTGGTGCCGACGAGCACGGGGCGTCCCTGGGCGATGAGGCGTTCTATCTCCTCGATGACGGCGGCGTACTTCTCGCGCTTGGTCTTGTAGACGCGGTCGTTCATGTCGATGCGCGCCACGGGGCGGTTGGTGGGGATGGTGACGACGTCGAGCTTGTAGATGTCCCAGAACTCGCCTGCCTCGGTGCTGGCCGTACCGGTCATGCCGGCGAGCTTGTGGTACATGCGGAAGTAGTTCTGGAGCGTGATGGTGGCGAAGGTCTGCGTGGCGGCCTCCACCTTGACGCCTTCCTTGGCCTCGATGGCCTGGTGCAGGCCGTCGCTGTAGCGGCGTCCCTCCATGATGCGGCCGGTCTGCTCGTCGACAATCTTGATCTTGTTGTCGTCGATGACGTATTCCACGTCTTTCTCGAAGAGGGTGTAGGCCTTGAGCAGCTGTGTGACGGTGTGCACGCGCTCGGCCTTCACGGCATAGTCGGCCATGAGGCGGTCCTTCTTCTCGGCGCGCTCGGGGGTGTCGGGCTCGTGCTCAAGCTCGCTGAGCTGCGAGGCGATGTCGGGCAGCACGAAGAACTGCGGGTCGTTGATCTTGCCGGTGAGCTCGTCGAGGCCCTTGTCGGTGAGCTCGACGCTGCGGTTTTTCTCGTCGATGACGAAGTACAGCGGGTCGGTCACCTTGGGCATCTCGCGGCCGTTGTCCTGGAGATAATATGCCTCGGTCTCGAGCATGGTTTTCTTCATGCCTTCCTGACTGAGGAACTTGATGAGGGCGCCGTTCTTGGGCAGGCCCTTGTAGGCGCGGAAGAGCAGGAGAGCGCCTTCCTTCTGCGTGTCCTTGTCGTCGCTGGCGAGCTTGGCCTTGGCGTCGGCGAGAATCTGCGTGACGAGGCGGCGCTGGGCCTGAACGACGTTCTCCACGTTGTGCTTGTAGTCGTTGAAGTACTGGTCATCGCCCTTGGGCACGGGGCCGGAGATGATAAGTGGCGTACGGGCGTCGTCGATGAGCACGGAGTCCACCTCGTCGACGATGGCGTAGTAGTGCTTACGCTGCACGAGGTCGTCGGGGGCCATTGCCATGTTGTCGCGCAGATAGTCGAAGCCGAACTCGTTGTTGGTGCCGAAGGTGATGTCGCAGAGGTAGGCGTTGCGGCGGGCTATGGAGTTGGGCTCGTGCTTGTCGATGCAGTCGACCGTCGAGCCGTGGAACATGTACAGCGGGCCCATCCACTCGGAGTCGCGCTTGGAGAGGTAGTCGTTGACGGTGACTACGTGTACGCCGCGGCGCGCCAGCGAGCGCAGGAACACGGGCAGTGTGGCCACGAGGGTCTTGCCCTCGCCGGTGGCCATTTCGGCTATCTTGCCCTGGTGCAGTGCTATGCCGCCTATGAGCTGCACGTCGTAGTGCACCATATCCCAGGTGATTTCGTTGCCGCCGGCCATCCAGTGGTTGCGCCAGATGGCTTTGTCGCCGTCGATGCTGACGAAGTCGCGGCCTTCGCCTGCCAGACGGCGGTCAAGGTCGGTGGCGGTCACTTCTATGGTCTCGTTTTTGGCGAAGCGTGCGGCCGTCTCGCGGATGGTGGCGAACACCACGGGCAGATGGTCGTTGAGCTGCGTCTCGAGTGTGTCGAGGATGTTCTTCTCGTGCTTGTCGATTTCGTCCCAGACGGGCTGACGCTTGTCGAAGGGGAGGGTTTCCACCTCGGCGCGCAGTTTCTCGATGGCGGCGTTGTCGTCGGCGGTTGCGGCGGCTATGTCGGCGCGCACTTTGTCGATTTCGGCGCGCAGCTCGTCGTTGGAGAGTGCGGCCAGACGGGGCCCTTCGGCCTGTATTTTCTCTACTATCGGGCGAATGGCCTTGAGATCGCGGCTCGATTTATCGCCGAATATTTTGGATATTATGCTGGTGAAAGACATTTTCAGTTAGGAGTTGGTTGCCGCGGCGCGGCAGTTAGGAGTGTGGAGTTGGTTGCGCTTCGCGCAGTTGAAGTTAGGAGTTAGAAGTTAGGAGTTAGGAGTTGGAATACCCTCTTACCTCTAAACTATAAACTATAAACCCTAAACTTCAAAGAGGCAGAGGCGGAAGCGATGCTCCGTTGGGCGACCGTATGCGCAGCAGTCGTGCCACGGTGGGCGCTATTGAGCGAGCGTCCACCGGCGTGGCTATGGTGCGGGCGTCGATGCCCGGTGCCATTATTATAGCTATGCCCGTGGGTGCCACCTCGCGGTGTACCATGGGCGTGCGGCCGTCGGCGGCCGGTGTCTGCCAGTCGTCCACCACCTCCCAGCCGGCTGCGGGCGCTATGTAGACGTCGCCGCCGTGGTTCAGCGATGTGTTGCGCCGCAGAGCCTGAGAGCCCTCGCCGGCGCGCTCGTTGATGATGTCGTCGATGGTGAAGGCGCGGCGTACGCCACTCATGCGCTCCAGGAAGTCGGCCGCCTCGCTGCGTATGGCTGCCGGCTCGATGTTGCGCTCGTTGATGAGCTTGTCGTTGAGATAGAATGCGTTGCGGTGGAATCCCTTGACCCACTCGCCGTTGCCGTGCAGGGCTATCAGGTACATGTTGAGCAGCGACATGGCCTTGCGCGTTGAGAACTCGCCGAAGGGCACGTTCCAGCGCTCGTCGTCGCGGCGCGAGCGCGAGCCGGGAGGCGTGGCCGCCAGGTAGACGAGCGTGTTTGCCATGCCGGGACCGCGGTCCACGGCGGCGAAGAGCTGCTCCAGGTCGCGGTCGAGGCGCAGGTAGCTGTCCATCGTCTCGTAGCGCGTATCGGCGTTCTTGCTGTCGGTGAAGGGGCGGATGCTGTAGGCTATGTTGAGCATGTCGGCGCCGTCGTGGCGTCCGAAGTCGGGCGTGTCGATTATCTCCGATGCAAGCTGCGTTATCTCGCTGTTCAGCAGTGGTGTCGTCACGAATTTGGCTACCTTGTCAGCCTTGTTGCGGCCGAAAGTGTAGCGGAAGGGATAGCGCGTCAGATGGTCGGGCAGGTGCGGATATGCCGATGCCGGGCGCAGGGGCGTCCAACTCATGGTGTCGAGACGCACTGTCAGCGGGCGCAGGCGGTTGCGCGCCGAGAGTGTGGTGGGCGGCTCCTTGTAGAAAGTGGATGTGGCCCAATTGCCGTTCTGCGCGTTCAGCCACAGGGCGCTGTTGGCGGCGTGGCCGCCCAACAGTATGGCCTGCTGCGGGTCGGCGGCGATGGCGTAGACGGCCGTGACGCCTCCTCCGGCTATACGGGCCTCGTCGGCTATGGTGCTGACGGCCAGGGCTGCCGGCGAGTATGTCTCGTCGGTGTAGTTGCCCATCGTGGCGGGGTCGTGGAGCAGGGGCACGGTGCGCAGGGCCTCGCGGTCGAAACGGGTGGCCGCGCTGATGCCGCTGATGTCGGCCGTGGCGCCGCTGACGAGCACTGCCGTGGCTCCGGCGGCGTCGAGGGGAGTGCCGTAGTCGAGAGCCGGAATCACCACGCCGTCGCTCAGCAGACGGTTGAAGCCCCCTTTGCCGAAACTGTCGCGCAGCAGGTCGATGTAGTCCGTCTGATGAGGGAGTGTGGCCGTAGCCACTCGACCGAAGAAGACGGCGGAAAGCGCCGGAGAGGGACCGAGGCGTGCTATTCTTTTAACATCCGATTGCTGTTCATATTGTTGTTTTAATATTTCTTTCGTTTTGTCAGTGGGCTGATTTTATCAGGGAATGTTACTTCGGCTTTGCATCTTTTGGGTGTCTTTCATCCTTTGTCACAGTCGCGTACATCCAGTACGCTCCTGCTCCTGCAGGATGAAATACCCTCCAAAATCTGCAACCCCTGAGTTAACATCCGTTTTTAAACAGCCTCTTAGTTCCGTGTATGTTTTGCGGCCGTAGCCGTGATTGTGATGTAGTTGGCAGCACGCAGCGCATCGGCGGCTATGAGGGGCCAGAATGCGATGTTGGCGCTTTGAGGAAGCAGCGGCCACGCGGCGCACATTGCTAAAATCACTGCAAAGTTAGCAATTTGATAGCATAATACAAGGCGTTGTGCCTTTTTTATCCAGATAAAAATAACGGGCACGAGGCACAAAGGGTTCACCCACGCCAGCAGAAAATTGGGCGACGTGGCCTCGTGGAAGGAAAATACGGTCAGGAAGAACACCAGGCAGCCGGCCACGCCCAGCACGCCGTAGAGCGCGGCGTCGAAGGCGCGGCACACCCGGCGCCGGCGCCGGTCGCGCACGGTGACGGCCACAGCGGCGGCCAGCACGACGAGGGCGGCGGCCATAGGCGTGGCCCACCACGGCGTGGCACCGGCTACTGCGGCGCCTGCGGGCGCCGCTACCGCCACGACGGCCTCGCCGGCAATGGGGCGGCCGTCGGTGCGCGTCGCCTTTGCGAGCTGCACTTCGAGAGCTATGGGGGAGAATGCTTTCTCACGGTCGGTCAGGCGGTAGTCTATGCCGGAGCCGAGAGCCAGGTCGATGCCGAACTGATACCACGGATAGTTACGGTGGTAGGCGCGCATCATCCCGCGGAAAGTGTCGCCTGCATGGCCCGTCGGACGGCCGAGCGCCAGCGTGTCGCCGATGGCTTCCTCCACCATGCGCAGCGGGCGCGTGGAGCAGTTGTCCTTCACGTAGTTGTAGCGGTAAGTGGCATTCTCCGGCAGCAGATTGTCCTGAAGCAGTTGCAGCAGGCGCTGTTTTTCGGCGCTGTCGAGCAGCAGCGGATACTCCGTGACGCGCCGTCCCTGACGGCGGTAGCTCTCCAGAAACCAGTCCCAGGGCGTGGCGCCGCACAGATAGTCGGTCTCGCCGAGCGCGAAACGCCACACGAAGCCCGGCGCATCGAAGTCGAACAGCCCCCAGTGCACCGCCGCATCGTGCCCGTCGGGCAGCGTCACGTGCAGCGCGGCATGGCCTTCCAGCTCGTAGACGTCGTGGCCGGAGTCGCAGATTACGAAGCTGACAGCCGTGTCGCCCCTCTCAGCCGCCAGCGCCGGCAGCATCCACAGCGCCGCCGCGCAAAGCAATATCCTTTTTACAAGTCCCATATTTCAGTTAGTAGTTAGCTCGGCTGACGAGAAACAAAAGGACAAAAGGTCAGAAGTGACATATTTTTTTATTTGCCTGGGTTTCATAAAAATAATAATTCTTTTGTTTCTTCTGACCTTATGTCTTTCTGTATCTCGTTATGGAAGGTTAGCTCGGCTGACGAGAAACAGAAGGACAAAAGGTCAGAAGCGACATAATTTTTTATTTGCTTGGGCTTCATCAAAATGATAATTTCTTTTGTTTCTTCTGACCTTATGTCTTTCTGTATCTCGTCATGCGTAGTAACTTTTCTCCATTCGAAGTAATCACTTATCTCTTGTTGACGCGATATTTACGTTTTATTTGAATTGGAGAATGTCCGAAGTTGATTATTAATCCGTTGTCTATGCCGGTGGCTTTCAGATAATTCACGGTTTGCAGCTCATGATCTATGGTAATGTTGGTGGTGCATTTCAATTCAATGATAATACAGTCTTCCACAACAAGATCTGCACGAAACGAACCAACAGCTTTCCCTTTATAAAACACGTCAATACCTTGTTCTAACTGTACTTTCAGACTTCGTCTTTTAAGTTCATCTGCCAGTGCATGCTGATATACGCTTTCAAGGAATCCTGCTCCTAATACACTTTTAACCTCGACTGCTGCATCTATTATTTCATGAATAACATCTTCTTCGTTTTGCATAATTCTATAGCTGATTGGAGTTAGTAGTTAGCTCGGCTGACGAGAAACAGAAAGATAAAAGGTCAGAAGCGACATATTTTTTATTTGCTTGGGTTTCATCAAAATGATAATTTCTTTTGTTTCTTCTGACCTTATGTCCTTCTGTATCTCGCCATGCAAAGTAACTTTTCACCAGGTGAAGTAACTTTCAGTTAAGGCCGGTGGCGAGAGACTGTACGAGCGTGGCGTGGTACTGCTGCACACCCTGGCGGACATCGTGCACGATGCGCCACGCATGCTCCACGGCGCGGTACTCGTCAGTGGCGCGTCCGCGCTCACGGTCGCGGTCGTTGCGGAACTGCTGCGTGGCCTGCAACTGCTCCAGATACGCGTTCACGATGTCGTCAAGGCGTTCGTCCACGGGCCACTCCGCCGCACCGCCGTAGACGCGCTGTCCCAGGCCCGTGATAAGGTTGCGGTCGGCCTCCGCCTCCGCGTTCATCATGCCCAGCTCGTTGAGCATGTCGGCGCGCTCCGTTGTTGCGAACGTCACGCGCGGGGCGTATACCCGCAGGCGGAATGCGCCGCCGTCGGCCACGTCTATGACACACGTCTCGCTCATGGCGGCCGTCAGCCATTTCGACGCCTGTGGCACGGGAGCGCTCCATTTCAGCACCATTGTGCCCGTGCGCTCGTCGGTCATGTCTATCACGTCCGAACGGTCGAACGTCAGCGCCACCCACAGGCGCAGACGGCTCATGAGTTCAGCCCTGGAGGGCGAGCCTGCGGCCGTGCCGGAGGTCTCCATGTAGGGCTTGTGGGTCACGGCGAATGCCTGGGCCTGTGCGTCCGTCGGGGCGCATGTGCAGGTCAGCAGTATAAGGAACAGAATACGGTAGATGGATTTCATATGTCGGTGATGCTTGTGTTCTGATGCAAAGGTAGAAATAAAAAACAGCATAGGCAAATCCCATCGCCGCCGCCCCCGGAAAAGAAGAGCCGCAGCTCCCTGCACGGGGGCTGCGGCTCGCTATTGATGTGTGGTTCGGTTCAGGGTTTATTTCCAGAGGTGATTCTGCTCAAGATTGGGATTTAAAGTGAGCTGACCCGAAGGAATGGGATAGAGGTAATAGCGCGGCATGTAGGTGCGCGTCTTGCCCTGCGAACCATCCATATAGCTGCCACTCTTTTCGGTGACTGCAACGGGCGACATGCTGATATTGGCGCCGAGGAAGATGTCGGGGTTCTTCTGGCTGTCAAGTTTGTCGAGTTGGTGCCAGCGCACGAGGTCCCAATAGCGGAAGTCCTTGTCCATGGCGAGCTCGCAACGGCGGCAGCGACGGATTTCATAGAGAAGACTTGAAACGCCGTCGGCAGCAGCCTTGGGGTCGTTGATGGCAGACAGCTCGGCTACGGTGCGTGCGGGCAGGCCTGAACGGGTGAAGAGCTGGTTGATGGACTTGTTAAGGTCGTCATTTGAAAGCGTACCGAGTTCGGCCTTGGCTTCGGCATATTCACACATTACTGCGGAAATCCAGTAGAGGGGGCAGGAGGTGTAGTTCTTGGCCGAGTTCTGACGTGCCGATACGGGGAGGGTGATGTTGTCGAACTTGAGGACGCCGTAACCGGTTGTGGACCATATGCCCGTACATCCTGCTCGGTCGTAGGTCATGTTGGCATACATGAGATAGGGATCGATAGTCTCTGCGAGACGGCCGTCGCGCACTGCAAGCAGTTTGGCGATGGAAACGGATTTGCCGTCGGGAGTTACTTCGCCGGCGTCGGATTTGTTTTCTCCGGTAGAAGCAAGAGGCTTGCCGTCAATAAAGAGATAGGAGTCGAAGAGGTCTTTGCTGATACCTGCGGTTTCAGTTGAAGATGCAGTGTAGCTGATGGTCGAGTGCATCTTGACGTTGTTCTTGTAGGCGCGCATAAAGATTACTTCGGGGTTGGCAGCGAGTTCTTCGGCCAGCGAGTGATACTTGGCCGAGTAGGATGCGTCCAAGGTATAGCGAGGCAGAAGTTCTGCGGATGCCTTCACAGATTCTTCAAGGTACTTTTTGGAGCGTTCGGAATTGGGTTCCGTATCATTGTCGGCCTTGGTGCAGTATTTGCAGAAAGTACCTTCCCAAAGGCAGATGTATGACTTCATCGCAAGGGCGAGGTCATGGCTCCATGTCATCTTGTCGGTGCCGGCCGGAATTGTTGCGATGGCATAGTCAAGGTCGCGGAGAACGGAATCCATCACGACATCGCGCGATGTGCGCGGACCATAGAGAATGTCATTGTCGTTGGTTTCTACTACTTTGCCCACCCATACGACATTGCCGTATTTGCGTACGAGGTCGAAGTACTGGTCGGCGCGGTTGAGTTTTGCAATTCCCTCGAACTTGTATTTGTCCTCAGCAGAAAGGGAGGAGTTGCGTACGCCCTGGATGATGTACTCGGCATGACGGATTATCTCGTAGGGTGTGCTCCAGTTGGAACTGGAAGAGGGTACATTGATGTAGTTCCAGTCGCGGAACGAATAGGCGCACTGGTCATCGGTGAGCTGTGAGAAGAAGAATGAACCTCCTCCACCTCCGTTGCCGTAGGCATTGATCTGGTTGTAGAACCAGTCCACCTCTGCCTGACAGTTGTCAGGCATGCTCCAGAATGCGGCATTGTTTGTTTCTCTGTCGAGAGGGTAGCGGTTGTCGTCGAGGAAGTCGTTGCAACCGGTCAGCGCTGCACCCGCAAGAGCTATGGTAGCAAGTGAATATATCTTTTTCATTGTGATGTGGAATCGTTAGAATGTTACTTGAAGACCGAAGGAGAAAGTACGCATCATGGGCGCGGTGCGGCCGAGATAGAGCTGGTTGCCTGTCGTACCGTTGTTTGCACCTTGGGAAGTGGTCCACTGTGAGCCTATTTCCGGGTCGATGGGATAGTCCTTCATGCCGTTGTAGAGGAGGCAGAGGTTGTCGGCGCTGAAATATACGCGTGCTTTCTGTATAAGGGCGTGCTTTGTGATCTCGTAAGGCAGAGTATATCCGACAGACAAGGTCTTGAAGCGAAGGTAGGCCATGTTCATGAGGTAACGGCTCTGAGGATAGAAGTTGTTGTTGCCTCGGCCGATACCGCTGACGTTGCCTGTGCCGTTGGCGCCACCGAAGAGTGCGGGGAACATGTTGTCCTGGCTGATTTCGTAGCCGGTAACGTTGTTGTTCTCGTCGTAAATGATCTTGTTGTAGGACATCTGGTTCTCATAGATGGCGTCAACGCCGCCGGATGTACGGGACATCGGGAGCACCATGGCTGAGGTGGTCCAGAAGCTGCGTTTGCCTACGCCCTGGAAGAACATGTCGATGTCGAAGCCTTTCCATGCGCCACCGAGGCGGAAGCTGTACTCGTAGCGAGGCAATGCGTTACCGATGACCTTGAGGTCGCCGTGGTCGCTTGCTGTTCCCTTGCCGCCGTCGATAGTGCCGCTGTTGTCAAGGTCTTTGTACTTGACGTCGCCGGGGCCGAATATGAAGCTGCCTGTCTCAAGGCCGGTCTGATCGGCTACGCCGGGGGCATAGACCCATTCGCCAGTCCATTTGCCGTGCTCGTCGTAAACCTTGCCTGTGAAGTCGTCCTCAGTGAAGTAACGTTCGGTCTCGAAGCCCCAGATGTCGCCATATGTAGCACCGGAATAGAATTGGTTGAGAAGTTTGGTCTCGTTGTTGTATTCTTTAACCTTGGTGATGCCATCGTAAATGCTTGCGCTGGCGTATACATCAGCATCGCCGAAGCTGTGGTTCCAGCTGATGCCGAGTTCCCAGCCGCGTGTGCGGAGAGTACCTTTGTTCATCAGGGGCGCATCGGCACCCAGGACGCTCGGGAGGGCGGAACCGGGGGCAAGCATGTCCTTGGTGTCGCGCTGGAACCAGTCAAAGGTCAGGTTGAGGCTGTTGTTGAAGAAACCGAGGTCAAGACCTATGTCGGTGGTTATGACACGCTCCCAGGAGAGTGTGCTTGACACGAGGGAGGGCGTTCCGAGGGAACTAACAGCGCTGCCGGCCGAGTTGAGCCAGTACGAGTATCCGGATGCGGTGGCGGCGATTGTGGGAATGAACATGTTGTTGCCCACGGCCTCGTTGCCGATGTGACCGTAGCTGGCACGGATCTTACCGTTAGTGATGATGTTGTCAATTTTCAGGTTCTTCCAATAGTTCTCTTCTGTGAATCGATAGCCTACTGAGCCGGAGGGGAAGAATGCCCACTGGTCGCTTGCCGGGAAGCGGCTGGAGCCGTCATAGCGTCCGTTGAACTCTACAAGGTAAATGCCTTTGTAGTCGTAGTTGACACGACCGAAGAAGCCCGCGGTGGCACGGTGGTTGGCATAAGGCGTAGCGAAGTTCCAGCCTATTTCGGTGCCGTCCTTGCCGCCGGTGGTGAGGGCGAGATAGGGCTGGCTGTTGTTGCGGAGAACATTCTTGTAAATGTCGAAGAAGTTGTCCGTGTAGCGGTCAGCTGTGCCGCCGGCCATAACTTTCAGGTTATGGGCGTTGGCAAAGGTCTTTTCGTAGGTGGCATAGACATTGACTGTCCAAAGTTCGGATTTGCCGGAACCCTGTGCTGCGTCAGTCTCGCTCTGTGACACTACCTGCTCGGGATGCCATACCGCCGGACTCCAGCTGTTCCAGCAATAGAGAGGCTGGGTGGAGGAGGTGTAGAAGCGGTTCTGCACGTCGTATGTGAAGTCGGCACGGAGGTTGAGGCCGTCTATGATGCGGGCGTCAATCCAGGCTTGCAGACGGGCGTCGTTGGTGCTGTCGTCTACGCGGCCGGCATCCTTGCGCGATGCGATGTTCACGTAGTCGTAGGTCTTGCCGTCATCGGCACTGCGATAGCCGAGAGGAGCAAAGAACGAGCCCCAGCGCCAGAAGTATGCGTAATTGCCGCGGAAGTTGTTGTTGGCATAGTTGTAGCGCTTGTTGGACCAGTTGAAGCGGATACCTGCCTTCAGGAAGCTGGTGAGTTCCGTCGACAGGTTGGCGCTTACATTATAGCGACGCATGCGGTCTGTGCCGTACTGCATCAGGCCGTCCTTGCTGTCGTAACCGAACGCAAGACGGTAAGAGGTCTTTCCGGTTACGCCCTCTACGCTTACATTGTGCTTGTTGCCGGGGGCTGCGTTGTTGAACATGATGCCTGCCACATCCCAGTTGGCATATGAGAGTGTGTTGCCGCTGACGGGGTCCTCGTAGACGTCGCCGGGATTTTCCCAACTTTCGAATTCGCGCACCTCACCGTAGCCGCGCTTGCCTCCGTAGGCCTTCTCCCATGCTTCGGCGTAGGGCAGAAGATCACTGAATCGCATGCCGAAAAGGTTGTCCTCACCGCCCTGACGCTTCTGAGCTTCCATCATGGCACGTAGCTGTGCGGGAACGCTGGCGAAAGAGGGCAGTGTAGTGGCCTGACTCCAGGAGAAGTTGTTGCTGTACTTCACGCTGACACGGTCCTTGGTGTTGGGACTCTTGGTTGTGATGAGAATCACACCGAAAGCGGCGCGTGCGCCATAGATAGAGCTGGAAGCCGCATCCTTGAGTACGCTGATGTCCTGAATGTCGTCGGGGTTGACAAAGGAAAGGTCATCAACAGGAGTTCCGTCCACTACGATAAGAGGATTGGAAGTCTCACTGTTGGAGAGGGTGCCTGTGCCACGCAGGCGAATGGTGGAAGCAGTATTGATGCCGCCGTCGCCGGTAGTGATGGTGAGGCCCGGGACAGCGCCCTGTAGTGCTTTTACAACGTCGGTCTGGGGACGTGAATCCATGACGCGGGCGACGTCGACGGTTGCGACGGCGCCGGTGAGGTTGGCTTTCTTCTGAGTGCCGTAGCCTACGACCACGAGCTGTTCGAGCTGCTCGGTGGTGGGCTGGAGATAGGCCGTCATGCCGTTGGCGGCGGCGATCTCGACGGTTTTGTAGCCTACATAGCTGATGCGCAGCGGAGTGCCGGGAGCTACTTTTATCACGAAGTTGCCTTCGAAGTTGGTGGTGA
>PPYF01099350.1_pt1 | contig 25830 bp, 29 predicted proteins | sample 1559871 | NCBI WGS metagenome assembly PPYF01 (sample SAMN08240021, study PRJNA423297) | Human gut metagenome, whole genome shotgun sequencing project. | reverse complement strand
AGCACTCTTAGCTCAGTTGGTAGAGCAACTGACTCTTAATCAGTGGGTCCAGGGTTCGAATCCCTGAGGGTGTACAAATCCAAAGTTGCAATATAAAAAAATGTTGCACTCTTAGCTCAGTTGGTAGAGCAACTGACTCTTAATCAGTGGGTCCAGGGTTCGAATCCCTGAGGGTGTACTAGGAAAAAGGAGGTTTTTGCCTCCTTATTTTGTTGGTTTACAGCAGATTAATTGAATAGATGTTGTATGAATTGACATCTAAAGGAGTATCAAAAGATAGTACTAATTACGTCAAACTATGACAAGGTATAGTAAATAGTGACATATTTGTGATACCAATGCGATACTAGGGGGTGATACCGGTGTGATACCAATGTGATACCCGGTGTGATACCAGACGTAAATCTTCCCAATTTCTCCTTATCTACATTTATCAATCATACTTAAAGTAAAAGTATGAACAATGTATCTGTACGGCTCGTCTTTGATAGAAAGCACGTAGCCACCAAAAAACGTCAATCCTCCGTACAAATGGAGGTTACTTATCAGCGGAAACGCAAGTATGTCGGAACTGGCATAAAACTCTATTCCGATCAGTGGGGCAAAGACCTGAAAGTTAAAAATCACCCCCAGTCATTAGTGTTCAACCAAAAGTTGAATGATATGGTGTCTGGGATATATGATTTTGTCTATCAGCTCTCTTCTCAAAACATTCCTTTCACCTTTGAAAGATTGGAACGGTATTTGAACAATTCGGAATCCGGAACCACAAATTCATTTCTGTCCTTTATGGAGAAACGGATATACGAACGGCAAGTTACTGATTCAACGAAGCAAAGGCAGAAGTGCGTACTAAAAGCACTGAAAGAATTTGGCAGGATTAAAGATTTTACTGATATTTGTGACGAAAATATCAGAGCATACGATGAATTCGCCAAAAAACGATGCAAATGCCAGTCTTCGGTATATAATTACCACAAGATACTGAAAGTGTTTGTAAGAGAAGCATACGCGGCTCATTTGATTTCAGAGAATCCATATCAGAATTTCAAATTAGATCGCGGCAAACGTGTAGCAAGAAAGTTCTTGACTAAAGAGGAACTAGCTAAACTCGAAACTAAACAGATTGATGATATGTGCCTGAATCGTGTGAGAGATCTTTTCTTGTTTTGTTGCTATACTGGTTTGGCGTATGCTGATTTGGCAATTTTCAACTTCAAAGATGCTATAATGACAGACGGAATGTATAGAATACGAGATGAGAGAATAAAAACCGGAACTCCTTATAATATATCACTCATGGATAAAGTCATGAATATATTAAAGAAGTATGAGTTTAAGTTGCCTGTTATATCTAACCAGAAGTACAATTCATATTTAAAAATTCTGGGGGCGTTCTGTGAAATAAAGAAGAAGCTGACGAGTCACGTTGCCCGGCATACCTTTGCCACTACTGTTGCATTAGCCAATGGTGTGAGGATTGAGGTTATCAGCAAAATGCTTGGACATACGAATATCCAGACTACGCAGCTATATGCGCATATATACCAGGCTGAAGTAGACAAAGAGTTTGAACGACTTAACAATATTGTATGAAGATGAAACTTGTCACTGTAAGAGAAGCAGCTGATTTTCTTCGTATATCTTACAGAACGGCTCAACGATACTTGGCTGAAGGAAGAATACCGTACACCAAGCCAGCCGGTAGAGTATTGATAAAGGAGCAAGACTTGATGAACTTCGTCAATATGACGAATAGATAAAAATATATACCTCGGTTACTTTGCACTGTGTGTCATTTATGACTTACCAAAATAGGTAAAAGCCCAGATTACTGTTTTGACACATGGCATTCACCCTAAGTGACCGGGGCTTTATATATAAAAATCCCTACTGTTATCAGTAGGGTATTAATTAATCTTTCTTATCGTCATAATATTTTTGTAGAATCTTATCCAAGATGTTCTTGTGGCATACTTTGGTATGTGGACTTCGGTACATTGCATATACTAAATCAATATATTCAGAGTCATTTAATACGCATACTACTTGGGGATTATCAAATTCTTCCATAAAAGATTCCTTGATACCTTCTTTTACTCCATAGTCAAAAGTTACTACTGATCGGTATGGAAATGCGAAATCTGCACCATTTGTCGGGTTAATACCTACAACTTTATCTTTTTCAAAAACGTAAGAAACACATTCTTGGTCTCTATAAATAGCTCCATGATGTACCTGATCTTCTGGGACACCAGCACGTCGTTTTGATGTAGTAAAACATGCCACAATATTTAAATCATCGTCTTGATAAATTGTTACGATATACTTGTTATGTGGCGAAAATAGATTTTTAGCATATCCATAAACAACTTCACGCGGTTGGAACATTCGTTTGCGGTTTATGTTTGTTCAATGCAGCTTGGAAACTCATATTCCATTTTGCATCTTCATAAGTTTCCCTTTTGTCTTCATCATCGCCATTCAACAATTGTAACGGTATTTCTACATCGGATTTTCCGTCAACAAACTTCACACTCTGTTCTTTTACAATTTTAGACCATAAAGAAGTTTCGATGTGTGTAAAATCAGATAATTCATCCGCTGTATGGTTTGCGTATAAGGATACTATTTCATTTATAACCTTCATTTCATAAGGACTATATATATCCATTTGTTTTAGTACATGATATTCATGTGGTAATACAGACTCTACAATGTTTTTACCTTCAGAATTTTTATGGCAAGTGACATATTCTTGGAATGCTCCATTTTTTATGTTATATACTTCGGGAGCAACAGGGCCTTTTATCCATGCATAATAATCAAACCACGTAAGAGGAAATCCACGTAGTTCCATAAACCGTTCATCAATTAAATATACAATCTTCAACAATTTGCGAAGATGAATACCTGGAATAATTTTAGCAATATATGCTAAAAGTGCTCCATTTTTTTCTTTATTTGCTGTTATTCCTAAACTCATAATCAAATATTCAATTCCAGTAAACAAAAACTATTCTAATAAAATTGTTAATGTTATTTGCAACGAAATTCTATGCAAAGATACAACATTTGTTTCACTTTTAATTTTAATCTTGCTAAAATCATCTTTATCAGCACTACTTTTAACACAATTAATAGAAGTAAGTTTAGTATCTACAGCAGCATTAACAAGAATACGGTGAATAACATTACTATTACCCACCGTATCATTTAGTCTAAGAGTAGTACTTACAGCACTCCTAACAGAAGTCCTATGACTCCCCAGATTATATCATGCCAATCAGCTACTCCTTTCCTTATCCATTTGTCTAAAACAACTTCTTTGGCGACAAGTATAATCAGAGTGATTAGTATGGCACTCCAAACAGGTATAAGGTATTTGAGTACATCATAAATCAAGATGCCGGCAATCAGATGCTGGGCACCGTCCATTCTCATGTGGTTAAAGCAGAATTCATCTATTTTCTGCCTAATTTTTTTTAGAAAATCCATGTAATTTTTGAGGTTAATTTTTAATTTTGAGATGATGCTATCATATTAAAACCATTTCATACATGCCAAGGGTTTTGATATGGGTCATAAGATGTTTGAAAGGTTGCCATCTGCCAGTCTGTAAGAGGCTCTTTCTTGTTATCAATTTTTCTCGGAATTTGAGGATTTAATTTTAGCCTGGAAGCGTCTTTTAGCCATTGCATAGAATGGTCGTAGTCATCTATTCGTACAGTACTGATATTGTTAGGAGAAATCAGTTTGTGCAACTCGTATAATGACAGTTGAACCATGTGACGTTTCAAGTTATAGTTTCTTGGGTCATGGTATCTGATATTCCTTTCCAGTTCCGGTATATCAGCATTGGGATTGATTATAGGATAATAAATTTTTCCTTTATATTCTACATATTCGTGTTCTGACAACTCATAAGAATTGAGTGAAGGAGCATATTCTCCAATCATCCCCCAGCAGTCAGACTCCATTGGATTGACCAGACAGTCATAATTATCCATTGTTAGCAAGGTGAAGAATTTGCCTTCATATTCTACAACTTCCCATTCATTGTATGGAACGGTGTCCCATTTGTATGTATCAACCATTTCCCAGGCATTAACTTCCGGAATACGAATATCGTTGAAGTCTATGCCATTGGCGATGTCACATATATATGTCCGTCCTAAGAACTTTGTCACATCTCCGGGACGATAGTTTTTCATCTGGCTGTATTGTTCTATTTTTTTTAGGTCAAGTATCTCTTCTGTTTCGTGCCAATAAGATATAGGACAAGGAGCTTTGTAGCCATTGATAGCTTGAATTACCTCGCATATTTTCCCGTCAAGGTAAAAATGACATCCTATAGGATAACTGATTCTTCGATCATATTCAAAGATGAATTTACCTCGATTTAGTTCGCGTTCAATTTCGTAATTTTCAGTAAGGTAATCCATAATAGATGCTTCAGCGGCTTGTTCTGCCTGCACAAAACAAATATCTTTCCCACGGGTAAGCTGCGATAAAGCATCCTCCGTAATGATACCCAGATAGTCATTTTTGTTTAAAAACCTTCTATACATAATTAATATTCAAAAGTGTTATAGACTGGTGCTGTATATGTTTCAATTGTTGTCTTTTGATTTTGGAACCGTCTCCATGAGTCACAGAGAAACAATACTAATACATAATCCAAGATGTCCGATAAGTGCCCGTATTTTTCTTCTTTTCCACCGGTTTTTGGGTTTAATACTTTTTTCTTGGATTTGGTGCCGTCAGAGTTCTTCTGCTGATATATCATATCTTCAGTAAATTTACGACACCGTAGGTCTGCCATGAATTTCCAACCGTCAAACCCGTTTAATATAGCGTTGACAAACTCCAACCGGGTACTTTGTGGCGGCTGCTTCTGAAGCAATTTTATACGTGGCCTTAGTACATTGTTTTTCATATTGTCCACTATAATAGTATAGTTGTTGACACCTTCTTCTGTTTGCGTGCTACGTGCTAATCCTGCTGGGTCTCCTGTTATAATTATTCCGCCTATATGCTGATTCTGGAGGTGTTTGTCTCTTATTTTTTGAGATAATTTGGGGGTATTGTTTTCTTTGTTCTCTGGTTTACCTAAGTTTTCTTCCAGCAGATATATTTCTTTCTTCTCATAATTAATCTGCAACTCCATCTCACTCATATATGGAGCGACATTAAAGTCCCATCCTGATATGATTGGTTTCATCGGATCATAAACTTTTTCTCGTAACCGTTCAATAAGATGTTTTTCGCCATCAAAATTCCAATATGCAGCCATAAGATTTGAGTCAACAAAATCCCAGTTTCCATATAAAAGCCTTTCTCGTGTTGCTCGATCCGTAATTTTGTTTAAGGCAGCGACATAAGTCTGTACAAACTGAATATCCGGATTATCAAAAACAGAGAATGGTACGTATGCCTCGCCTTCTTTGCATAATACAGGATTTCCTTCATCGTCTTGTACAAAACGCGAACGTACCCAATTAATACAAGGGTTGGTTGACATCATCATTCTGGCAGTCTTAAATGTTTCTGCTGTGCGCCAACGAAGACGAGAAAATAATACTTCAATAGCTCTTTCTGAAATTTCTGATACCTCATCTATGAATGCAATAGTATATTCTGAAGACCCGAAACGTTCAAAGTTAGGGTCTGAAGGTAAGTCAACCATTTCTTGCATAATGATGACTGAATCATTCCAAAATGTCAATATTCCATCCAGATTGTTTATTTTGTAATTTACCCCTTCTTTTAACCCCCATTCCTTACATACTTTCTTTATGGTATTCCAAGTAGAACCTTTTAGGCTCTTTAAGGTTTTACGAGCTACAACGGCACGTATATCTGGAAATCTCATGCAGCTACTAACAAGCCAGCAACTTCCTAAGTAAGACTTTCCACCTCCGGCTGCACCGCCTCCTAAAATAAGTTGTGGTAGATTCTCAGAGCCGCATGATATGCAATATGGTTTATATTGTGGGTTTCCTTTAATATCATGTCCGACCATTTTTTGTGATATATGTCCTCCACAATGAGGGCAATAGTCGGGTTGAAGTAATTTCCATAATTCATATTGTTTGGGAGATGGCTTGAAATCAATTTTTATGTTTGGTGCTTTTAATCCTACAGCCATATTGTTAATTTAAAACAATAAATGGGAATCCGTACAGTAAGACAGATTCCCATTCGTATGGAAGATATGATTGTGAGTAAAGAAGTAAAAATCAATTTTGTGCTTCGTTATAGATGCGTTCAACTACAGCCCACATTTCATCTGGCATTTGCTGTTCTGCGATAGCTTCACAAGACCTACGCATATAATCCAGTTCTTCTTTAGAAAATTCTACCACTAATGGGGTTTCTGCGTCTTTTTGAACGTTCCATTCAATTCGCTTTTCTTCCTTTTTTTCGACTATTTCATAGTCCTTTCTGTCTTGCTCTGAAATAGCAATTTTCCGGGCGATAGACTTTTTCAAATTAAAATCCATAAAATTTCCCCGTTCTGGAAAAATAGAAGGAATAAGCAATCTATCTTTAATATGTAAATCCATAACTTCTTAATGTTTTATCAAGAATAGTCTTTTGCTATAGAGGTGGTTGTTATAAATGATATGATTTTTTGATTTTAACAAGAAATATTGTTATTAGCATTGTAATTATAGCCGATAGATAAATCTTATCTTTATGTAAATCCCACCAACTTAATTCTATAGTCTTTCCTGATGATTTGCTAAGTTCATTAACCCTTTGGTATAGAGAGTCTAGCTTGGATGATATTTGTGAAATGGATATTGATAATGTTTCAGCTGATTCTGTATGCTCGGTATCTTGTTTGTTTATATTAGTTGTACTTTGCTTTATTGGATATTGTTTTCCAGTAGAGTCTGGCATCGACAGATACACTGTTTTATTTTCTAACTTTAAATTACTCAATTTATCTGCTGTTACTTTAGATTGTTTGTCAATATCTATGTGAAGAGAGTCCAGTGAATTACGAAGTTGTTGCAATTCACTGGAGTAATCTATCTGTTGTTGCTTCTCCATATTTTTAGAAGCAGCGCATGAACCAAGCAACAGAATACAAAGAATACAACTTATGATAGTAATTGGTTTCATACAATGCTGATAGTAATGGGTTCCCCTCTTTTTTGTGCCTCTTCAATCTTTTTGTTAAGACAATCGGAAGTATATCTTGATTCAGATAATCGGCCTACAGCTGAATTTTTCCCTACTAAAATGCAACCGGCACTGTCTGCGGCGGTGTTGCCACTATGTATGAGAATACCTTCAAAATGGGGAACATTTAATAATCTTGGAAGATTACGACCGAATTTGGGAGACCAGTTATAGATTATATTATAGGTACCATACGGAATTGCTGACTCTCCATAAACCTTTTTCTCTCCATTATCGAATATTCCGTTTTTATTTTTATCAACTATTCTGTCTTCTAGGGTATTACAGAAGAATTCATTATTGATATATAGTCTGCCAATAGTATAAGTCTCTTTTGGCCATAGACGTTCTAATCTTAATTCCATAGTCTTAATCTTTTATTTGTGATAGTAATGTGGCTACTTTTATGCCACTGCTTCTGATATGTTTTCCAACCAGTTGTTTGTCCATCTTTTTACCGTTACAAAACGATAGGCCAATAATCCCGGCGGGCTTTTCTCCATCATACAATGTTAATAAGGCTATTTCGCTAATGTCGTTGGCTTGAAATTTGTAATACAAGCGTTGGTCTATTTTTTGAATGTCGTCCAACCCACCATAAAAATACCCATCGTCCAATACTTTTGCCACAAGTTTGTATTTTGATAAGCTAAAATCCGCATAGTCTTCGTCAACATTCGATATACTATCCCTAACTTCTTCAATTCGCATAGAACCGAAAAGGAATGGTAATCCTGTTGTCAGATTTTTACTTCCATTATGAAATTCTATTAACCATGCCCGGTCAGCATTAGTGGTAAATATCATTTTAGATAAAATATGGCGAATATTGGAATCTGCCGATAACCTTGTATTTACTAGATGGTCGTGTTGGGCAGTTGTTATTTCGGACATGCGATCCAAAAGATACTTTGGATTTAATGCGAAAAATATGATGTAACCGCTTAAAAACAACAGAAATAGTCCTTTTATAATGCTGAAAAAGCCATATCTCTTTTGTAGGTTAAGCAATTTTTGAAGCCATCCGATGCCTTTATCCAACTGTTCCATATTAATGTGAAGTAATTTGTACTGATTGGATTGGGATAAACCATTCTAGTTCATTTGCAAATGGTTCATTTAAGCGTACCCATACACCTTTTGTTTTTTGAGTTTGATTCTCTTTAATAATAACCCCGTCCCTTCCAATTAACTTTTTCAATTTCCATTCTTTCAATAAAGGGGAGGCAATGATTGTAATTTTTCGTCCTACCATTTGTTCTTTTATTCAACATTATTATCATTATTAGATTGAGGAACAATGACATTGAAAACAATACCAGAGTCACCGTTACCTTTCAATTCAACTTTACTTTCTTGTGCTACCTTTACTGGATACATTTCCATTAAAGCTTTTGATGCTTGCACAGCTACAGAACGTAATGGAGCTGGTGATAGCTCTGTGCCTCTTCGATCTGTATATTTTGCTGTAGAAGTTTCGTCTATAATATGCAATAGTTTTTCTGTTAGACGAGCTTTTAGATCGGCTGTTTCATAATTTGCGATAGCTCGCAACTGATTGATATACTCTTGTACATCATCCCGCGCCATTAATTGTTTTGCCTTTCTTAAAGAGGTATGACTGGAATCATAGAATATATCTTCGTAGCATTTGCGAGCATTTCCAGCATAAGGGTCACAGCCGAAAATGAACAGCTCACAAAAATCAATTTCTTGTTTATTCAACGATTCTGGTTTCTTTAGTTCCATTCTTTAATTGTATTAAAGCCCAGCCGATATGTTCAACTGGGCTTGGTTTACTAAGAATAGCTAGGAAAGGCTTTATGAGTTTGTTTTTTCAACATTACTTTCTAATAAATCTTGCATAACAACCCGTCTGAATAGGTCTTTGAGTCCATCTAGCATACTTTCTATATCTGCAATATTCTGTAACTTATCCCGATTAAAATTTATTTGTAAATCATATCCGGAAATTTCCATAATAGTTTCATGGGTATCTTCGGTTTGTACAGCCAGGATTCTTCGGTCTGAAAGAGTGTTGAACACTACTTCTGGCTCCAGTCCAATTGATTGCGCTTGTTGCTTTTCTTCTTCTGTTACCATATTTTATATTTTGAAATGAACACGTGATTTTTCTGTTTTGGTCATAACCATACTACCATCATCTATGCCGGAAGCATTACGCATCCTTTGGGAACATACCATAGCCACATTGGTCGTTGCTGTTACATCAGCATCTGCATCATGGGCATCATCTAGTTCGATACCAAATTTTTCTGCCATGATTTCCAATTTATAACTACTCATGCCATCTAAATGAGATAAAGCCAATTGTCCTAAAACGATTGTGTCTATATATAAAGGCTGGAAGTGCCCATAGAAATCTGTTTCTCCTCTCATTAATTTGGCAAATTCTTTCATTTGTCCTCCATATTCCATTAACTGTTGCATGAATCCTATATCAAATCCAATGTTTTGGCCAATTAAGAAGGGTTTTATGTTGCGACCTTTTGATAATATGTTTTTGCGGATAAAATCAATAACCTCTGCCGCAACTTGCTTGATGTCCATACCAAGAGATTCTAACATATCCATTGTTATGGCGGAATAAGTCAGAGCTTTTTCTTCATATTTCATGGGCTGTTCATCGTCTTTATCAAATTTACTCTTCAATACTTTACGTTTAGCCACACCTTTATCCGGCTGTTTATTATATGGGGATATGTATTTTACATATCTGTCAATTGTTTCAAAAGTATCTATACGTACTGCATGGATTGCAATCTGGGTACATGCGCAATCTTGGCAGTCCAAACCGCCAGTCTCAAAGTCTAAGGTAAAAGCCACGATAATTGGCTTTTCGTTATTAGGAGTTGCCATATTATTTTAATAAACTTAGTGTGAGTTGTTTAACTTTTTGTTTAAATTCTTCGAGTGAATAATTATTATGAATAACATAATCATATTCATTTAAAGGTATCTCTATACGATTCAAATCGCGTTCACATCGCTGTTGGTCGATTCCACAATTTATTCGATCATCTATACTTCTGTCGATATATACAGAAAATATAATAAATGAGTTTGGAAATTTTTCTTTTAAATATTTCAGACCTTTTTCATCAATTACGTATGTACATATCTTCTGCTTTGCCTGTTGCAATGTAGCCCAATATTCATGTTCGCCGAATTGTGTATAAGCTATCATTTCAGACATTTGGGGCTTGTCTTCCGGAGTTACAAACCAATGTTCTTTTCCATTTGTTTCTTCTTCCCTCATGGGACGTGTTGTATATGATACTATTGTTGGAATGCCGTTTTCAGACATGATGTTTGCCATTGTTGTCTTACCGCTTCCAGATGGTCCGACAATAGTTATAATAATTGGTATATTTGCTTTTATTTTCATAATATGTCTATAATTGAAGATTTATATAACTGAAGATTGTTTCCACCTGTATAGTCACTGTACTTGACTTGGGCGGAACATATAAGCATTTTGTTCTTTGCACTGCTAAGAGAACCACCCTTACAAAGTGTTGCCCGGACATTCATCCATTCATCATTCCAGATGACCATTTCTACCAGGTCATTGTTTTGTTGAAGTAAAAGTTTGCAGAAAACTCGATTCTCACCTGTTTTCTTGTCTTTAAACTTTTTCTCCTCAATATCTACAATGTTAGCACAAATAGCAACGCGTTTTCCATCATAATCGGGGTCTTGTATGTTTTTTAAAAGTGCCCAAGATGCTTTTCCTTTTATTTTGGGCTTTGCTTCTGAATTGTCATAAATACGTTTATAGTCGATAGCTCCAATGCCACTAATTGCGATTTGCTGTTGACTCCAGAAATAATGTTTGTTTCTCAAATCTTCCGGTATATCTTTTTCGGATATTTCAAAACCTAAACATTTTGCGGCTTTTTCTAAAATGGCATATCGTTCTATGACTGATTGGGCATTTTCTACTTTGTCAAAACATCCGGATAATATTAAATGACGGACATGTCTTGCATTAACTGGGCATTTAGTAGCTTCATTCGGGTTGTCTGGATCATCCCAATATTTGTACAGTTTTAATTTATACCGGAATATTCGTTCTATAAAGTTTTCAATAGAACTAAATTCTCCGCGTACATTTCGTTCGTTTATAATCCATTCTGTAGCTTTAGCTCCCAACATTTTAATACGAGAAAGAGACCAAAAAATTTCATTGGTTTCATAGTCTGTAATAAAGGTTCCACCACTGACATTTATATCTGGTGGAACTATTTTGGCTTCACTGCATAGTTCCATCTCACTCATTAATGTAGGAATTTCATCATCTTTAGCCCATTGAAGAGCTATGGTATAAAAAGCTGTAGGGTAATTGGCTTTAAGGTAGGCTCCGGCATAGGCGGTAACAGCGTAAGCGGTTGCATGACTTTTGTTAAAAAGATAACCACCAGCTACCTCAAACATGTGCCATATTGCTTCTGCATCTTCTTTTGGGCAACCATTTTCATTAGCTCCGGCCATAAACTTGTCTCGTAAGGCAAGAATCTTATCTACTTTTTTCTTGGATATAAGTTTTACCAATTTGACACCTTCACCTAAACTGAATTTTCCAACTTCGCGTGCAATCTGTGCTAGCTGTTCCTGGTAACACAGCACACCATAAGTATTCTTCATGGCATTGTATGTTCCCCATAGATATACAGGATCTGCATCTCCCAATTTGCAGTCTACATATTTATCTGTAGATCCGGAATCTAGTGTTGCTGGACGAAATAAGGCATTGGCTGCGATTAAATCTTCAATTTTATCTGGTTGCATACTTACCAAAAATTTAGTCATCCCTTTAGATGAAAACTGGAAGATATTTTGGGTGTATCCCTTTTGCAGTAGTTGATATACTTTAGGATCATCTAGTCCGCTTTGCACGATATTTTGAAAAGTAATATCGGTATGATATTTATCATTACATATATTGATGACAGCTTGTAGTTTTGACAATTCCTTAATACCAAGACAGTCATTTTTTAGTAATCCCTGTTCGTCTAATGAATAACCGTCAAATTCGGAAATCAACACACCGTCTATTTTCTTTATAGGAGTAAAGTCAAAGCATTCCAAATCTTTTCCATCTTTTGAATCTGGGGTCACTAGTAGGGCAGAGGCATGAACTGATGAAGAACGAGGTTGTCCCATCAAAGTACGAATATCTTCAATTACTTGTGGGTATTCCATTATGAAGCTATGTATTTTTTTATTGGTAGCAGCCATTGTAAACAGGTCTGTCCAGCTCATATTGTCATCTTCAAATATAGCTGTGATATAATTTACAATATTTACCGGTACTCGATGTACACGCGCTACATCTTTAAGCACTGCTTTCAACTTTAAAGTCGTAAAGGTTCCGGCAGAAAACACACGTTGTTTACCATCATGGTTATAACGGCGTTCAATATACTCTTTTACCTCTTGTCTACGGTCTGATTGGAAGTCTACATCCACATCTGGAAGGGAACCTCCAGGACCTTGCAAATAACCACTGTCCACAAAACAATCTATGGCTTTCACCTCTGTTGAAGATGTTTTATATTTAACTGATATGACTTTCATTTTTAATTAATCTAACCGTTTACCATAATAGTTACCTTCTGATTTGTATGCCCTTTCAAAATCAATTAGAGCATATTCTGGAATAATCATTTGTTTGGTGATAAAAGCATCTGAAACGATGCCTTCCAGCGTTCTACATCGGCTAAGGGCTACATATAGTTGTCCAGGACAAAAAGTATGTGATACATGAATGATAATTTTATCGAATGTAAGTCCTTGGCTTTTATGAATGGTAATGGCCCATGCCAATGTTAATGGGAATTGAGTACATGAACCAATTTCTTCTTTTACAATCTCATTATCTTTTAAAGTATATTGCGTATTACTCCATGTATAACGCTCAAATTTGATAGTCCGGCCATTATCCATACGTACTGTAATTACGTTATCTTCTAATGCGGTCACAATTCCAAGCATACCATTATAATAACCCTTTAATGAGCCGTTAACCAATGACATAACTCTTGCCCCAACTCGAAGTTTTAAATGTAAATCACATGGTATAGATGATTCTGGGAACTTATCCTTGATAACTATATCATAGTTTTGTATCTCTTGTTCCCCTAATTTGTCGGCATTAATTTTCTCAACATCAGCTTTGTGTGTACAAATATGGATGTATTCGTTATCATAACTGCTACTGATTTTGCGGTCTTTCAATTCGCTTAATAAATCCAGTTCATCGGATGTTACCTGGTAATTACGAATATTGTTGAGTACATTAATAAATTCAGGTTCTGTTTGCCTGAATATTTTTGTTAGCTCTACAATGTGGAAACCTGTGCGTTTGAAAACTAAGGCGTTGAAAAAGAAAAAGCCATCATAAAAGTCAGACAATATTTCTCTTTCTTGTTTCTTTGTTACTGGAGGCAATTGAAAAAGATCGCCAAACATTACCACTTGTACACCGCCAAATGGTTCATCGCTTTCGTAAACCCACCTTAGTTTGCGATCAATGGTGTCCAGAATATCTGGGCGTACCATGCTTATTTCATCAATAATCAGCAATTCCATTTTGAGCAATAGTTCTACCTTATATTCTGAAAATTTGTTTTCCAGTCGGTCGTAAGGTGTAATGGGTCCAAAAGGAATGCCAAATAGACTATGCAATGTAACGCCCCCTGCATTAATCGCTGCTATGCCTGTTGGGGCAGCTACAATGCAATTCTTCCCGGATTTTTCAATTAGATATTTTAGAAATGTAGTCTTTCCAGAACCGGCTTTACCTGTTACGAATACATTATTCTCATCATCCTGAATGAGATTCATTATTTTTTGCATCTCTTCTGTCAAAATCATATCTTCCATACCTTTTTATTTTTCGATTTTTACATATAAATTGCAATGACAAACATCATGTTCTCTATACGAGCTGCACGGACATCGTTTGTCTTTGGAGTCATTGTGGCATGGACACTCGCCATTATTGGCTTCACATCTTTTGAGGATGGCATTAACTACCTTGTCATTGGGATTTAAATCCCATCCCACTTTTCTTAAAATTGGAATCATAATCAAATTTCGTTTAGAGTAAATAAAAGATCTCGATTATCAAATTGAATATCATCGTCAGTTTGCAGTTCATCTGCATATACTACAATAGGATCATCCATTCCTGCACGTTTCACAAGTAACTGTGCGTCTTTGTCTATTTTATAAGTTTTATGATTTTCTAATGTTACTTCGATGTATTGATTGGAATCTACGTCATCTCCAATAATGGTGACATCTGAAGGGTATAGTCCGGCACGTTCTGGGAGAAGGAAGCGTTCAAATAGCAAATCGTATTTTATTGGATCTATAAGTGTTATTCCCAATAGGTATAGAACTAGACATCCTCCAGCAGAACCACGTCCGCATCCCACTAATATTCCATTTTTACGTGCCCAATTAACAGTATCATATTGTACGAGCATGTAATCTACGTTGTTGGTTGATTCCAATACATAAATCTCATAATCTAATTGTTTGCGATATATATCTTCTTTACCTTTGGGGACCAGTTTGTTGAACCCATCTTCCAGCAAATCCAAAAACATTTCATGTCGGTTGGCGTACTTTGATTTTTCATTGTCAGCCATGTCATATTGAGGCATAAAGTTGCGTTCAATTTCATATCTAGCTTTTGCCCCTTCAGCAATTTTGACTGTATTTTCACACGCCCAATTGAATATATCCTCTATGTCCCATTTGTGTTCATCAAACAAGCCAGAGATAGTAGTCCAATGTTCGTCCAAGTCCTTAAAATATTGGTCATCACTTTGTTCATGTGCTGCCCCTTCAGCAATTTTGTTAAGGATGATTTTGTTTTTTGCATCATCTTTGTCCAAATAATAGCAGTCACAAATTAATACTGGAGGAAGATCGCCTGTATCATAAATGTAGTCAAAGTAACATTTTGTGGCATCTAGTACTTTAATATCAATACGTTCAGCTTTGAATTCCGATAAATCTAATTGATAAAAGCAATCGTCAAAACTATCGAAAAAACGGTCAAGATTATTTCCTATTTCTTTCAACCAAAATGACGCGTATTTGCTAAATACAATTATATTACCGGTTCCATGTTTTAGAAGATCTTGTAAATCAATGATTTTATTTTCAGAATCTACATTAATACATTTTTGAATTCTAAGCAAATTTTGAAGTCCTTCTTGTGACTGACAGTATATTTTGGCATCTATCTTTTCGATACCATCAGTGAATGTAAGTGAATATCCAAACACCCATTGAATGCCAGCAGCTTCACATTCTTTTTGAAGAATAAGGGTTGCTGCCATTGTATTGTAATCGCAAATACCTAATGCGGATTGCCCTAAGTATTTGGCTTTTTTTATCCAATCTGTTAGCGAGAAACTTCCATTGAGCAATTCAAAAGGGGTATGTATGCCTAAGTTTACAAATTCTTGGGCATGGTTTAATGGCTTCCTATCGCCTACATACTTTAAAATTTGAAATTCAAAGTCTTTTCTTGTGTCATAATAATACCAGTTGTCTCCAAATTGAAATACTATATAATTAATGCCTTCTTCTTGTAATGTTTGAATGTTTTCCATTGTATTGAACTTGATGTTGTTGTCAGCATCAGTACGGAAGATGGACTTAATCATACTGGTATCTTCATAGTACATTTTACCAAAGCCCGTGATTTCAATAACATCTTCGTCTATGATATTGAAACACATCTTGTTATTATCTAGCCAATTTAATAAATCAGGATTCATATTTAAATTTTGTTTAATTTATATTCGGTTAAAGTTTTCAGTCTGAAAGCGAATGTGTCATATATCTCCCAAAAGTCCATGCTGTCGAAATCTTGGCTGGAATCTTCTATATCGGCAACATAGCAATCAAAATATTCATTTAGTTGATCACCTGTCTTTTTTATAGCTTCTGTAGCGTCTCCATCATATCCAATGACTATTGTATGAACCCCTTTTGCCTGTAACTTATAAATTTGTGTATCAGAGATTTTCTTCCCGAACGTAGCAACAACAGCCACAGATGGGTTATTGTACAGGTTTAATTTTCGCGTAAGTGCAATGACATCAAACACTCCTTCTACAAGAATTACGGTATCTGTTTCGTCTTCAATTATACTATCATAGTTGTATAATAATTTGACAAAATCGTTTTCAGTGCTATTCCTATAACGCATAATTTGGAATTTTCCATTATGACTTGCTTTACGGTTATATTCATCAATATCAGCTTTATCCCAAATATGCCGGGAAATATACCCAACAATATCTCTGTTGTCTATAATCGGAAATATTACATAATCATCAAATTTGAAGTTCATGTTACGTGTAGTGCCAACAGGAAAGAAATCGTAATCTTCTTCAGTAAATCCACGTTTTCTTAAATACCGATTAAAATGAGTGCGCTTATAATATTCAGGCATTTCCACAACACACAGAGAGTCATCTATTTCCCTGTCATCGTTTTCCAGAAAAGAGAAATCATTAATTTTTTTATCTCCATCCAGATCAAAAGTATCTGTTATAATTAAGTCCTGACGGCCTATATCTGTTAGCAATTGTTCTAATGTCTGGGTTGAACGTCCACACGAAAAGCAGTGTGCCATAAAAAGCTTTTTCCTTTCGGTTGCTTTACCTATATATATACCGTATTTCCCTCCTTCATGCCCACAATAGGGGCACTGGGGGACAATCAAGTTCTTTCCGCTACCATCCGGTTTTGCATGTAGTTCAATAGAAAGTTCTTGGATTATATACTCTTTTTCTTCTTTACTCAATTCCATATTACGCAACTTTGCTGATATTTAATGTTCTTGCTCTGTCATAAAAACATTCGTTATCATAATCAGTAGCAATTTTAAATGGGTCTCCTTTTTTGAAAAATCGTGATTTTGCAACATTTAGGCGCATGACATTTTCGCGCATTTCATTGATGCTTTGATTAAGAGTAATAAGATGAGTCATTGGTCTGCTCAAACCTTTGGCTTCTGAACAATTATATTCAGTCAATACATTTTGTTCATCGTTAAGCCACTCTCTATTTTCTATAGTTGCCTGATAAGTCACAACCATCCAGACATTTTCGTCACCTGCCAAGTCCTTTAAATCATTAGCTACAGCAACTCGTTTGTGACGTTCTCCATTTTCTGACCATCTACGTCCGCTGGAATCTGTTAACAAATCCATAGAATCTATGATAACAACATCTGGAGATATGCCATAGATTTTTTTGTATTCAGCAATACCATTTTTTATATCAATGGTAGACACTTGATTAGCGAACTTTGGAAAGGATTTGACCTTTAGGGTGCCAGACATTGCTTTGATTTCTTGTATCATTCGTTCTAATTCCCGGTCTTTTAGTGTACCAGTACTATAACGATAAGAATTACAGGAAACTAGTGACGCGGCATAAGCATCCACAACTTCATCTTCAGAACCTTCTAACTGGAAATGAAGTACGTTTAATCCGTCTATTTGAGAGGCGCATTTTCCAATCCAACGTGCGGCATGACTTTTCCCAACACCAGTAGGGGCTAAGAGGCATGTTAATTGAGTACGTAAATCTCGTCCACCGTTCATTTCATCCAGACCATCAATATAAAATCTGGTGATTGGTTTAAATCTTGACTCTTGATTGTGTTTTTCTCTATTACGCCTAAAACGGGATTCAAAGGTTTCGACTACATCAACAAAAGAGTTTTGACGCAAGCTGAAATCATTTTGCCATTCTGCAAATGATTGGAGCAACTTCATTGCTTTGTCACGATCCTGTTTTGCATAAAGTTCACCTATCTCTTTGTAAGTCTTTTGAAATTTTACTTGTCTTAGATAATTTTCAAACTGTTCCAATATAATTTCCGGCTCAACTCCTTCGGCGCAGTCTTTTATATCTTCTAAAAGTGCTGAAACCTCTCTGTTGACAGAAACTATCTGGCTGATAATATTAAGGGTAGGGGATGATTTGTGTTCTGCGAAGTATTTGCACAGATACCCCTGCAATGCTTGAAAATCTCTACCAGGCAGGTACGATTTCTGCATATATTCACACACTAAGCTACATACATAGTCGTATGTAAAACAAGCGTAATATAATTCAAATAAGAAATCTTCTGTTAATACGTTATCTTCTTTCGCCATATTCTTCGAGTCTTATTCGGTATAACTCTGGATATTTTATCGCGGTTTCTTGCTTGCATTTCTCAACATTTGTGCATATTTGACATGCTGGAGAGAATGGACTCCACATCAATGTGGATGTAGAGCATATTAGAAACCCAATATCTGTGTTGATACTCCGTTTCTTAGTGCATTCTTCAGATGGCATATAAATATACTTAGACTGAGGATGCTCTTTTTTACAGATTAGTGAATTTAGATAGGCTCTGGTTAGATTGGCTTCAGATAACCATTGGTCTTCCAGATATTGCTTGGATTTGGAAGACATTGATAGATATTTTTGAAGAGCGGTAGTCCCAAATGTTTTTGGAGCTAATGTACGTTGATATTGGGCATTCCTGTTTTTATGAAGCTGGAATACACAATAGTCTACAAGTCGTGAAGTATTAAATTCTCCACCACAAATTTGAGTAAAGTTGACAATAAATTTGGATAGTTGGCGTTTGGCTTGCCCTCCCTCTGGGAATGAGAAGGAGGGGTCTACCAAACGCTTGGCTATTTCTGTATATACTGTCTTAATCTGTTTCGTCAGTCGTTCTTCTTTTTCCATCACGAGTCAATAGTTGTTGAAGTTGTTGACGCGCCAAGAATAATCGACTTTTGACAGTTTCGATATTGCGAGATTCTAAGGCACCGTTCCGATATTCGATTTCGGCAATTTCTTTGAGTTTATATCCTGCCTGTTGATACAAAAGTGCGCTTCTGTATTGTGGTTTCAACTGTTTTAATGCAGCTAAAACATCATCGCTGTATAACTCTTGATAATTGTCAATACCCATTACGTTAGAGCTTACTTCGTCAAAATCTACAATAGATTCACTGGAAGAAAATGTTTCCACATCGTTATCATCACTCAACATGTCTTGATGCCTTTTTTTACGTTGATCCAAATCAAAAACACATCGTTTGGTTACAATATGGAGCCATGTTTGTACAGAACGCTCTGGATTATATGTCTCGATATATTTATACATGTTGGTAAGCACTTCTATGTAATTGTCTTCTATATCAGAAGGATTAAAAGTATAGCGCATACATAACTTGTATATCATTCGGTTGTACGGTGTTACGTATTTATCAAATAGGGCTTTTCGCCGTGCAGCTACTTCATCACTTATTATTATGGGTTCTGTGGTAACTGCTGAGTATGTCTCTTCCACGCCTCTTGAACATTGAGCACAAACAAGTGATCCGAGTTCATCAATTTGTGGACTTTACAATACTTCTTCCACTTATTATTACTAGAGATAAAATTACTTCTTACCTCGTTGTCTGTTGGCTGGGGTTGTTTACTAAGGAATTCGTAAAAATCTCCTAGCAAGCTTCCTAGCATCATTAAATGGGGCTGGCCTTCTCTTTGTTGCCTACGCCTTATGTTTCTTGCGTAACTCATTTTCTGTCTAAAGTTTGTATATTCTTACATAATATTTGAAGATGTGGGTTGCATCAGCCATGTTGTCATCGACTGGTGTAATATTCCATCGTTTGATGCAATATTCAATCATCTTCTTTTTGTCAGCTTTTCCGTCACCGGTAGCCCATTTTTTTACTGTGCTAACGTTTATGAATTTTGGTTCCGGGAGTTCAAGCTGGGCGCATATCAGATATAATATGCCTCTAAATTCGGATAGTTTTCGCGCTGCAATGAAATGCTTTGAAACGCATACATCTTCGGCGATAATCAATTTGATGTTGTATTTTTGGATAAATTCAACCAGTGTGTCATAAAACATTTTATGTTGCTCGGTCGCATTTTTGCCTTTTCTTTGGGTAAAATTCCATGTTCCTGATTCATGGGTTGAGTAATATCCACAGTGCTCTGCTATATCTAATGCAAGCACATTATCACGTGTAATTTGATTTATTGACTCATTTTTAATGTTTTTTGATTCGTTAATCATTCTATGTATGAAACGCCATTAAGTTTATTGACTACAGTCTTGTATGGGTAGCCTTCAGCTATATTTCCATGACTGACTACCAAAGATGTAATCTGTAATTGATTGAGGGCATCAAAAATGTTGGAAAGCCCTTGTTCGTCAGTGGCTTCTAATATTTCATCAAGTATCAGGAGATCTAGTCCTTTATCGTCATCGCAATTTACATTGGTAAGTTTGTGCATTGCCAAAATATTAGCTAGATTAACTCTTGCTTTTTCACCTTCTGAAAATTTATCAAAAGAGCCACAATCTACACCATCGCGAATAAGAGAAATGGAAATCTTATCTCTGATTTTTCCGCTTTTTAAGACTGTAAAACCGGAAAATGCAATACGAATGTCACTACCAATGGCTTCCAGAAACTCGTTAGTTATGTGACTAAGAGCATCAATTTTAGTATTAGCCAGATGGGTTTTAAATTCAATAAAGGTTGCTTCTTGCTCTTTATATGAATTTAATTTCCGTTCAATAGTTTCTTTTTCAGAAATGGCTAATACCAATTCTTTCTCATATTTTTTCTTGTTGGCTTTGAGAGATTCTATCATGTCAGTTTCGGAAGAGTTTTCGATGTCACGAATAGATTCTTCGTATGACTGAATAGCTCCATTAGCATTGTTAATATTCAACTCGGCCTGCTTTGCTTCGTATTCTTGCTTTCTAATAGCTTCATCTAATATTGCATAAGAATCATCAAATAAATTAGTACGCGCATCATCAATGGATTTCTGAAGGGTATTCATTTGATGCTGGAGGGTTTGCATTTTATTGGTTAAATAAGACGTATTACGTGATAATTCATCCAATGCCGTACAAGTCTCGGTAATCTTATTCGACCATTCTATTTTACTACGATTCAATTCATCCTGTTCTTTACGAGCTTCGCGTCCTTTTGTTGTAATATCTGAAATGCGTTTTTCATTAGCCTCAATATTTTGGAGAATGTCTTGTGTCTCTCCATTTCGGTCTTGCAATCTTAGTTTAACCTCGTTTATATCTATATCATTAGCCAATGTGAATTCATGTTGACATTTAGGACAAACGATAATTCCGGCAAGTTGTTTTTGGAGGCTGGCTATATCTGCTTCCAACTTAGTCCTTTGTGATCTAAGATTACTATTCTCGGCATCCAACTTTTTAATAGAATCCAATAATTCATTTATTTGATTCTCAATTTTGGTGGATTTCTTTTTGAAGTTTTCTTGAAACTTCTCATGTTGTTTTAACAGCTTCTCATAAGAGGATTTGGCTGTTGCAATCTTTTTCTCATGCTGAATCAGCTGTTGTTGTACATTGGAATATTCTGTTGTAACAACCTCCAATTCTTTCTGATTTTTAATTGATATAGCTGCAAAATCCTTAGGTAATGGCAAAGCGCATGAAGTAAAACGTTCTGAAATAATTTCAAAACATGCACCGGTATCTTTTTTACTGTTTTCCAGTTTTTGCAATACTTCATCTGTTTTATCATATTGTTCCAATAACTCGTCACTTTTATTTATGAGAGCATTTTGCTCACGGATATAAGCTCTTTTCCCGGCAATAGCTTCATTCCAGTTTGCTATACGTTCAGCTTTCTTTTGTGAACGCTCTGTTGATTCTGTAATAGCTGTGTTGATTTGCTCTTGTAATGTTTCAACACGTCCGGTATGATTCGCTACATTCAATTCTGCTTGTTTTAATGATTCTTGAATCGGTATCATATCCTCTTGTAATGCAGCGATAGATTCATCCACCATTACACCATTACTGAAACGATTAATGATTTCTTTTTTCTCGCGATCAGAACTGGAGAGAAATGACGAATATTTGTGCTTAGAAAGAATGAAGTTTGAGAAAACATCATCTTTAGTCAGCCCCAGTGTTTCAAGTATAAATTTATTGTAATCTGCAACTCCGGCTTGTTCTATATGTTTTATGTTACAATCAGTTTCATCATCATATATAGAAACTTTGATTATCTGTGCTGTTTTACGGGAGATAACACGTTTAATAGATAAGTACTCTCCTGTAGTATTATTCTGGAACAAAAGGGAAACAGTCGCTTCATCTTCTGCATCATTGATTATCTCATCCATTTTTATTCTACGAAGAGTTTCTCCGGTTATCCCAATGGCGATTGCTTCTAACATAGCAGATTTTCCGGAACCATTTGAACCTTGCGAATCATTATCCATATTGTTGCCAAAAATCAGCGTTGTATGTTTTTGCAACAATGTATAATCCAATTGCTTAAAGGCGCATAGGTTTTTTGCGTAAACTTGTCTTAATGTCCACATACTAACTGATTTTATCGAGGTATTGCAACCCCATTTCTATATTTATGATTCCTTTGTTAGCACAAAAACTAGTATATTCTTGTTTAATACCAGATTTGTCGAATTTTTTATCTAAAGAGTGGGCTGTTGTTTCTGTAATTTCTACGTCTTCAGTAACAATTTCCACTTTTGAAGATCCCGCTTCCAGAAGTTTTTGTTTATCAATATTTGGAGCTTCTTGGCTTGTACAACTGATTCTTGTTTTAATCTTGTATCTTCCATCCGCTTTCATATCATCCAGCTTATCAATTAGTTTTGAATTGATTTGACTAGCTTTTATGTCCAAAACTTTGTAGCGAATATTAACTTGGTTCTTTATGAATTCATGGCTACCATCATCATATATAATGGTATAGCCCTTTTCTTCATCTTCGCCAAAATTATGTTGCCTGGAAGAACCTATGTATTCAATGTTGGTACCTTTGATAATACAACGATTGTGATAATGTCCTACAAGAACTGTATCAAAATCACTGAAAATGTTCGTGGGCAGTTCTTTTTCATTAGGCGTGCTAAGTGCCCCGTTTATTCCTTCGTGAATATATAGGATATTATGTACAGACGCGTTCAATTCCGCCCTTACCATTTTTTTCAGTCGTTCTACGAAACTTCCGTTTTCTGGAAAATAGCTCATTATATATAGTTCTACATCGTTGCTAATATTAATAATCGAATAGTCATCAACAACATAGACGTGGGGGTATTCACTAAACAAATGACTATACCCTAGAACTGATTCCTGGTCAACTTTACAATGATTTCCTTCGGCAACGGTAATGGTTATTCCGGCTTTAGTGGCTTTTATGATAGCTTGGCGAACAGCCATGAGTGTGCTAAGTGTTTGAGAAGAGCGTGATAACCACAAATCTCCACCAATTATCATATCTTCAATCCCATATTGATCGCATATATATAAAGCCTCGTCCCAGTTTTTTTGAAATTCTGGAATATTGTCTTTTGATACATGTATATCATTCAACAATAAGGCACTTGGTATTTTCTTGCTCATTGTGATTCAATTTAAATAGGGACATATTAATATTAGTTAGATATGTCCCTATAATGCTAATACAAAAATGAATTATCTTCTTCTACGTTCAGGACGTGCGGCTCTGCGTTCACGGACTGGGTTTGCAGCCGGCTCATTGGTGTCATCATTATGTTCACCACGTCTACGAACAGTATGAGTGGGAGCGGGGGTTGGTTCTGGTTCTTCTTCCGGTTCTGGCTCCAAAGGCGTGTCTTCCGGTTTAGTATCGCTTTGTGTAACGTCATCTTCGTTGTTGCTGCCATCTTTAGCAACTTCCAACGCGTCTTCAATGTCATTCAGCAAATCTTCATTTGTTTTTCCACGAGTGACACGGACATTTAGCTCATTGGCATCAATATATTCGCGAATTGCATCACGTAAGTCTTGCCCTTCTTCGCTCTTATCACCAATACCGCGTTCATTTAGTTTTTCCCAGAGGTTCCACAATGAATCCAGTTCGTTGTCTGATGGTTCCTCATTATCACCGCTGTTACGTTCTTTTTTGTCAAAAGAGAAATGGGATTTATCATCAGGATGAAGCTCCATTTTAATCTTTTCAATAGCTTCTGTGATCTCTTTGCTGCTCATCACATCCATTTCCATTTTAGCATCGTATTGCTTCAAGAACTCAATGGTAGCCTCCATGTGGAAACGTGAGTAACGATAAATAGCTGCCGGGATACGCTGTGTTTCCAATAATGAACTGACTTCCTCTTCAGATAGAGGTTCGGCACCGGAAATTGTATCAATGTTGAATGTGTAAGTGGTTTTCTTGTTTTCCTCTTTACGAGTAATTTCTACCGGGAAAGCATCTTCCAAAGAAGAGATAGGGCACAAACATTTAGGATTCTTTTCCAGAAGCTTCTTCCATATAGCCAGTTTGCGATCCTCCAAATCTTTGTATTGTGAATAAGACAGGATAAGTAAATGAATACCTTCTTCACGGTTGTCCAAATCTAAAATATACATGGCACGTTGAGAGTTCCATTTTAGACCACCATCAAAGCCTGAACCTTTAATCTTTTTCATCAATTTTTCATCACTGCCATACTTATTTTCAGCAACTTGAAGATAAGTGTCAATTAGGTCTACAGATAATCCGGCATAGCTGGAATGACAGATATTTACAAAGAACTGTTTGTCTTTTTTTCCTGTTGGACGTGGGTTGTCCAGTTTCAACACCTGTGTTTTGACCGGATATTCGTACCCCTTACGTTCTAATTTGTAAGAACCGTCTGGTTGCTCGGCTGGTGCCAAGGGAAGGATACGCACAGTATAAGTTCCTGCGGAATCCATACGGAAATGTTTGGTACGTTGAAATGATTGGCTCTCATCGGTACTTTTTTTTACCGCCTCTTCATAAGTTTCTTGATTCTCCGCAAAGAGGGCATACGGATTTTTAATCATCTCTTCCATAAAATGAAAATTATTTGTTTAATTTAGAGAGGGGAAGATTCCACTGTTCGGTATAAGCTCCAGTCCAAAGTTCTTTTGCTTCTGGCATTTTGGTTTTATCTTTCAACATAACCTTAATACCCCATTCAGTGTTTACATGATGAATGATTCTCTCAATAACTTCATTCATCTCACTTGCTTTTTCATTTTTGAGGCTAAAGTATTCATACTTTTCACCTCCGGGAAGATCACAGACATGAATCGGAGCATAAATTTCTTCAAAATATCTGTATAGGGCATCTACTGGCGGGTGTGTAGGCAATTGTTCTGAAATTGTCTTCAGTACTACGCCAAATAGATACTTCAATTGTGGTAGAGATTTGTTTTTGGTATTGTCCATAATAAGAATGGTGTAATCACCATCTTTCAAATTTCCAATAGCCAATTCGATCTCTTGTTTTGTTGCCTTATTGTCTTGCACAATAAGACGTGCTTGACCATGCAACATACTGTCATTTTTCAAAGAACACTGCAAAGATAATTGTATCAATTTAACTATCAAAATAAAACCAAAAATATTTTTTAAATAAAAATATATATTGCTGTATTACAGATATATAATATATATTTAATTATTATATTGATTATTTGTAAAATAGGAAGTAATATCAAATAGGTTAATATCATTCTCCCTT